>Ga0066685_10000024_pt1 | contig 26682 bp, 17 predicted proteins | sample GraSoiAngelo_134_FD_62305 | JGI IMG/M metagenome (GOLD analysis project Ga0066685, IMG submission 62305) | Grasslands soil microbial communities from the Angelo Coastal Reserve, California, USA - 14_0929_05_30cm | ecosystem: Environmental > Terrestrial > Soil > Grasslands | place: USA...
GCTGTCCATCAATAGGATGGCCAGAACCAGCAAACCACAGACAAGCAAGGATGCAAGCCAGGGCATCCTTCTGTTCATCGACGATGAAGCCCAGTGGAACATACCGCCTCCTCAGCATGACGATTGTTTTGTGTTATGGCCGGGACGATGCCACTTCGAACGGCTTGGAAGGGATGAGGAGCAGGCACACCGCCACCGACGTGTGCGTCTAGCGCTGCGCCGGCGTTCGGCAAATGAAAACAACTTCTAAGCATGCGCCCATAGAGAACTGGTCCCTTTTCTCCGCCAAGAAAAGAGTGCCTAATCCTCAAGTCCCTGAACCGGGGCGGATGCTACTCCGACAAGAATTCGAATGCAAGAGTTTTCTTGTTCTTATTGCCAGAATTCTTATAATTTATGGTTCTGGTACTAACTCCGTGCACCCATTCGGGCCCTTTCCTGCCATCTTGACACTGCAAATCAATTCCGGGATAGCCGTGAATGATGGCAACATCCGAATTCTCTCTTTGGAATTGCTCGGTCTGAAATGTGCAAAGCGTGAGACGCTAGATTTGACAGTGATGGGCGGATAGAAGTAAGAAAAAGTGCTACTCTCGCGGAGCGGCGCAGCAACAGAGTTTGCTCTTCCGCAAAGTTTGCTCTTCCGCAAAGTTTGCTCCGTCGCAAAACCAAATAGGAATCCCAAAAGAGGATTCCCAAGGAGCGGGTTTGAAACAGCAGGGGACTAAGTTGCGAAGCGCGAACCGCAACCATGGACATTGGCGTATTTTCATTTGCCATTTTCTATTGATTTGCCTAGCGGCAGTCTCCTCCCGTGCCCATCGCCCACCCCACGATCAAGGTCCGAGCCCTGGTTTCGCGGCCGAACTTTCAGGCTCTTCCACTGAGGTTGTTCAAGCCCTCAATGAAGTCCTGGAAGATCAGATCATTCACGGGACTCATGTCTTTGACAAGGAACCGACGCTGACCGGTGCCACGGTGGCGGCCTCGACTTCTTTGTTCGAGCCGTGGGCCGGGCCGGGCCGGGTTTTCTATAAGATTCGCAAGGATGTGGTTGCGCCTCGGCATTTTCGCGAGAGCGAAGATATGGGAACGATAGCCGTTCGCTATGTGGTGACTAGCGCGGGTGAGGTTCACACACGAATCCGCATCGATGCGATTTTTGTCGAGACCGCCCATCGCAGACGGCATGCGTCGGACGGCACGGTAGAATCCAGCGAGTTCAAAGCAATTCAAGAACATCTTCAGGCCATTCAATTTGCCGCACAGGAGGCCGCCGACGCGAAGCGCCGACGCGACAGTGCGGACCTCGTACGGCAAACGGCGATCCGCCAGCGGGAGGACGAAACCACTCGTCTGGCAGCGGCGCAATCTTCCGTACAAGACCTGGAACAGCGTATCAGTGCAATGCGGCATGAAGTGGAGCGCAGAGTGAAGGCCCCGGGTGCGGACCTCAAGTCCGCTCCCTTCCGTGCGGCCGCCAAGGTGAAAACCATCGCGGCGTATACGGAAGTCGTCATCGTGATCGTCACACCGCACTGGTATGGCGTGGAAACACCAGACGGCCAGCGCGGATGGATGCCCGTGGATCAATTGGAAGCTCTTCCGTGAAAAGACCTGGACAGAAACTCCTCATTTCCACGATTCGAATGGGAGGACTTGGTGGCGTCCTCGGCATGCTGTTGGCGACCGCGGTTTTTCCTCAAGCTGTGCCTTACGCTCGCGCGTTTCCGCAGCCCCCGGAAGAAGTCGAGGGCGCGCTAAAGGACATGCAGGCGTATTCCGGCCAAAAGCTCCCGATTGTGGACGGCTTCGTGGCCACCGGAGACCAGCCGCTCAATCAATACGAGCGCGCCTTTTATCAATTCTCCATTGACTTGCTGCCGGGAACGGCGGGCGGCACAATCGTGCGCGTCACCGCCAAAATTACGGCGTGGTATGCAGACAAAGATCCTGCGAAATCCGGTTATCAGGTGCTGCCCTCGAACGGACGTCTGGAGCTCGATCTTTTGGACCGCTTGGAAGAGAAATTCGGCGGCAAGCCAACGCCCTCCGCGGCGCGCTCGCTTTCGAGCGCTACTATCTCCGCTCCGAGACCGAAGCTCGATCTTGGTGGCCTCCCTGGTGTTAGAATTTCCACGGGGGCGAATCCTGCGGCAAAACCCGGAACCACGGCCGATGAATTGGGCTCTTTGCGATCCAACCGTGAAGCCGAGGAAAAACGCATGACTGAATTGAACGCGGAACTTCAGAGCTTGCGGGAAATCCAGAAAAACCAGGCGCACCCTCTGAACCTAGTGGCCGTGAAAAAACCGGGCGCCCCGGTGCTGGCCAAGCCTGCGGAAGGGTCCCGCATCCTGTTTAACGCTGCCGCCGAGGATGAGTTCGAGTTCATCGACGCGGAACGCGAGTGGATTCACGTGCAGATCTCCGGCCCTTCGCGCGGTTACATCCGCCGAAACAATCTGGAGTTGTCGGAATTCGTCGCCGCGCGGCTCAGTCCCGAGGGCGCGGCAGTTCCGGTGGAAAAACCAGCGGCGTTCCGCATCGTGCGCGAAGAGAATAGTTCTTTTCCCGGAGATTGGGCGCCCCTGAAGGGAAAGGCCGTGAAAATTTTTACCGTGCAGCCCGATTCGCAGAACCCCAAAGAAACCAGCGCACGCGCAAAACTCGCTTTCGCAAGCTCCGTTTTTCAGAAGTACGCGACGGATAACCCCACATCGACTCTGGCAGTCGAGGGTGTCGTGGTAATCTTCGATTCGGCAGACGGCGGCATCGCCGGGGTCACCCTGGCGACCTTGAAGCAGCTCACCGCCGGCGCACTTTCTCTTGAAGACTTCTGGAAGGAGTGCTACCGCGATCCGCCGGATGCGTTCCAGGAATCCCGCAAGCCTTAGCGCGGGGCCCCCGGCCGTTTCAGCGACGGGCTTCGCCGCTCTCACTTCCATTCGAAACTTTGCTGGAGTCCGCCGATTTTCACGTCGAAGACGCCGGGCTCGACGACGCGTTTGTTATCGGCGCCGATAAAGGACAAGTCGTCGGACGCCAACTCGAAAAAGACGTGGCGGCTCTCGCCAGGTTGGAGCAGGACTTTCGCGAAGCGCTTGAGCCGCTTTAATGGCGGCGTCACGCTCGCAAAGCGCTCGTTCAGGAACAGTTGAACGACTTCCTTGCCAGCGCGGTCGCCGCTGTTCTTCACCGTCACGTCCACGCGCACGGACTGGCTCCCCGAAGCCGAGGCCGGAACAACGCGCAAATCGGAATACGAGAAAGTCGTATAGCTCAACCCGGATCCAAATTCGAATTGCGGCGCAGCCAGCGCCTGGCCTTCTCCCCCATCCTCTCCTTCAAATACTTTGTGGTCGTAGGTGAAGAGGTGGTTCGTCGAGCGGGGATAGGTAATGGGCAGCTTGCCGCTGGGATTCACATCGCCGAAAAGAACATCGGCAATGGCCGGCCCGCCTTCATTGCTGGGGTTATAGGCCATCACGATGGCTTTGGCGGCTTCTGCAATGCGGCTGATGATGCGCGGGCGGCCTTCGGTCAGCACCAGGATCACGGGCTTCTTCGTTTCCATGATTTTCAGGGCAAGGTGGAGCTGCGCGTCTGGTAACGTGAGATCGGGGATGTTGCCCGGTGTTTCCGCATAGGCCCATTCTCCGATGCAAATCACAATGGCATCTACCTTTGACGCCGCTTCCGCAGCCTTGGCGATGTCAACCTCCTTGTTGTAGGTGACGCCGGGAGCATAGCTCACGTTGGCGGCGCCGATTTTTTCCTGAATGGCTTTGAGAATCGTCGCGCGGTCCTGGGGATACATGCTCGCGCGGTCACCCTGCCACGTATAACTCCAGCCGTTATTCAGCGGAATCAGGGAATCGGCGTCCGGCCCGGTCACGAGAACGTGCGCCGTCTTTGCAAGCGGCAGAGTGTGGTTCTCGTTTTTCAGAAGAGTGATGGACTCGCGCGCGGCTTCGAGGCTAACCTGGCGTGATTCCGGTGAGCCGATCACCGTTTTCGAATCGATCCCGCGCAGCGGATCGTCGAAGAGCCCGAGCTGGTACTTCACCCTGAGAATCCTTCGCACCGCTTCATCGATGCGGCTCGCAGGCACTTTCCTTTCCTGCGCCAGCTCGAGCAATAGATTGCTAAAGCTGTAATCGCTCGGCACCATACTCATGTCGATTCCAGCAAGGATCGCGATGCGCGTGGCTTCCTTCTCATTTGCCGCGATGTGGTGCACGCCAACAAGTTTCTTGATATCCATCCAGTCAGAGACCACGAATCCCTGCAAGCCGAGTTCGCCTCGCAAAACATCTTTGAGCAAATAGCCGTTGGCGTGGCCGGGGATTCCGTTCACTTCGCTGGAGTTCACCATCACCGTGTGAGCGCCCGCTTTCAGAGCCGCGCCAAACGTGGGAAGAAAGTATTCACGCAAAGTATTTTCCGGGATGAGCGCAGGGCTGCGGTCACCGCCGGTGCTGGGATAGCTGTAACCCACATAGTGTTTCAGCGAAGCAGCAACGCTGCCCAGGCTCGAAAGATCGCTGCCTTCGTAACCGCGAACCGTGGCCACACCCATCACCGTGGCGAGATAAGTATCCTCTCCGAGCGTCTCCCACAAGCGCGACCACAGCGGCTGCCGCCCGGCATCGAGCACGGGTGAAAAAGACCATGGAATGCCGGCCTTGCGCGTCTCGGCAGCTGCAATCTGGCTGCCGTGGAGCATCAGCTCCGGATTCCACGTGGCGGCCATCGCGAGCGGCTGGGGAAAAAGAGTACTCCCAACGATGTAATTCCCCCCGTGGATGGTATCGATGCCGTAGAGCACGGGAATCTGCAAGCGGGATTTCTTCGCTTCTTCCTGGATGGCACGGATAATCTCGTGCCACCTCTCTGCGGGCAAGGCTTCGTCATTCACGTTAAGAATGGAGCCCACACCGTATTCGCCCACGGCTTTCTGTAATTTTTCAGAATTGATTCGAATGGACTGGCCCTGTCCATCGCTGATCATGCCGATTTCCAGCTGCGTCATCTGGCCAATTTTTTCCTTCAGCGTCATTTGGGCGAGAAGTTTCTCGACAGCTGCGGCGGAAGCGCTTGCCGGAGGCCCCGCGGGAGTCAAGTTTTGTCGCAAAAACGCTTCGCTATCAACCATCCGGGAAGCAGCGTCATCGGCGCCGGACGGTACTGCCACTACCGTGCAAACAGCCAGTACAATAACGATATGCCAGAGCCTTCTTTGCGGTGTGGACACGGGTATCTCCTTTCCGAGCATCCTACCCCCTGGAGGCCGGCGATGTCCAAATTTCGGCTTTCCTAAGATTCCGATTGCGGACCTTCTGAAAGCTGATACCTTGCAACCTGCGGAGAAAACGACGGAGCTGAATACGCGGGAGTCCTGAGTATGAAGCAAACTGCAGCGGTGATCGGTTTGGGATTCGTGGGCAAAGCGCATCTCGATTCTTTGCGAAGAATTGGCGTTTCCGTGCGCGGAATGCTCGGCAGTTCCCGCGAGCGCAGCGAAATGCTTAGCGAGTCATTGGGCCTCGAGCGTGCCTATGTTTCGCTCGACGAACTGGCCGAAGATCACGACGTCAGCGTGGTGCACATTTGCACACCGAATCACGCGCACTTCGAGCAGGCCAGCCGCATGCTTCGTGCCGGAAAACATGTCCTTTGCGAAAAACCTCTGGCCATGGATTCGCGCGAATCGGAAATGCTGGTAAAGCTTGCAAGAGAGCGCCGGTGCGTGGGAGGTGTCGCTTACAACATCCGTTACTACCCGCTATGCCACGAAGCAAAGGCCGCTGTGACGAGCGGCGTGATCGGGCAGCCGCGTCTTGTTCATGGAAGTTTTCTACAGGATTGGCTGCTCTTCCCGACTGACTGGAACTGGCGGCTGGATCCAAAACTTGGCGGCGAGCTTCGTGCCGTCTCCGACATCGGCACGCATTGGCTGGACCTGATGATGTGGATTACTGGGCGGAAAATCACGGAAGTATGCGCGGACCTGGCAACCGTCTTGCCCATTCGTCATCGGCCGCGGGGGCGCGTCGAAACATTTCAGAAAGCCTCGAATGCCGAACACGATGATGTTCCGATCACCACGGATGACTATGCCTCCGTCCTCTTGCACTTCGAAGAGGACTTGCGCGGCGTGATGACCGTCTCGCAGGTCAGCGCCGGCCGCAAGGCCAGACTGTGGTTCGAAATCGACGGCAGCAAAGGCTCACTCGCTTGGAACTCCGAGTCCCCGAATACGCTTTGGATCGGACGTCGCGACCGCGCCAACGAGGTACTTCCCAAAGATCCCGCTTTGCTGAGTCCGGCCGCCCGGGGCTTCGCGGCGTATCCCGGCGGGCACCCCGAGGGATACCCGGATACCTTCGTGCAGCTCTTCCGTGATTTTTACGGATACCTGGATGCGGGAGACTTCGACGCGCGCCGGCCCTTCCCGACATTTGCAAACGGGAACCACGAGTTGCTGCTCTGCGAAGCCATCGGACAGAGTGCGCGGGATCGCGCCTGGGTACCGGTGCTTTGGGGCTGAGTGCGCCCGCTTCAGCGCGGCGAAGAATACTGGTAGCGCAGGCTCGGCGGCATGCGTTCCGAGCGTGATCGCGTATTGTACTCCAACTGGTAGCCCAGATGTTCCGCGTCGGCCGGATAATCTCGACCCTCGGGATACGGATACGGCAGCAGCGAATGCCGCGGTAGCGGCTCGACAGTAAACGCGTGGGCTGCGTAGAAATCGAGATCCTTTTCGAAGCCGTCGGCGTAAAAGAAATAATCGCGAACCCATCCGGCCGGCAGCGCCGGAAGCTGCTGGGGATCAAAATCGAGCTTCAGCCCCTCGCCGGAGCCAAAGACGACAAAGCGATCGTCGGAGGCGCATAGCAAACCATACACATCGCCGTAGCGCGTGTAATTTCCAGCGGCGCGCGCGTAGGGGCCGGTCATGCTCCGCTGCGAGTACGAATAGACCGTGTCGCTCGCCGGCTGCAGACGCGTCTCGCGAGGATAGCCGACGAAATCGAGCGCCGCCCTTGCGAGAGGCACTTGCGCCACGCGCATATCCGGTGCGCCGGGTGTCTGGTCAATTCGAATTGCGTCCCAATACACTTTCAGATTGTTGACGATGCGAATCCGCCGCGTTCCTGCGGGAAGGTTGCCGGTCAGGTCCGCAACCATGGTCCGTTCGAGCCCCGCCGGAAAACCCATGTCTTCGACGACACGCGTCCACTTGCCTTGCGCATCGAGGGCTTCCACATACGGCGGAATCACTTTGATTCCGGCTTGATCCGCCGCGTACATCGAAGTCGCGGTGAAGTAATCCGTGTAACCATCGATGATCAATCGCAACGGTTTTTGCCTATCCCATTCACCGAGGTCGAGGTCGATCCAGTGCAACTTGGCGAATCCCGCAAACGGCAACGCTTCGAAACTCGTGACGTACTTGCGGTCGCGCTTGGAGATCAGCGGCAGCACATCATTCCCGCGGTCGTCCCACGCGCCGATTGGCGGGTGCGCGTCGCTGCTGGCGATCACGCGGAACTCCGGAAAAGGGGGCGCGCTCACGAATCGTTCATTTGGAAAAACTTCGTACGGCGCCGGATGATCGATGGCCAGCAGCCGCACCTGGTCGAGATACACCGTTTCTTCCATCGGCTCCATGAAGCGGAAGCTGAGCAGACCGTTCCGAGCCATCACGCTACGCGCAGGCACCTTTAAGTACTCGTCGGGATCGGGAACGTCCCTTTCCCCGGGCGCGACCCAGTGGCCCACCACGCCTGGTCCGATCATGTCCGCGATGAATTCATACTCGCGGCCATTCCACGAAAACAAAACGGGGCACGAGCTCCCGCGACGATCGAGTTCGGTGATGCTCTGCACTTTCTTCGTGGTCAGGTTTATTTCGTCCTGTGGGACGCCCGTAGGCCACAGCAGCCGCACCACTTCGGCGTTGTGCTCCGAGCCGAGGCCGGCCAGAATCGGAGCGGCGCTCTGTCCCAAATACCCCGCCGCGCCGGCCACTTCCCACTTTTGATACAGCATGCCTGCATAGAGTTCGACTTTCGTTCCGATCCCGCTTTTGTTGTCATTGAGCGCCTTGAGGTCGATGCTCATCCAGTCATGCTGATTGCCGCCCTCATTGCGCAGAACAATCGGCCCTCCCCCTAGCTGTGTCACGACTAGATCCGCATCCCCGTTTCCATCGATGTCCGCGACCGCAATCGCACGCGGTTGACTCAGCTTGAACGCATCGAGGCGCACTTCCTTGCTGACGTTGGCCCACCCTTGGCTCCCCAGATTTCGCAGCAACCGCAACTCCGCTCCGCTGCTCGATTCTCCCGCGGCGATAAGATCGAGCCAGCCGTCATTGTCGTAATCGAGTGCGGCAATTCCCCAGCCGTGCTGCCACCCTAAATCGGGGAGCGCAACACGTTCTAGTCGCTTCCCTTCCACATTCCGCCACAAGCTGATTCCCGGGGCGCCCGCGTGCGTGAAGGCCAGATCCATCCAGCCGTCTTTATTGAAGTCGAAAGCCACTACGCCCACCGCCGGTGGCAACTTCTCCTTGTTGAAATCGATGGCGAGGAGCGGCCTGAATTCCCCTTCGCGCGGATTGAGATAGATCGCAGCTCCCGCCTGACCGCCCGCGATGACGAAGTCAATGGCGCGGTCATTGTTGAAATCGGTGGTTACCATGCCGGCACCTGTAGCTGCAAAACCGAGCCCCGTTTCCGCAGACACATCCGTGAATGTGTTATTCCCATTGTTGCGCCAAAGAACATTGTGGGGCGGCGTGCCCGGCGCAGCTGAATCGGGCGCCGTTGTGATGTAGAGATCCAGGTCGCCATCATGGTCATAATCCACAAAAGTGAGGCCCACGCAGCCTTTTTCTCTGCGGATTCCCGCCGCTTGGGTCACGTCCTCGAACTTGCCGTCTCCCTTGTTGCCAAGTAACCGGACACCGTCACTCAAACAAACCGCCAGATCCGTATGGCCGTCATTGTCGAAATCCCCGGCCGCACATCCGAAGCCGCTCCCGTTCAAGCGAATTCCAGTCTCTTGGGTCACATCCGCGAAGCGTCCATCGCCCAGATTGCGCAGCAATCGGCTCGTGCCGTCCGCCGCGCCGCTTACCAGAAAAAGATCCGGCTTGCCATCCCCATCGTAGTCGAACCAGCAGGCGCCGGTGCTCGGTCCGATTTCGACGCGGCTTCCAGCTGCACTCCTCGAGACAAACGCATTCGCTTGCGCAGTAAATCGCACCGGAATCGCCGCCGGCACATCCGCAACTGAGCTCAGCGGCAGCTCCGCAAGTGAGTAGCGGCCTTGATCGCCATAGCCCGCGCCGAACGGCGCTCCGAGATGCTCCGCCGTGATTTTCTGAAAACGTGCCAAGTGTTCGCGCGCCGAAGCAGCATCGCCTTTCCTCTGAAATGCGCGTGCCAAGCCGAATTCCGACGAAGCGTGAAACGGATAAAGAGCCAACCCTTTCTGAAATGCGGCGATAGCTTGGTCATATTTCTGCAGCTGGGCGTTCAGGTATCCGACAAAATAATAGGCGTCAGGTTCGTTAGGAGCGATCTCCGTGACGTGCTGAAAAGCCACGATGCCCTTCTCCGATTCTCCGAGGTCCTTGTAGGCAAGTCCGAGGTTGTACCAAGCGTAAGCATCCTTAGGAAGCTGCTGCGCAGCGGCTTCGAGTGCCGCGCGCGCGGACTCCAATTTCTGCTGGCCGAGCAGAGAGACACCCAGGTTTAACCGGGCCACAGCAAACTTGGGGTCGGCCTCGCAGGCTTGTTCAAAATATTTTTGCGCGTCAGCGGGGCGCTGCTGATTCATGTAGGCAACGCCGAGCGTATTGAAACGATAGGCGTCCGCGATTCCGCCGCCCGACGACCCGGACTTCTTTGTGGCCGCAGACTTCTCCTGCGCAGCCGGCGCGCTGGAACGCACCAATATCGCGGCACAGCAAATCAAGATTGAGCAAACTGAAATTATGCCCACTGCACGCCGCTGAGTTGCACGCATGAAAATGTTTCTTCCTGTCCGCGCGGGATGCTCGAATTCCATGTACTGCCCGACCGGGCGCAATTGGAATTCTCCCGGCTGCCATTCACATCGTCAACCGTTTTTATGCTCCCCGAGTTGCGTTTTGCCCCGGATGCTTGACCTGTGCCGCATGTACGCTTACTCTCGCGCATCGGGCCATGAGCTTCTTCCCTTACTGGACATTAGCGGAAATCACGCGGCAAATTCGCTCCAAGAAGGTCTCCCCCGTGGAGATCGTCGAACTCCATCTTAAACGCATCGAGACGCTGCAACCGAAACTGAATGCGTTTGTCCATCTGGATGCCGAGGGAGCCCGCCAGCAGGCTCGCGCGGCGGAGAATTCTGTTTTGCTCGGCGATCATCTCGGGCCTCTTCATGGCGTGCCGCTCACCATCAAGAGTTGTATTGATGTCGCCGGTTGGCCCTGCCCCGCCGGTTCCCTGCTCCGCAAGGACTACCTTCCCAAACAGGATGCTCCGCTTGTTTCGCGGTTGAAAGCGGCCGGCGCCATCCTCCTCGGGAATACCAACACTCCCGAATTTTTGATGGCTTACGAAGCTGACAACCTGCTCACTGGAAAAACGAGCAACCCGTGGGATTTGACACACTCCGCGGGCGGCTCGAGCGGAGGCGAAGCGGCGGCGATTGCTACAGGGTGCTCGGCCGGCGGTGTTGGCAGTGATGGTGGTGGCTCGATTCGCGTGCCTGCGCATTTTTGCGGCATTTGCGGACTAAAACCCACCCCCGGCCGCATTCCTGCCACCGGGCATTTTCCACCGGGTGCCGGCGCTTTTTCCTGGATCGGCGTTGTCGGACCCATGGCCCGCACTATCGCGGATGTGCGTTCGCTTGTCGAAGTGATGGCCGGGCCGGACGCAGGCGATGCGCTCTCCGCCCCGGTTCCCTTGCGCGCCTGCTTAGAGGATGAACTGCTGAAGATGCGCATCGGAATTCTGGAGAGCGACACGCTGGGGGTCGCAACTGCGGAGACGCGCGCGACGGTCGAGCGAGCCGCAAAATCACTCGACGAGCGAGGCTTCACCGTCGAACCCTTCCGGCTGGATGGACTCGATCGCGCGCTCGATCTTTGGTGGTTCTTCTTTGGTCCGGTGATCGGCAATTTGTTCCGGCACAGTGTCGACGGCTATGAAGATAAAATCAGCCCAATGTTTCGCGAGTATCTCGCTTACGCAACCTCGGAAGGTCCGATAACACTCCAGCGATTCACGAAAGCCTGTGCGGATCGGGATCTTCTCCGCGCCGAAATTCTGCGCCAAATGCAGGACACGGCGGTTCTGCTCTCCCCCGTTTCCACAAGTCCCGCGTTTCGTCACGGGCAGGGAAATTACCTCCCCGGCGTGGGGTACCGCCACACCATGCGGTTTTCCCAATGGCTGAACTTGACCGGCTTTCCCGGCGTCTCGGTCCCGGCCGGGGTTTCAAAGGAAGGACTGCCCATTGGTGTCCAAGTCGTCGGCCGGCCGTTTGAAGACGAACTGGTCTTGGCCGTCGCAGAGGCCATCGAGCAGGGGCGCGGCCCCTGGCCAGCACCGCCCTCCGACTTTGCGTGAACAGACTTGCCTCTCACTGCGGCTGCCGAGTCAGCTCAGGGTTGGGCACGCGATCATCCTCTTGCGACTGGCGTTCCTTATTCAGCTGGCCTTCCATGTTCTTCTGCGCGGCCGCGAATTCCGAGCGCGCTTCCTTTTGCCGTCCCAGTTGCATCAGGATTCGTCCTCGCACGAAGTGCCCCCCATGGATATCCGCTGAGAGACGCAGCGCGGTATCAATCATTTTCAAACCCCGTTCCGGCTTATTCTGTTTCTGGCAAAGTTTTGCGAGCCCAAGATATGCGCCCGCGCTCTTGGCATCCAGGTTCAGCGCTTCGCGGAATGATTTCTCCGCGTCCTCGTCCCTTTGCATACGCGAATAGAGCACGCCGAGCTGTTCGTAATTGTCGGCGAGATCCGGTTCCAGCGCGATATCACGGCGAAATTCGGCTTCGGCCCGGTCGTTTTCACCCAGACGCATATAGGCGATACCGAGATTGAGATGCAGATAGGGAAGGTCGGGATTCCCCTCACCGGCCCGTTCCAGTTCGGCCTTGGCTTCGCCGACTTCGTAGCGGTTCAGAAATGCTTTTCCCATGATGAGATGAAATTCCGGCGTTCCTCCGCCGACAGCGATCATGCGGCTGAGGATTTTCTCGTCGAGCTCTTTTTGGCCGGACTCCACCGCGGCGATATCGATCAGGTACAGATACAACACGTCATCTGACTTTTGGGGCCACAGAGGTTCGAGCACCGTCACGGCCTGTGCGAATTTCTTCGTAAAGACCTGGCAGAGTCCCAGAAGGTAACGCGCTTGTTGCGAGTCGGGCTGGTCGCGCAAGACGGAGGCCAGTGGTGCGATCGCGGCGGCATAATTGCCGCGCCGGTACTCCACAAGACCGATATTCAGCCGGATTCCAGCCATGTTCGGTTCGAGTTTCTCGGCCTTCTGCAGCAGTGTGATGGCGTGGTCCCACTCTTTGCGGCGCATGGCGATGACACCGAGATTGGCATAGGCGGAGCCGGCACGCGGGTCGGCAGCGAGCACTTGACGAAAGGCCGCTTCTGCCGCGTCGAGGTCCCCGGACTGAAGCGCCGTTTGCCCTCTAGCGAACCAGCTTCGGGGGTCCATGCGCTGTTTCGCACCGGCTGGCGAGGGACGGGAGTGCCGCTCTGAAACTCCTTCCGCTGCAGGCCTGGCACAAGCGGGCCTGGCGGCAACCAGGGGGATACTGATCGCCAGAAGACATGCCGGGGTGTGGCAGTTCAAGAATCGTGGGCGCATCCGCAAACAGTGTCCGGCAGTCCCCGTGAGATTTCAAGAAGCCTCTGCGGTTTGGCCCCGTAAAAACGCCGTCCCTTGGCTCCCTTGCGCGGCCACCTGCTCTATCTCACCTCGACACAAATTCTCGGCACAAATTTCTCGCTTGACAACAACCTTTAAATGCACTATTAACTCGTTTTAATAGACACCTTTGGTGCGTTGCCTGCGGTCGTCGAGTGGTGGAGGCTGTGTCCGATCAGGAGCTTTCTGCGCGGGGTGACTTCAGGGGTAGCCGCTCTAACCCTGCGCGCTGGGCCCTTGCATGTCATGTCTCCCCAAATTCGAATCTTTCTTGGAGGTCTTAACGTGAAGGAAAACTCAAACCTTTCCAATCTTCGAAAGAATATTTTGGGAGTCGCGTGGCTGTGGCTCGGAGTGCTGCTCATGGCGCTGGCCCTTCCCCTCGCTTTGCCAGCGCAAGACACCGGGTATATTAGCGGCACGGTCACCGACAAGTCCGGTGCCTCTATCGTCGGAGCGGACATCGTGATTACCAGTGCAGACGGAAGCTTGACACGATCAACGGCAACGAATGCAGGCGGCGCCTATGTCGTGGCTGCTCTGCCTGGTGGCACCTATAACCTGGCTGTCACAGCAAAAGGATTCCAGAAATTCTCGGCAACGAAAGTCGTGCTGGACGTGGCTCAAAAGATCCGCGTCGACGTGCAGTTGACCGTGGGCGAGATCAATGAAGTAATCGAGGTGACCGGTGAGAGCGTCGTTCAAGTCGAGACGCAGTCTTCTGAGCTGAGCGGCACGGTCACCGGCAAGCAAATTGATCAACTCGTCCTTAATGGGCGCAATTTCACTCAGCTCGTGAATCTTGTACCCGGCGTCGTCAACCAGACGGGTCAAGACGAGGGCACCGTGGGCATCTATGGCAACGTCGCTTTCAGCATGAACGGTGGCCGAACCGAGTACAACAACTGGGAACTTGACGGTGGCGACAACATGGATAACGGCAGCAATGCCACTCTGAACGTCTATCCGAATCCCGAAGCCATCGCTGAGTTCAAAGTTCTCACGTCCAACTACGGCGCCCAGTACGGCCGCAACGGCTCAGGCACCGTCGAAGTCGAAACCAAGAGTGGAGGCAGCAGCTTCCACGGCAGCGCCTTCGAATACCTGCGCAATGATGTGTTCAATGCCCGGCCTTGGGAATCCGGCAATGACCCGGCCCATCCCAATCCGCCGTACAAGAAGCATGATTTTGGCTACACCGTCGGTGGTCCTGTTTACCTACCCAACCACTACAACGCCGACAAGAAAAAGACCTTTTTCTTCTGGTCTGAAGAATGGCGTCGCGAAAAGAATCCTTCCTCGATTCTTCAAAACGTTCCTTCTGACCTGGAACGTACTGGAGATTTCTCTGTTCTCTGCTCTCACCAGCCCGGTGATTGTCCAAATGTCCCGAACCCTGCTGCCGTACCCATTGATCCTGTGGCCGCCGCGCTCCTTAATCTCATTCCCAAAGCCAACACGACGAAGGGTCTTTTCGACGACGGAACAGCGATTCCAGCGGTCTCGCAGATTATCTCGACGCCCACAACTTGGCGCGAAGAGCTGGTTCGCATTGATCACAACCTCACGAACAATTATCGCCTCACGTTTCGCTACATTCATGATTCCTGGCAAACCGAGGTGCCGAACCCGCTCTGGGGCGTTGGCAGTTCCAATTTCCAGGACATCCACACCAAATTTGTGGGCCCTGGGACAAGCTTCGTCGCACGTCTTAACGCCAACATTTCCCCCACACTGCTCAATGAATTCGTTGCCAGTTATACGGGAGACCACATCTTCCTGACAGCCGTCGGCCCAGCCTCTGAGACTACGCTACCGGCGGGCTTCGCGATGGGCTCCATTTTCGGTAATGGTTTTGGTGGAAAGCTTCCTTCCATTGCTCTGGGGAACAACACCGCTTATGGCGGTGGTGACGGTCTTGCTCAAGACACCGGGTATTTTCCCTGGAACAACGCCAATCCTACGTTTACCTATCGGGATAACCTAACCAAAATTCTCGGTAACCATACGATGACGTTTGGAGCCTATTTGGTGTTTGCTCAGAAAAACGAGCAAAGCTCTGCGAACCTGCAGGGCCTCCTCACATTCGATTCCAGCAATTCTACGGTCAGCTCGGGAAACGCCTTCGCTGACTTGCTGCTGGGAAACATCGCGCAATACCAACAGTGGAATCTCGAGCCCAAGTATTACAACCGCTACAGAATTGTTGAGCCCTATCTCCAGGACGACTGGAGAGTCACCAAACGCCTGACCCTCAACCTTGGTCTCCGGCTCAGCCTCTACGGAACTTACCGAGAGCGGTACCGACATGCTTTTAATTTTGATCCGAATGCCTTCACTGCCGCCAACGCGCCCATCATCGATGCCGACGGTTCGGTCACTACATTCGCGGGCTCGTTTGAGCCAGGTACCGGCAATCCGTTTAACGGCATCGTCCAATGCGGCGGCGCAGGCGGGACCTTCCCTGTGAATGGATTCCCCAATGCCGCCGCTGGCTCCAGTTCGAACGCCGGCTGCGTCAAGGGGCATCTCTTCAACCCGGCGCCGCGGATCGGCTTCGCTTTCGATCCCAAGGGTGACGGCAAGATGGCTATCCGCGGCGGCTATGGCATTTTCTTCGAACACACGAACGGCAACGAGGGCAACACCGAGTCGCTCGAAGGCTCTGCCCCATTCGCGCTCAATGCATCGCAATTTAACATCACTGGCTACGGGAACATCGGTGGCAGCGGTGGGGTTGTTCCCTTCTTTCCACTCTCCGTGAATTCCATCCCCAGCAAGGCCATTTGGCCATACGTCCAGCAGTGGCATCTGGACGTTCAGAGGGAATTGCCCGGGCACTTCGTGGCGACTCTCTCTTACGTTGGCAGCAAAGGGACGCACCTAACGCTACAACGAAATATTAATCAGCTGCACCCCATCGCTGCCTCGGCAGATCCCTACACGGCAGGCGAGCCCATCATCGTGCAGGATCCCACGAACCCTTCGGCGCCCTTCAATACTGTCTGCCCGGATGTCTTGCTGAGTGGTGGCACGGTAAACGGCCAGCCGGTCTCTGGCCAGGTGGCTGCCAATCTTAGCGTTGCTTGTGGCAATGACCCCAACCCCGAGCGGCCACTCACTGGGTTCGGCAACATCACTCGTCTCGAGGATACGGCCAATTCGATCTATCATGCCCTGCAATTCTCGGCGCGGCGTACGCTCGGCGATCTCCAGCTAAGCGTCGCCTACACCTACAGCCATTCCATTGACGATTCCTCCGACCGCTATGACGGTGCGTTCGTGGATTCTTACAACACCGCCGTCAATCGCGCCAGTTCGAGTTTCGATCAACGCCACAATCTTGCGGTCAGCTACGTTTACGCCTTGCCGCTTTTCAGGGGCAGCAACCTGCAGAACAAACTCCTCGGCGGCTGGCAGCTATCTGGGATCACGATCGCCCAGACCGGCAACCCCTTCAGCGTCACGAATGGGACGGACTTTGGCGACAGCGCTGGCGTGGGCAACGGCGTCGGCACAGGCTCGCGCCCCGACATAGTCGGAAACCCGCATATCGCGAAAACCGAGGTACCCGGTGTGTTCGGGCCGCTCTTCTTTGATCCAGCGGCCTTTGCAACACCCAGGGGCCTGACCTTCGGCAATGTGGGGCGTAACACTTTGTACTCCCCGGGCCGCTTGAACTTCGACTTCGGTTTGTTTAAACGTTTCCCGATCGGAGAACACAAGGCGTTCGATTTCCGCTGGGAGAACTACAACCTTTTCAACCATACGCAATTTACGGGTATCGATTCTTCTCTGGGATCTTCGACCTTCCTCCATGCGACTGGTGCCCATGCTCCGCGCCGCATGCAGTTCGGTCTGCGGTTCCAGTTTTAACAACCTTGAGCCCAGAAGGGCGGCGTCTTAAAAAACGCCGCCCTCTATTTTTCAAGTCATCGCGGACACTTCGCGAAACGCGCGCCCGCACGTTGCGGGCATCAGCAGGAAGCAAGAGCGACGATTGCGCAATTCACCAGTCCAGGTGGCAGCATTGATTCTACCAGTACTTTTAGAATCATCACCGGTGCCGCTATTCTCCCATCATGCAGGTCGCGGCGAAATTCCGTGTCCAGCACAAACAACTAGGCTAAGAAGGGCGGCACGTGAAAAGCCACGGCTCTTGTTTTTCTCCGCGAATCTCGGTTCCCTTTTCTCCCGGAAGGAGTAAAATGCGGCTCATGAATCGACGCACATTTATCGGTACTTCCATCGCAGCCGCTCTGACGACCTCACGCACTTCCTTGGCTGCGGACACCGCACATCATATTGACCGCGTCGGCGTGCAGCTCTACACCGTGCGCGGCGCCATGAAGTCCGACTTCGAAGGCACCATTGCGAAAGTCGCTGCCACTGGCTACAAGGAAGTCGAATTCGCCGGCTACTTCGACCATTCTCCGAAAGACGTTCGCGCGATCCTCGATAAGAATGGCTTAGCCGCGCCTTCGTGCCACGTGGGCTATGACGTCGTCGAGAAAAAGTGGTCCGAAGCTCTGGACGCCGCGAAAATCGTCGGCCACGGCTACATCATTTGCCCGTGGATTGACGAGAAGCAGCGCAAGGAACCGGACGGCTGGAAGCGCGCCGCGGATCTGTTCAATCGTGCCGGCGAAGCCAGCAAGAAGGCAGGCATCCAGTTCGGCTACCACAATCACTCATTCGAATTCGATCCCGCCGATTCGCTCGGCGGCAAACTCCCTTACGATTTTCTCCTCGCCGAGACGGATCCCAAACTAGTCGCCATGGAAATGGATCTCTGCTGGATCAGTGTCGCCGGCCAGGATCCTCTGGCCTATTTCGAAAGGCATTCCGGCCGTTTCCCTCTAGTTCACGTAAAAGACTGGGTGAAGGACGCCTCCTCTTCGAGCGGATACCAGGGCGCGATGGGTCAGTCCGTCAAATATGGTGGTCGCATGGCGGATGTCGGGCGAGGTTCCATCAACTGGAAAAATCTTTTTGCACACTCCGGTAAGGCCGGAATTAAACATTATTTCGTCGAAAACGACGACCCGAAATCCGCCTTCGACGACATCAAGATCAGCTACGACTATCTTCACAACTTGCAGTTTTGATTTTCTTCGTAGGGGCTCCGGCCGGTCGGAGCCCCCTGCTTGGTTGATCTTTCCGAGGAGAAACGCGCCATGACTCCGCGCAAATGGGTAACAACGTTGATGGTCGTCTCGGTCTCGACTCTGTTCGCGTTGGCCGCCGCGCGGCCGCAAGCTCCGGCCTGGAAGCCGCTGTTCGACGGCAAGGATCTCACCGGCTGGAAACACGTCGGCCCCGGCAACATGACAGTGGAAGACGGACTCATTCGCACGCACGGCGGCATGGGACTTCTGTACTGGACCGGCGGCAAGCTCTCCAATTGCCGCATCCGCGTGGTCTACAAGATGCGCGACTTCAACGATAATTCCGGCGTCTTCATTCGCATCCCCCTCGAACCGCGCGAGGAATGGATGCCTGTCCACTACGGCTACGAAGTCCAGATTGACAATCACCCCGAAACGTCCAATGAAGACGACTATCACATCACTGGCACGCTCTATTCGCTGACCAAGCCTCTCGCCAAGCCTGGTAAACCCGGTCCGGAGTGGAATACCATGGTCATCACGCTCGATGGTCCGCGCACCATCGTCGTCCTTAACGACGTCACGGTCACCGACTACACCGAGGGCCAGCCCGTTCCTGAGCGCAAATTCGATTTCGAGCCGCAGCATGGCCCTCGCCCCAACGAGGGCTACATCGGCCTGCAGAATCACAGTGACAACGACATCGTCTTTTTCAAGGAAGTAAGCGTTCAGCCGTTGAAATAGTCTTGGAGTTCGGCAGCTCGGCCGCCACTTTTTCGGTCACTCTCCGTTTCACAGCCTAACTGAACGGAGTAGAACGGTCTTGTTCCAACTCTTTGCGTCTGATGGTCAACTGAAAACTGTTAACTCTCTCAAGGAGCGCACCATGAAAAAAGATCTTTCCCGCCGTCAATTTCTCCATCGCACTGCCGGCGCCCTCGCGGCTTCGTCGGCGATTTTTCTGGAGCCGGAGCACATCCCGCTGCCGATGCAATCCACGGCGCCGAGCGACCGTCTCCGTTTCGGCATCATCGGCATCGGCATGCAGGGTTCCGGCCTGCTCCGCGATGCCATTCAATTGCCCGGCGTCGAATGCGTTGCCGCTTGCGACCTCTACGACGGCCGCCACACTCTCGCCCAGGAAATTGTCGGCAAGAAAATCCCCACCACACGCCGCTACAAGGATCTCCTGGATAACAAAGAAATCGACTGCCTCATCGCCGCCGTCCCCGACCATTGGCACAAGCAAGTCGTCGTTGACGCCGTCAGCGCTGGAAAAGACATCTACTGCGAGAAGCCCATGTCCCATTCGGCTGCCGACGGTGTCGCCATGGTCGCCGCCGCGCAAAAAACCGGACGCGTCGTGCAGATCGGTTCGCAGCGCGTCAGCTCCGTCATCTGCGCCAAAGCCAAAGAGCTTCTCGCCAACGGCATCGTCGGCACTCTCACTCTCGTCGAAGGCTCGCTCGGCCGGAACGATCCGACTGGCGCGTGGGAATATCCGCCGCCTCCCGATCTCTCCCTCAGCAATTTTGATTGGGGCACCTGGCAAGGCGACGCCACCAAGCGACCCTGGGATCCGGACACCTCTCCCAAATATTTCGCGCGCTGGCGCTGCTGGAAGGAATACGGCACTGGCCTCGCCGGGGATCTTCTGGTCCATCTCGTCAGCGGGATGAACTTCATGCTCGGTTGGAACGAGCCGCCCAAGCGCGCCATGGCCCTTGGCGATATCCTGCGCTTCAAAGACGGACGCAACATGCCCGACGTTCATTGCACGCTCTTCGACTACGGTCGCGCTCCGGTCTATCTGCGCCTCAATCTCGGTTGCGATACGCCGGAAATTTACCGCTTCCAGGGCTCCAAAGGCATCCTCGAAGTCACCGAATACGCCATCAACTACTTCCCACAATCCGGCGAAGACGAGTCGCCCAGCTATTACGTCTCAGGCTATCCGGGCGCATTGCGCGAAGTCTATCTCAAGAAATGGCACGAGGAGCACGATCCCAAGCCCGGCAAGGAGCCCATCACCGAGGGCTTCCACTATCGCGGCGCTTCCTGGGACGAAGAAAAACCTCACCTCTGGAGATTCTTCCAAGGCGCGCGCAACCATCAGCAAGTCATCGAAGACACTGTCTTCGGTCACCACGCCGCGCTGGCCTGCCACATGGCCAACGAATCCTATTTCCGCAAGAGCGCCGTCAATTGGGACGCGAACTCCAACACGATCAAGTCGTAGGGCGTCTTCAAGTCGTCCACTTCTTATGTAGGGAACAATTCCGCCTTCGGAGATTCCTGTGCGCGCGCCGCAACGCGAAGAGCCATACCCATCAACAGGAAAAGCCGCTGGATCATGATTTCTTCTCCTCGATGGAAGCCCCGGTTGGAACGCAGATGCCTGACAAGCGTAAGGGGGACGTGACGCGATCTGAATCCGCCTCGCGGCAGAAGGCGAATCGCGCTCTCGATTCAAGCCTGGTTTGGAATTCCGGTTCTTCTCCTTCGGCGCGCCGCCTGCCGGATCACCGCTACGGCGAAAAGACCGACAAGCGCACTCTGCATGCGATGTGACTCGGCCCATGCCTCCGGCAGCAACCATGCCTGCGCCGCCAGATCCTTCGCGCTTCGTCGTGGCATCTTTGGTTCCATGTCGTAAAGTATCGCCTGAATGTTTTGTTCCAATCGTTCCGTGGACCCATAGACGTTTTCGCAATACAGTGATCACGTCGTCCTGCTCCGGATACCGGAGGATCCAGGAAAAATAATTTCCCGGCATGTCGCCACACATTTCCTCGAGCGTGGTGCCCGCGCCTGGCTCGCCCGGCGCCATTTTCGTCACGAACCATCCGTATCCCCAATGGTTCATTCCCGGCTTGAACATCTGATCGCGGATTTCCTTGGGCACGGAGCCGCCCTCAGACAGTGCCTGGCTCCAGTGAAACGCAAATAGAACACGGGCACCTGCTTGGCAAAAAAGATAAGCGTGGCGCATATTGCGGCTCTTTTTTCAAAAGGAACTTGTGATGAGCGGAACCGCACCAGGTGGCGTTTGACTTTTCAACAGATTTCCACAACTCTTTCGAAATCCGGCCCTCCCCTAAGCCATTTAGAATCAGCACTTACAAGGAACATGAGTGTTGCCGTTAACCAGATTTCCGAAGAGGGAAATCCGTCCCCAGGAGCATGCCGCTAGAGGGATCTACATCGAGTGGCGCAGCCATTCCTCTTCTTTCTTTGGAGAGATCACATCTTACGGGTCAGACCGTGCGGATGACGGCCCTCAGTCCGGCACAGGTGGGCAGCCGGGGAATTCGCGGACCGACGTGTTGCCGATGTAGCCAAGGTCGGCGATACCGATCTTGCTGGTGTAGAAGCCGTCGCAGGTAAGGCGGCGGAGAAAAGAGAAGAACGCCACGCCCTGGCTGAGTGCAGCATCCTGCTTCGCGTTTTTCCGGAAGGCGATGAGATCCAGAACTTCTTTCTTCTGTTCCGGCGTGCACTCCACAAAGACGTTGGCGTGACGGTCGGTGCAGAAACCATCGAGCCAGAAGAGCCCGCCGCCGAGCTTCAATTGATATTCGGGGTTCTCGCTGGTGAGCAGATCAATGAATTCCGGCGCGCCGGCCTCGACCGCGCCGCCGGATTTTTCGTCCTTGGGAATGATGAAGTCGCACAAAGCGATCAGCGTGGCGTAGTGCGGGGCGGAAAAATATTTCGGACTATACTTCCCTGCCGGCGCCGCAGCCTTCTCTTTGTGCACCATCTGGTGGATGTACTCGGCGGCCTTCGCCGGAATCACCTGCAGCACCGACCCACCCACCGCTCCCACCGCCAGTGTCCTCAAGATATCGCGTCGTGTTATGCCTTCATTCACCATGTCCTGCCCGCTCCCTCTTCTCTCTTCGTCTCTGTTCTTGGCTTCTCTTCTCTGCGAGCTCTGCGCCTCGAGGTTATTTTCTCTTCTTCTTCGATTCCCGACGCTACAAGTTGCCTTTCTTGGCCTCCTCCAAAAGATACTCGGAAGCGCGCCAGGCGAGGGCCATGATTGTCAGCGTCGGATTTTTGTCCGGATTGGTTACCAGCGGTGCGCCATCGGTGACAAACAAATTCTTCAGGTCGTGGGCCTGGCAAAAGCCGTTGAGCACGGACGTCTTCGGATCGGCACCCATGCGGGCGGTGCCAACTTCATGAATGATTTTTCCACCCATCTGAATGCCGAAGGGATACTCCCCGTGGATGGAACTTTTGGTCCGGTATTCGCCGCCCATGGCTTCAACAATGGCGCGGAAGGTTTCCTGCATATCCTTGGCCTGGAGCAACTCGTAATCGGTCCACCTGAAGTGGAAGCGCAGCACAGGAATCCCCCACTGGTCCACGACGTCAGGATCGATCTCGCAGTAGGTATCCGGATTGGGCAGCATTTCGCCGCGGCCAGAGAAGCCGATGTATGTGCCGTAAACCTGGCGGGCGCGCTGCTTCAGCTTTGCGCCGTAACCCTCTTCGTCGTGACAGAGTCCATCAAACATGCCCACGCCGGGCATGTTCGGGCCACCCCCGAATTCGATGTGGTATCCGCGCGGGAAATCGTTCTTGCGGTCAAATTTCCACCATGGTACGTACATGTGCATTCCGCCGACGCCGTCGTGATTGTGCGGTGGAATTTTCTCCAGCGCAGGGATGTGGCCGTGGCCGTCACTACCGACGGAGTCGGTGAGATATCTGCCGACAGTGCCGGAGGAGTTAGCGATACCGTTTGGAAAGGTGGAGGATTTGGAGTTCAGCAAGAGGCGCGCGGATTCGCAGGCGCTTGCGGCCACGACAATCGCGCGCGCGTTTACGCGCTTCTCCGAGCGCGTCGCTTTGTCAATGTAGGAGACGCCCTCGGCTCTGCCGTCTTTGCTGACAAGAATCTCGCGGGCCATCGCCCCGGTAATCAGCGTCAGCTTCCCCGTTTTCAGGGCCGGAGGAAGCAGCACCTGGCTCGAGCTGAAATTCGACGCGGTAATGCAGCCGCGCCCGCATTGCCCGCAGTAGTGACATGGCAGTCTGCCATTCACCGATTTCGTCAAAATCGCGAGCCGCGCCGGAATGCAAGTAATGTTGAGCTTGTCACACGCTTTCTTGACCAGGATGTCCGTACAGCGCGGCTTAGGCGGCGGGAGAAAAACACCATCGGGTGCGCTCGAAACATTTTCTTTTGTTCCAAATACGCCAATGTAAGCTTCGGTTTTGTCGTAATAAGGCGCGAGGTCTTCGTAGGTAATCGGCCAGTCGTCGCCGAGACCGTCGCGCGAGCCGGATTTGAAGTCGATGGGAGCAAACCGCAAGGCAATGCGGCCCCAATGATTGGTACGGCCACCGACGATGCGCGAGCGGAACCACTGGAAATTTGCGCCCGGCGCCGAAGTATAGGGCTCGCCATCAATCTCCCAGGCCCCGTTGGGTGCGAGGAACTCGCTGAAATTCTCCCGTGCGGTTCCGCCCACCCCGGCGCCGCGGTGCGGCAATTCGTACGGCCACATGAGCATCTTGAAATCTTTTTCGGGAGTGACGTTCGGCCCGGCTTCCAGCAGGGCGCAGTTCAGGCCGCCCTCGGTGAGAATCTTCGCCGCCATGCCTCCGCCGGCGCCGGAGCCGATGATGCATACATCGTACAGTTTTGGAGACCGGATCACTTGGGGCATTCGACGCTTTCTCCTTACAGATTGTTCTTTTTAATTTCAGAAACGGCGAAATCACAAGCGCGCGCGGTCAACGCCATGTAAGTAAGCGAAGGGTTAACGCAGGAGGAAGACGCCATGCAAGCACCATCGGTGAGAAATAGATTCTTCGCCTCGTGCGCTTGATTGTGCTCGTTGAGCACGGAAGTTTTCGGATCGCGGCCCATCCGCGCCGTGCCCATTTCGTGGATGGCCAGACCAGGCGGAGTGATTTTCTGCCTAACGTCGATGCCCTTGGCGCCGGCGGCGGCCAGCATCTCCGCAGCCTGGCTGGCAATATCCTTGGACATGGCCCGTTCGTTGTCGCTCCAATCGCAGTGAATTTTCAGTGTGGGGATGTCCCAGGCGTCGAGTTTTTCCTTGTCGACTTCGACGTAATTATTGTGATTGGGCAGGCACTCGCCGAAACCGCCGATACTCACGTGCCACGGGCCGGGCATCTTCAGAGAATTTTTAAACTCGGCCCCCAGGCCGGTCATATGCGTGCCGCGAGTCCAGCCTTCGCGGCTCCCGCCGCCCTGGTAGCCGTAGCCGCGGAGAAAATCGCGGTGTTTTGTTTTCACGTTTCGAAAGCGGGGGATATAGATGCCGTTGGGGCGATTACCAAAGGGCATTTTGTCTTCGTGGCCGGGCATTTCGCCGCTAGCGCCGCTGCCCATGTGGTGATCCATCAGATTGTGGCCGAGTTCGCCGCTGGAGTTAGCAAGGCCGTTGGGAAATTCCGGTGTGGCGGAATTGAGAAGAATGCGAGTGGATTCCAGCGTCGAACCGCAAATGAAAAAGATGCGGCCCTTGAATTCAAGCGCGTTCTTGGATTGCGCATCGATGACCCGCACACTGCTAACGCGGCGCGTTTGAGGATCGAAGTTGAGGCTGTGAACGACGCTGTATGGGCGGATGGTGAGGCGGCCAGTTTTTTGCGCGGCGGGTAGCGTCGAATTCAGGCTGCTGAAGTAAGACTGGGTGATGCACCCACGATGGCAAACCCCGCAGTAGTGGCATGCGGCGCGTCCCTTGTGGACGCGCGTGAGCACCGCAGAGCGGCCGATGGTCATCATGCGGTCGTCGAAATGTTTGGCGAGGGCATCGCGGAGATCCAATTCCACGCAAGTCATCTCCATCGGCGGGAGGAATTTTCCGTCAGGGAGTTGCGGCAAGCCTTCGGCCTGGCCGCTGATGCCGGCAAACTCTTCGACGTAGTCGTACCAGGGCGCGAGATCCGCATAGCGGATAGGCCAATCCGCTCCGATTCCCTCTTTCAGGTTGGCCTCAAAGTCGAGATCGCTCCAGCGATAGCTCTGCCGTCCCCAGGTGATGGATTTGCCGCCCACCTGGCGGCCGCGAATCCAGGAAAAGTGTTTTCCGGGGGCCGAGGAATAGGGATTGTCCGCGTCGCTAACAAAAAACTGATGGGAGTATTCGTCGCATGCGTAGTAGCACTCGCGCTGGATGTGCTGGGTGCGCTCGCGTTCGGCGCGATTGTCCCAGTCGCGATACTTCAGCTCCCAGATGGGAACGTGCTCGACGTAGTCGCGCTCCGGAACGATGGTGCGGCCAGCTTCGAGGACCAGCGTGTTCAGGCCTTTTTCAGTAAGTTCTTTCGCGGCCCAGCCCCCGGTAATTCCCGAGCCAACAATAATCGCGTCGTAGGGTGCAGTCGGCATAGTCGCTTCTCGCTTTCAGGCGTCCCCAAGTCCGGGGCCAACCTGCAAACAACCATGCTGCGCACCGGGAATGATCTGGAGCTTCAATTCTTGAGTGAATCCGATTTCGGAAGTGTAATAACCGTGGAGGGTAATGTTCTTGAAGACGGAGAAGAAGCTGCCCTTCAGCTGTGTATCCCGCTCGTCCGAAGAATCGGAAGAGTGACGCGTCCGGCGGCTGCGCTCGGCGGAGACGGCGTCGTCCATGGCGAGCAGAAGGGTCAGCTGTTGCGCCGGGGACGCAACGACGAAGTCTTTTCCAAAAAGCTCGTTGCTCCGCTTGTCAACATCGGCGAGACCGGAGAGAAAATTCTGGCGTTCGTCGGCAGTGGCCCATTCGCTGAGGATGACGTCGATGAATTCATTGACGCGCGCCGCTCGGGCACCGGGCGTATCCGTGGCAGGAATAATGTGATCGATCATCGCGACGACCATGTCGTTCTGATTGGGACTCAGGGTGCGCAACGCGTATCCGGAAGCGGGATGGGCATCGCGGAAGAAGCCAAAAAGATCAGTGCGTAGTCCCGGCAACACGCCGCCGGCCAAAAGCAACTTCAGCGCTTCACGCCGTTGCATAGATCCTCCCCGACCTGTTTTTACATACAGATCATTTTGTTCGGGCCGCCGAACTTCAGGGCGGCAAAGCATATTATTCACCCAAAAGCTCTTTACGCACGTTTTTCAAAACATAAGCGGCGCGCTCGACCCCCACCTCTCCCGCGAGAATGGGATCTTCATTTTCAATACTAAGAATGCCTTCGAAGCCAACGTCCATGTACGCTTTGATGATCGACTTCCAGAGGCTGGCGCTGTGGCCATAGCCGACGGCACGGAAAGTCTCCGAGGCCAGGTCAAGTTCACTGGTTTCAAACGCAAAGTTCAGCACTCCGTACTTATTGACGTTCTCGGCAAAGAAAACGGTGTCCTTCATGTGCGCGTGGAAAAGGGCGCCCTGTTTGCCCAGAAAGTGGATGACTTCGACAGGATCACAGCCCTGCCAAAAGAGGTGGCTCAAATCGCAGTTTGCACCGATTTCTTCGCCGGCGGCCTCGCGGAGCTTCATGAGGGTGCGAGGATTATAGACCACGAAGTTCGGGTGCATCTCCAGGGCGAGGCGCTTGACGCCGTGCTCGCGGGCGAACTTCGCGGCATCCCTCCAGTACGGAACGACCTTCTCTTTCCACTGCCAAT
>Ga0066685_10000026_pt1 | contig 25713 bp, 24 predicted proteins | sample GraSoiAngelo_134_FD_62305 | JGI IMG/M metagenome (GOLD analysis project Ga0066685, IMG submission 62305) | Grasslands soil microbial communities from the Angelo Coastal Reserve, California, USA - 14_0929_05_30cm | ecosystem: Environmental > Terrestrial > Soil > Grasslands | place: USA...
CCTTCTGCTATGGTGTTTAGTCTCTGGCTTTCACCCCGCGTTAAGTCCTTGACCTCCTGCCTGTTGTAGAAGAGGGTTCGACTGTTTTCGACGTTTTCGTCCACATAACGTTCATTCCTGTGTGACTTTCATTCATGTGTTTGGCATGTTCCAAGTTTCCTCTAATGGCGGAGGCGTGATCGATTGTCCGGGTATCGGCGCGAGAATCGCGCTCCATCAGATTTGTTTTGTCATCGTGTGTCGTTTCCTGGCGCTCTCTCGTATTTCGCGAGAGGGTGAAGTGGACGGCCGAGGAGGCTTCAAACGGCCTGAAGTTTGTGCTTGTGAGAAGGTTCCCGCTGACCGTCAGAACGAAGTCGCCTGGTTTGGGCATGAGAGCCTCAACCTGTGTCATATTGAGCTTCACGACTAGTGCCGCATTTTGAGCTTCACGACTAGTGCCGCTGGAGGTGATGGATTGGCTCACGAGTAACGCAGAAGCTGATTATTGAAACAGAAAGTGTTCGACAGAGAAGAGTCTGCGGCGCGAACGGGTAGGTAGGAAGCCGATAAATGCGTCCTTAGGCCAAGACTAGAAAAGAGAAAGTGATCGAGTTGAAAAGGAGTATTCGGAAAAACGATCGCGAGCTCGGACGGGCTTCGGACACTCGGACGGTCGGATGGGAGCGTCCGAACGAGGCCGCAGTGGTTCCAAAACGGGGCAAGCGGGACAAGCTCACTCCAAAAAATATTCAGGCCATCGAGCGCCTTTGGAGAGCTGGAAGTTCCATCAGCTATATCGAACAGTTCACCGGTTTCGGTCACGGAACGATAGGCAAGTACGTCGAGGGAATTGAACGGGCTGAGCGATTCGTCCGTAATGGCGAGCCTACTGCCGCTGCGACCCCAACGAGTCCTACGAACCCGCAGCCTGTAAAGAGCGATGCCGAGATAGCGAGGACCTACCCGCCGCAAGGCATAAGCCCCGAGAACGCGCCCTACGTCAAGCCGCCTTCCGAAACGCTGTCTAAAGTCGTCGAGGGAGCACACAAGGAGAAGCCTGACGTCACAAGCTCCGACGTTTTGAATCTCAAGGTGAATCTGAACGCGGAGACTCTACTCTTGTTTGCTGGCGCAGCTCAGAGAGCTGGTAAGCATTTGAACGAGTTCATGCAGGAAGACGTTCTTCCGCACATGCAACTTATCGACTTGTTGAAAGAAGCTTGTCCTACCGCGCTCACAGCGCAACAGCTGCAGACCGATGTTGTCGACAGGCTTCTCGAATCGCAGACTTACAGAAACATGATGAAGGCCGCGCGGAAAGAAGTGGAGAAACAAACGCGGTGAAGGCGAACTAGTTATCCCACTTCTTGAGAGGTCCGTCCAGCTTCTTTCATCATGTTGGCCAAGCTAGAACTTTACGCGAAGCTGTTCCACCAGGAAAAAGGCTTCTCAGAAAATCAGTTGGGCGGGGGGACTAGATTGTTGTTGGATTACGAGGCACTTGCGAGACAGTTACTCGATGTTTGCATTGGAGTTAAGCAGGGAAATCGCGTCTGGATCAACGCGTGGGAACAGGATAATGACATTGCTTCTAAACTGGCGTGGGAGTGCGTGAAACGCGGTTGTGAGGGACTGACGACCACCCAGTTCGAAGACGTGTGGCTGCGCTCCATAGTGAGCGCGCCAGCGGACCTTGTCGACAATGTCCCAACTCATCACGCGGCGGCGTTGAGGGAATCGGACGTGTACATTTTCACTCTTGGGCCTAGAACGATACCTTGGGACAAGATTTCACCCGAAAGGCGCCACCTTGTGACAAGATGGTTCCTTGAAAAGAACAGGTACGTGCAAGAATGGAAAGCCATAGCCGCCGGTAGAAAAGTGAAGATGCTAGGTATCGAAGCAACTCTCGCCAATCCTGAAAGAGCCAAGACTTTGGGTCTCGACTATGATGAGTGGCGTCGGGTCATGTTTGAGGGATGCATGGCTGACAATGAAAATATGAGTGTGTATGCCAAGATTCTCGCTGAATGGATGGGGGGAAATGGCAATGTCAATATTACTACACCGCACGGGACAAATTTCAGCTTCGACCTGGATTCTCGTCCGGTCGATTGGTTCGGCGGCATAGTAAGAGACGATTGGGTTGATGCTGGTCGTCCGGCTTTCCTACCAGCCGGTGGAATCGAGGTCTCTCTTCTCGAAGGGAGCGGGAACGGAACCATCGTGTTCGACCAGCCAATACTTTCGTTGTTTAGTGAGGGAAGGTTAGAAGGACTCAAACTCAACGTGGCTAAGGGTCGAATCACTGATTTCTCTGCTTCGAAGAATCAGGAAGCTTTCGGAAGATGGATGAAGAGTGGGGCGGGAGATACCGACAGGCTTGCGTTTTTCGGCTTCGGCCTAAACCCGAAGCTACGCCACGGCTTCACACAAGACGACAAGGTGCTTGGCGGGGTTACGATCGGCTTCGGAGACAATTCGGACAAAGCCGGGAAGAACAGGGCGGACCGCGGATTTTGGGCTTCGATGACCGAAGCTACAGTTGCGACCGACGAAAAACTAGTGATGAGAAACGGACGCCTAACCGCTTGACAAGCAGACAGCGCCCCACCAAGACGGTCAAATCAGGTTCAACGGCACGGCAATGTGGACACGCAAGCCACAACATACTCCCGGAGCCTCTGGTTAAGGTCGGCCGCTTTCAGCAACTGAACACTCAGCCTCGGCGCGTACTAGGGAAGAGTAACAAAGCGGCAGAGCACCGTTCTCTCTCGGCTTGAAGGCTGGCTCACGAACACTCCCTTCATTCCCCGCTTTGCCTGAAATCCATCAAGCATGCCCACTCAAACTTTTTGGTCCAACGCAGAACGAGTTTGATAAGAGGGAGGCCCGTCATTGGGCAAAGCTCTTATCGCTTGGCGCTAGGATTCATCCGTGATGCGAGTTTTCACGAATTACGTTCAAGGGACGGAGCGAAGGTCATCGCCGTTGTCATCGCTATCCTCCAAGTTAGGGGGAGGAATCATAACGCCGGAGGTCGACATAACGAGTGACACCGAGAAAACCACTACGACTGAGACGAACCCGGACGGCTCGACGAAGACGACTCAAACGTACTAAACCCACCGCGAACTCAAAGGGGGCAAGGAGGACGCAGGCGCCTTTCTGATCGGGATACTGGTTGTAGGAGGTCTCTACGTTCATGCTTTGAATATCCAGGAAACAATCGGGCTGATCGGCGCGATCTTCTTAGGTTGGGGAGGCTACAGCTACAAGAAGTCTAAGGACAAAATTCGGCTCCTTCCCGCCCCGGTGGACAAGGTGAACCGTCAGCCAACAATCCTGTTCCGCCGGCGTAGAAATTATCGGATACCGCGCTGGAACGGTGACATCTCACCGTGAGCCCCGAGAAAGGGTGAGCAATTGAAGTGCTTGAGTGTGAAGAAGGCGAGGGCTACGGGTTGGCGGCGGGTGGTGTGGTTGGCGGAACCATAGGTGGTGCCGCTGCGGGCTTCCTGCGCTTCATGAGCAACACAGCTGCGATTATGACTATTACAGCGACGACTGCTCCCATAATGCCATAGAAGACTACAGGAGATATCCCGAAGAGAGTCGCGGACCAGAGGCTTGTCTCTGTTGCCGTGAGGCTCGCCGAGGTCGTTGTTGAGCCAGTTGATCCGGTTGATGAAATGTTAATGGATTCTTCCAAAACGGCGCCAGTTAGTTTGTTGAAGTACGCCAGACCATGAAATGAGAATGAGAACCCTCCTCCGCTAGAAGATTGCGTAACGTTGAGGAGGTTAACCTCCCGTGACGCTCCGATGTAAGACCTCGTGGTCGTACTGTTGAACGTTGGAGCGTTGGTAATGTCCTGAATCTTGTCGCCGGCGGCGAGACGGCCTGCAACGAGGAGGAGGATGGAGCTAGAGCTGGATGTTAGGTTGCCGACACCATCCTGAACGTTTCCGACCAGAGTCTGCGACCTTTCTGCAGTTCCATTCTTAAAGTCCCACGTGATCTTGGCGGTGACGTTCGCGCCTGTAACGCTCTGTATGTTCAGTAGGAGAAAATTGGTGTTCTGAATGTCCGTAATGAACTGTGGCTTTTGTGCACCTGAGACTGTCGACGACCAGCTCGCGTTCAGGTTTGAATATTTGACATTGTCACCCGCCCTAACCCCCGGAGTGTAGGTTGCCGCGGAGGCAGGGAGGACGGTAAGGACGAGAAGCCCTAGGACTGCAAGCGAGACCGGGTGAAGAGCGTCCGATCTTAGAAGCTGGCATGGGTCTTCGTCGAAGCCATCTCGGCTTCTTATGCGTTCAGTCGGACTTCTAACTGTCACAGTCAAGCCGGGGGGCGATTCTGTCAAGCCTGGTTGACAAACCAACAGCAAGGGGTTTTGCGGATTGAGCTGTTATGGCTGGGGTAGGTTCTTTTCCATTGTTATCCAGCCTACTTCACGCTTGAACCCGAGTTTCGTGTTAACTGCGAGCATAGGTGCGTTCTCCGAGTCGTTCCAGGTCTTGATCTTGTCATAGTTGTTCTGTAGTGCGTATTGGATTACTCTGAGTTTCAACGCCATGGCAATGCCTCTGCCACGATATTCTCGTAGGACCCCTGTTAGGGCCTGGAACAGGGCCTTGGGCTCCTTGTCAAGCCGCCAGACACTGCTCAGACCAACAGAGAGGGGACCGTCTGTGGCAATGAAATATGCTTCGGGTATGAGGCTTGGATTCTTCACTTCGAGGGCTTTCCACTGCTCAAAGGAAGTTCGAGTATATGGGACCGGCATGGGCACGTCCTTGCTCACTTGCTGAACAAGCTCGTAGAGCTTGTTGACAGAGTCCTTGCCTCCCTCCTGCACTTCAGGCAGGGTTGTAATCCTAATTCCGTCCATTGAGACCTTGTCGGTGTACTTCTGGAACCTTGCCAGGTCCACTTGTGAGGGTTGCAGCCTTGACTCCCAGGCTCTCTTCTTCTCGGTGAAACCACGCTTCTCCGCGAAGGACACCGCTCTCGACATGTTCTCCTTGACGCTCGCCCACGCCGTGGTGGCGTGCAAGTTCTCCAGTTCCCTGTTCAGCTTTTCATAGATTCGGGCGCCGATCCCACTGCCCTGATATTTCGGGTCGACTAGAACGTCGACAGAGAATTTTTGTGGATGAAACGTCCACATCGCGTGGTTAATCCTACCGAAGCCAAGTATCGTACCCGTGTCGGGGTCCACGCAGCTGTACCGTTTGTAATGATACTTTGACTTGTCATACATCTCGTCCCAATAACGGGTCTCGCTTACACTCGTGGGATAGTCGGGAAAGTTCGCATTGTAAACCTCAACTAGTCTATCATAGGCTGAGGGATCGAAGTCTCTAAAGGCCAGGGGTGCAATCGCTTGGCTCATCATAGGACCGACTCGTAGAGAGCATGGATGTTAAGCCTTCCGGGGACTTCGGGCCCGATCGCAACCGCTAGGGGCTCACGTTACTAACGAATGTGCCCCAGTTGGCTAATGCGACACGTGAAAGGTTTGGAATATACTCGACCGATGACCATATCGACCCGTTCGGCGCAGCGACTGCAGCGGAATAATCTCCCCACCTTGCAACACCACTTCCGCCATAGAACTTGTATCCGGTGAAACCATCTTCTGGTCCGGCACCTGAAGCACCGATGTGAATATCACCTGCTCCGCTAACTGCGTTTATTGAAACGTATGCAGCGCTTGGGAAAAAGTCCGGACCGGCAAGGCTGAAAGCCATCACGCCCTTGCCAGCAGAGTTTACGCCAATAGATGGATACATGAGATCCTCGCCTGCCAATGCTACGTAGCCTTGTTTTACAATTGTCCCGGTTAGGCTTCCGCTGGAAGAGGATGGAGCTAGAATAAAGTAGGCGATGCCTGAGTGGATCGTGTTCCCAAATGCCACGACTGTGGTCGCCGATGACCATAGCTCCCCGTTAGCATAAACTACTTGTTGCATGAAATGTTCGTCTGTGTCCAGAAGCTCAAGCTTCTCCGTCTTGCCTCCTAGAGACGGAATAGTGACAGTCCCCAGAGGTCGGGGTCCGTCCTTCTGTTGAGCATGAGGCGGTAGACCGTAAACTTCGGACCCCACCATCGCAGCCTTGAGAATAATATTTGGCGTTGGGCCGTTCAACGTACTAGTTCCAGATAAGGCCCATAGAGCAATTCGATCTGCAAAGCGAGGGTTACTGTTAGCAGAGACCCCCATGTCTGGATTACTCAATAAGAATTCCGTGTCCGTAGCATAGGATCCCCCAGGAGGAGTTGTAGCAGGCTCGACCGTGAAGGGACTGCCTTTGAACGAAGCCAACGAGTTGGTCAGGTCCAAATGGACGACTGTCGGAAGAATCCCCTTTGCCAGAGCTGTCTTTGACATGGCATAGATTTGACTTCCCACAAAGGAACCGAGAAAGGAATTGGTAATTGTAAACTCGTTAGTGCTCACAAAGAAGCCGTTGGCGTCGGCCCCAATCGTCGGAAAATCTCCGAAGCATGGACAACCCTTATGGGCTGGAGTACCATTAGTTCCATCATCTGTGGTGTCAATGCTGAATAGATTCCATTGACCCGTAGGATCCTTTGTGCTGCTAACGGCGATTTCGAGATGACTGTTGGGTCCGAGACTAGAAGCGGTCGGATTGAGTGGAGCCTCCGCCAGCACTAGATACCACGCGTCAGTATTGGGATCATGATAACATCTAGGGTCAGTGGCGAAGTCGCCGTAGACATTAGGATTGCCTCGGATGATCTCTGGATTGAGATGGAAGAATTGATTGATTGCAGTCGGGCCTTTCAGCACTGTGCCTGTGGGATTGTAAACAGCTAACGCAGTATTGACGGCTTCCATCACATAGTTACTGCCGACACATAATCCCTGGTCCGATGGTTCCTTGTTGAATTGCGTATTGTTGTATGGCCCCGTGCCTGCAAGCCTTTGATCCCGATGAGTTAGTCCATTGAACCCTGAGAAGCCAGAATTACTGCTCGCAATCTTGGTACTGCTAGGAGCCGGCATGCCGGACACGGACGTGGAATTCGTAGTCGGCGAAGAAGACGCGTTATCGACAGTAGGCGCCATTATTGTAGTATTGGAGCTACTTCCACCCGAGGAATCGGCAGTGGCCTGATTTGTGGTTATTAACGCAGTGTCAGAAAGACTGCTAGTACCTCTGTAAACTAGGGACGCGAATGATACTTGTCCTATTCCAGCTTCTCCATGTACGGATGTGACCGAGAACAGGCCTGCTGATAATCCCAGGATTATGATGACAAACAAAGCATTCCGTTCAATGATCAAGAATACTCGACGCCCTTGTGCACTTGTATGCGCCAGTATTCAAGATTTAACACTGCTGGTATCCACGGATTGAACCTGATACTTTTTCGAGACTGAGACACTCAAGTATCGTACACTCTCAAGTGCATCTCGCAGATGCCTGGGAATACAAGAGCCTGATCAACAGGGAAGAAACTATGCTTGAAACTCATCGCTCTAGGGTGTTGAACAAGTAGACCGAATGGCTTTTGCGCCATGAATCGTCCACTCCGGTCAAGGTTGAAGGCGAGCATCTCAAATTCTTCCGCCTTTGCGAATGAGTTGTTCTTAGAATGAGAGAGCTTAGCCCACCCCTATTCAGGGATGGGCTGCTGTATGGGCTCGGCAGGATTCGAACCTGCGACCTTCGCCGTGTCAGGGCGACGTCCTAACCAGGCTTCGCCGACGCGGATTAGTGCGTCTTAGACGACGAGCCCACAAGCCCAAGCAGCCCGCCAGCATCGTGTAAGAAGCTTTTCCTCGAACGATAGCCTCGGCCTGGGCGAAACCAGATCACTAAATTCTAGGTAACAGGAAGTGTAAGACCCTGGCCATTGGACCACCGGTCCCATGAACGGAAAACTTCGAATAGTACCGATCGCAACACTCGCACTTCTCGTCCTTAGCCTCACAAACCCAGCCAATGCCGCATCCTCACCAGCTTTCTACCTCCGAAGCGACCGGGCATCCTACATACCCGGTGACACAGGCAGTCTTCAGATCACGATCCGCAACGAGGGTGACCAAGCCTTCACAGTCCGCAACATCACCATAACCTGGCCTTGGTTCAGCTTCCTCAACGATCACTGGGAGGGAAACATGACTGTCAACAGCATCAACACAGCCCTAGCAACCGGCCAAGCCTACAACACCGGTCAATCCTTCTCCGTCCCCAACGACGGCCGAGCGTACCGATCCAATACTGGAACGATGAAAGTCGGCACTGACATCGGTGGAAACGGTGGGAGCTACAGAAGCTCAAGCTTTACAATCTACGTTAACATTCCAACATACACCCCAGTCGAAGTCAACACATCCATCTTCTCCATCCTCATCGTCGGAATCCTAGGCGTCGCAACAGTACTGCTCTTCCTCGTTAACCAAGGCCTCCGACGTCCCAAGACAGCGACACACTAGACCCGCCATCACGGACGAAAAGCTCGCGAGACTCGCCTGGAGTCTCTCCAGGCGCAAACCCTGGGCCTCGAACTAGAGGTCTCTTTCTTCTCTTTTTTCGTAAAGCTATTTGTATGGTCTACGGTCCGGCTGGTTCGCCGGGCCCGTAGCTCAGATTGGACAGTAGCGTCGGCCCTCTAAGCTAGGCCGAGCGGAAAGCCGAAGGTCGAGGGTTCAAATCCCTCCGGGCCCGCCACAAAACGGCAAGTGCTCTCCTCCACTTTCCTTGGGAGTACCAATCCTCTTAGGCAATTGGGTTTTTTTCGGCTTGCCAGCAACGAACTGGCTCAGAGAGTGCGAATGAGAGATCCCAATCTCACGATCAGTACCGGGAGCGATGGAACGGTCAGACGAGGGAGTCTCTCGAACGCTCCCCGGCTGTTCCTTCACACTTCGATGAGGTGTCCGGCGAAATCCTCAAGCATTATCCTGGAGGAAACCAGTCTCGAACCGGGTTTCGGATTCATCCCGAGTATAATCCGCTCAATCTTCCTGTTAGCAGGCTCGGCCGCAAGATTACATCCTAATGCGAAGCACCAGCAGACCCCCATTAGGATCAAAACATAGAATTCCCAAGTGTAGAACGCGGGCCTCTCCAACAAGGTGTACAGTAAGGAAAAACCGCCGCTGGCACTAACAACGCCCTCAATCAAAGTTGTATGGAACTTCCCAGTGTCAATACTTCTAACTCTCAATCCTCCAAAATAGGGCAATGCCAAAGTCAGAACTGGAAGCATCAACGACGCAGACATCGTCAGTGTTACAAAGTCTTGGCTTATGGTGCTCGCAATGTCCGTCGTCCGAGTGTACGTCGCCACCAACGGCAACGCTCTACGCTTCGCTAGATATGTCGCAAATGAAACGACGACGCAGAGTATGAAGAAGAAATAGACGAACTGTCTCCTCAGCTTAAGGTGCAACCCCTTCTTAACCGATAGGTCCGCATACTCAGATTTTCGCGGCGTCACAACATGGCGGCCCCGCATAATGAACAGATACAGTTTCATCGCGCGGGTCGAGAGAAAGCCACCGAAAATGTACATGTAGATGAAGCCTATGAGTACCGCCAAGGGACCTACAAACAGCATCAAACCCACGCCCAACTCCAAGGACAATGGTAGCCTCGGAACCGCCTCAGAAAGGAAGTTCTTCGGGGCAATAGACAACACGGTTCCTGCACCAATAGAAAACAGAAGCCACATGCCGCCTATGCAGAAGAGAAGGTTCCGTTTGTTGTGTAGGTGAAGAGCCGGGGCCGTCATCCCTACAACCATGGCAAACTCTACTCGTCAAGTCCAAGGCCAAGTGGTCACGCCCATTTAGGGGACTTGATCCCACGACTCCGGAATCGAGGTTAACAAGATGCGGGGATAGCCTGGAATCGTCTGAAGTATGTTGCACATTCTGGCAAATCTGTGGGCATCGTTTGTGTCGTAATCGCTTGAGGAGCCGCTTCGCTGTCGTCCCTTCAGATAGTCTTTCGCATTACAACGGTAGTTGTTCTGCCACTTCCTAATGGTGCGACCGTCTTGAACCCGGCCTTGCTGAACATGTTTACTGTTCCACAGTACATGTAGCCTGGTCCCTGGTCAGTCTTGCTTACGGGATAGGCCTCGACGAGGCCGCCACCCTTGTTCCTTATTGCATCTAGCGCGGCTTTGAGCGCGGCGCTAGCCACGCCCCGTTTTCGGTAGTTCTTGTCGACAACAAAACAGGTTATCCTCCAGAATGGTGCACTACCACCCTTAGCTGCGAGGTCGCGATAGTTCCGGCTGTGGTCTAGACGTGGCAGCTCCTCCCTAGAACCGTACTGGCACCATCCCACCGGGTCTCCGTCTGCATAGACCAGTATTCCGTGCGAATTTCCCCTTCCGACAAGCTCTTTCTTTTCTTGACGGTTTCTCACAGCTCTCTCGGCTCTGGTACGCGGAGTGTTGTCACGGGAAAAGCTGGCTGTGTGATGAAACGTGCACCAACACCACCAGGCATCCCCGATTCCTGGTTTCTGAAAAAGCCTCTCCAAGTCAGGCCAGGTCTTCGCAGAAAGCTCCTTTGTTGTAAGCCCTGGAACTTCTGGCGTCATTGGACCAGATCTCTGAAGGACCGCACTTGGGTAGATCACCTTATTTGATTGACGAAAGTCAAAACGCACACTTTTCGATGGTCTTAGGTTTAGTCATGCCCATCATTAGCAGAGCAAAGTCGAGACATCTGCAGTGTTGGAGTCACGATGCGGCTCGGTCAATCTTATCGAAACTCTCCGTCTTCAAGAAACCCCCTTCGAGTTGCCCTTCCAGCTCTCCGTTCTCCAAGAGTTTCCTAATCGCCTTTCCAGTCACTAGCTTTCCGTGCTTCCAAGGACGCAACTCAGCTCCAAAACGTTCCTGAAGACTCTTCTTCACAGCGTCCAAAACTTTCCTCCCTTCATTGCTCTTAGACTCTATCTCCACCTCGCATAGACTGACGGTCTGCGCTGCCAAATTGTACTGTACAGAATCAACGGCCATCTCGGCCAGAGGCACCTGCTCTCCCGCTTGTGGGAGCACATTACTCGATTCTCGCCTGGTCTCCCTGTCCTGTGTCACAACGAGCCCCGAGCTTTTTAGGGTCTCAACTGGGTCAGACTCATCAGTGATCTTAGCAGCTGGTAGGTTGATGCCCTTCCTGCCGAGTTCTTGGAAAATCCTGTCTAGAGAACTTTGCGACCATGGAATCTCCAGCTCCTGGCGCTCATCTCTCCGCCAAGAGAAAGGCCCCGGGTTCTTTTTCATTGTTAGCCAAGACGCGCCTTCTTGACGTCTCACCCGAAGGTTGAGCCTTCGCTGCTTGAGACGTTTGTCAGACGTGTCCAAATAGACGTCGTGTATGGCAACAGGAGGCCGTCGTGAAAGACGGTAGCCTGCGAGGGACTCGAGCCCTGCTATCTTCTCTGCCAAGGAACGTGGGTCTCTTGATACGATCATCAGAACTAGCTCGACTTCCTTTGTTGAGTCAAAGCCAGACTTGACAGGCAAGAATCCTATCTCTCCCTAACTCATTCTGCCGGCATTCTTTGACATGGCAATGTGTTCGACGCTGACTCTCTCAGCTACGGAAGTGCTCATAGCCCTTCCGTTCAACTTCCACGCTACGTCCCCCTGCGACCGCCACTACTTCGGCCGGCCCATTTTCGACTCTCCCGATTACCAAGACTGATGGAACGGCCTTCTTGACCTTGACGATGTCGGGTCTCTTGACCGTGAAGACGAGCTCGTACTCCTCTCCCCCATACAACGCCAGCGTGACGGGCGGAATTCCGGTGAGCGACCCGAAGTAGGCAGCCTCGCGCGCGATAGGAACCCTGTCTATGTGAAGAGCCACCTTACTTTTTCGCGCTATCTCGTGAAGGCTCCACGCCAGCCCATCGCTAGAGTCTATCGAGCTAGTTACCGAACCCGTTTTTGCGAGTGCAATTCCCTCCCGAAGACGGGCCTTCGGCAGAAAGACCGCTCTCTCCAAAGCCATTCTCTCTTGCGAGTTGATTTTCCGTTTTGAGTTGAGCAATCGGAGCCCGGCAGCCGAGTTTCCAAACTTGTCCGTAACTGCCACTAGGTCGCCGGGTCGAGCTCCGCTTCTCGTGACCAGCCTGCCGCGCTCAACTTCTCCAGCTCCAATACAGTCGATAACAAGCTCGTCTGCTTGTCCGGTGTCGCCCCCAACGACAGGACAATGGTATTCTTCAGCACCGCGACGGAGCCCTTGACCAACCTCCACGACTTGAGCTCTCGTGAATTGCTTCGGGAGCCCAAGTGAGATCAAGAGGGCCCTTGGCGTCACACCTTTTGCAGCGAAATCGCTGACCGTGGCTACTACTGCCTTTCGGGCCGCCTGCCAGAGACGCATTCCGGCAGGAACATCAGTGCTCGCGACAAGCATGTCGCTTTTGAGGATCAGCCATCTTGTGGGCGCGACTGGGACGGCTGCCACGTCATCCTCGTAACCTAGAGGCAGACGTTTTCGGCTTCCGTAGATTCGGGTCAGCGTCTGGATTATCTCTCGCTCGCCCAGTCGACGGGTCACTTTTTCTCGTCACCAGTTTGGCTGCGGGTAGATGCTTTAAGTCAGAGGCGGAGTCCGGCGGTCTTGGTGCCTCGGTGGCTCAGCCTGGTAGATGTTCCCGGAACACCGGAGAGCATCCGCCTCGTAAGCGGAAAGGCGTGTCACAGCCTCGCCCCGCAGGGTCGCGGGTTCAAACCCCGCCCGAGGCTCCACACTGCAAGTGCGGAGCACACCGTTTATAAGGCGGAACTCCGCATCTCACACTACGCGGACGACGCGTGAAGACGCCAATATTCGACCCTCACAACACTGCAGTCGACCTAGCTAGAACCTTAGAGATTCTCAACAAGGATCCGAATCTATCGGAACAGAACAAGAAGACGATTCTGCGATTCTACGAGGCATGCAGGGCCGAGGGCTTGAAGCCGATCCGATTGTTACGGCTCTTGCAGCTGATGCGGTTGATCGGTGGCTCGTTGAAGAAGCCGTTTGACAAGGTGACTAGAAGCGATGTTCAGAAGTATCTTGCATGGCTGGAGAGACAGGAACTCGCAGACTGGACGAAGCATGGTTACAAGGTGGCATTGAAGAAGTTCTACAAGTGGCTCAGGAACAGCGAGACGTACCCCTCAGAAGTCAGCTGGATCAGGACAACTGTCAACAACGGCCACCGGCTTCTCCCAGAGGAGCTATTGACTGAAGATGACGTGAAGAAGATGGCAGAGAAAGCTGAGCATCCCCGAGACAGGGCGCTAATCATGACGCTGTACGAGGGTGGGCTCAGAGTTGGAGAGATCTTGGGCCTTCAGATAAAACATGTCAGCTTCGACGGCAACGGAGCCCAGATTACTGTCGCAGGAAAGACGGGAATGCGAAGAGTCCGAATCATAGCCTCTGCCCCCCTACTAACCCAATGGCTTGAGAATCATCCAAGAAGAGAGGATCCTTCGGCTCCATTGTGGATAGGAATAGGAACTCTTGGAAGAGGCGAAGCTATAGACTACGGAGCCGCACGAATGATGCTCAGACGAGCAGCTCAACGAGCGGGCCTAAGAAAGGCGGTCAACCCCCACATCTTCAGACACTCCAGAGCCAGCAACCTCGCCAACAAACTCACAGAGGCACAGCTGAAGGACATGTTCGGCTGGACCCAGAGCTCCGAGATGGCAGCCGTCTACGTACACATGTCAGGACGAGACGTCGACAAAGCCCTGCTCAAGATCCATGGACTAGCCGGAGAAGAAGAGAAGGAAGAGGAAGAGAAACTAAAGATAATCAAATGTCCACGATGCGGCGAAAAGAACGCGCCAATAGCAAAGTTCTGCCTCAAGTGCGCGGCCCCCCTCGACGTCAAGACAGCAGTTGAAATTGACCGAGCGCGCACGGACGCAGATGAAATGATGAACAAACTTCTGGAGGACCCTGATGTCAAAAGCCTATTGGAGCAAAAGATCAGACAGTTGAAACTAGCCTAGTCCCTCGAGGAGCATCGCGGCTCCGAGTAACGCGAATTAATCATATCGGCCAATTCACATTCGTGCTTTGCTTTACCGTCTATTAACTAGGCTTCTCGAAAGAGGGATAGGACAATCGTCAATAAGCTAGGCAGTGTTCTTGGAAAAGACTGTGAGATAAACTGACAGTCGTTAGACCATGGGAAGGATTCTGGCAGATACTGTCCGACTCGGAAGACGAGGATGTCGTTCCTTTCAAGAACACTACGATTGCAGTACGAAAGGCACTTGGCTTCGTGGTTTTCACTCGAAGACATTTCATGGAGATCAGTGTAGTCGGCAAACGTCCCGTCGTCGAGGGATATCCTCCGAAAGAACAGGAAGCAGCCGCCAGTATGAGGCAGTTCCATGCGTACGCTGGCCGATACGATTGCTTGGAAGAAGACGGCAGATTGCTGGTTCACGAGCAGATCCTCATGGCGAGCGACCCGCGCCTCGAAGGCCGGGTCATCCAAAGTAGGTTCCATCTAGACGTAGACCGATGTCACCGCACGGGAAAACTTCCCAACGGTAGGGAGCTTACCGAGAACTGGAGGAGGCTAAGCGGACCTGGCGCATCTCCCTTGGCGGGCGCTTGGGAAACCCGATCGGGAGACGACTGGTGGATGTACCTAGCGACAGCAGGCCACTACGGAGTCTTTAGGGTCGCATCCACTCGCCCTAGAGCTCCCTCAAAAGGAGAAGAATTCAGCGATGCTGAGCTCTACGCGCTCCTGATGGGGTTCGGCGCCCACGCTGGGGCCCGGCTGGAAACGAAAAGAACATTCGACCATTGGGCGATGATCGGCTACATGGCTGGAGGCGAGGAGCGAAAGCACCCAACATTCCGCATCGAATCTATCAAGGAGAATGAGGTTGTCTTTAGCATCCCCCACAGGGTCGAGGCCGGCGAAGTCTGGCGCAGAATCGATTGACACCTTCTAGGAGCAGACGGCCGTGTTCAGATAGTAGACTTCACAGCTTATGATTTTCGCGTCTTGCTTTTGGAAAAGTTGGGGCTTAGTGTTGCCTCGTTTCCTCATTTCGAGTTTGATTAACGCCTATTAATCATGAAGTAGTCGGTCTTTCGGGAGCAACTCCAAGACCAATCTTGCGTCTCCAATTTGGAGCAACGAATCCAAAACGAGCTAAGACTGGTTCAGAACTCTATCTGATCAATTTGAGCCATCTTTGAGCCGCAGATACGCTCACGTCTAGATTATCTGCAATGACTTTCCATTCCTCGTTCGTAGTGTTGCTTAGTTCGCGTAAGTAGCTCGCCACGCGTTCCTTGCTTTCCAAAGTAGGAGGCTTGTAGCCGGAGAAAAGAAGAAGGGCACCCAAATCTACGAGGTCCTTTGTCTTCTTGTCGTCCTGCGTCCTGCTGGGGAAAGACTTGATTTTCATTTTCATAAGAAGTTGAGGTGCTGGCATCAATACACTGATTCCGTCCAGTTTCGTTTCTGTTCTCTCTTTCCCAGCGAAGACCCAGTTTAGTAGAGGCTCTTCCATGACATTGAACCCAGCTTTCTTGAACCTCTTAGGATCGTCGGAATCAACCAAGATGTCAATGTACAAGTTGAAGATCTCGTATGAGGGAAGATGCCGTTTCTCTTCCTGGGTGAGTTCTCGCTTTTGCGAGTGGTGGTACTGCTTGACGAATCGGGACCCTTGCGATTCGAACCCCATAGCCCCTATCTCCTTGACAGCCATGCTGAAGGGCGAACTTTTGACCTCCTTTTGGCTCCAGTCAGGGTCAAAATGGAATCCGAGATCAATATCTCTCGACCCAACGTAGCTCCTGCCGGTCTTTTTTTCAAATGCTTGATTTACGGTTAAGTAGACTGACCACCCGCCAATCAAACAACAAGGTTGGGGAACTCTGCGTAGGATCTGCGTCAAGTAACTCCAGGAGAAGTCTGTCTCGCTCTTCGGGTACATGCGAGTTGGTTACCGATCCGCTTCGAAAGGCCCTACGAATTCATGTAGACTCGACCGATTCAGTTGAAGCAGATCTCTGTATTTTTCGATCATCATTGTTGCCGCTTGGACCGTGACGCCGCCTTCTCTAATCAGGTCGACAATCAATTGGGGTATGGACACAATTCGATAGTCATTAACGAAGAAAGAATTGTAGAAAACGTGATCGTCGTACCATCTTAGCCTAACGTTTCCACCTCCGACCAATGCTCCTTCCTTGACCAGGAGATCATGCCAGTGATCGAAGTCGTTCACCCCAATGCATAGGTCGATTCTGGATGGGAAGAGGTAATGATTTACCAGAGTCTCCGCTTGATAAGTGGTGAGCGCGTATTTCAGCTCGGTTCTCTTCAACAAGCTTAGAATATCGTTCAGCATGTAGCTCTGCGATTCGTATTTTACACGGAGACGACTCCACTTCATCAGAAGATCTTTGGGGTTCGTCACAAGTGTCTTGCGCACGAGATGTGACTTCTCAAAGTCGCGTAGAAGTAGGCCGACTTGGATTTGTTGGGCTTGGGCAAGTTTCGCTATCTTGTATCTCGTGAGGGTGCCTTCCGGATTGTTGAGTAGTATTCTGAAGATTCTCTCGTTTTTTACCCCCCTGTGTACCCTCTGATAATATGAGGATGGTTCGTTCTCTGCCTGGTTTGGCTTTTGCAGTGTCATCTGCTCATAGTATAACAACTCGATTTATTTAAATGCGCTATTATACTATAGTTAAGCCGTTCCATTATAAGCGCAATTATACTATTTAGTCAGTGACAGGCGACCGTAATGCCCTTGCGACTAGCAAATAGAAAGTTGTGAGAAATACAGCCAATTATGAAATGCATCAATTTCTCTCCGAATGTCGACCTGATGACATTTCATGACATAAGCCAGCAGAACTGAAACCGCAATTATTGGATTCCCGAAGAAACCGCGTGGGGCCATGATGTTCTCTTTCTGATTCGATCCTCTCAAACCTCGGGCTTAACATAGTAGTAGCCCCATTCGAGAGCATGATTAATCCACATTACTCAAAGCTCCGCAATCGCATAACACACACAAAGAAAACAGGAGGCTCACTCGTAGCCGCAGGGACAACTCTGAGAAGTTCTACGTCGAGTCAGGATTTAGGTACTAGAACTGGGGCGAAAGTATTCAGGGCTTATTGTTCCCGTGATTAGGGGAATCTCATAACGTGCGCTAATCTTGGCTGTCATTTCGAGTCAAGATAATAATAGGTCAATCGAAGAGATAAACAGAGTGGAGGTTTAGAGGCTGTCGAGCCACCCGCTGAAGGCGTTCCACAGCTTTCTGACTCCGCTGACGACGTGGTAGCCTTCTATGGCTTGATCCACTGGATGAGAAAGGAGTTTTACGCTTGCCACTCCTGCCTCTCTGAACCCCTCGAACCCCTGACTCCGATACTGTGGAGTTCTACGGTTACGAATCTTGGGGAGTAATCCTCGTCGTTGAGCCTGTGCTCGGAGTGTCTTCATGGCTTTGCGTTTTGCAGACGGGGACATTCGGCTGTTGTGTCGAATGCCCTTCATCAGTGCTACGGGGTTGCCTTTTCGCGTCATTGCTTTTGGAGTATCCTTTGACACGCGGTGTTCCAAACCATGTTCTGAACCTGTGGAAGTCGAAGTTCCTCAGGATAGAAGCAGTCCGTCATGAAAGACATGATCTTGTCGATACGGACCTGGTTGGAATCGCTCAGCCGTGTAGTCGCGTCCTCGCTCTGGCAACAGAATTCCTGCTGGAACAGAGCCAACCTTTCAGGGAACGTACCTGGAATCGGCATCTTTCCAGATCAAACATGGCTTGATGCCTATTAAACTTCATCACGAATACTTTCGACGTGGTGTCGCCTTCAGATTCAACCATGTCAGCCAAACTGCTGATCAACGGTGAAGTGTGAAAACCCTGTGTGCACCAAGACCATGATCGGACCATTGCCCATCAAAGTGTTAGAAGCGCACATCCCCAACCTCTCCGACGTGAACGACATCTATTGGAAGTACACGTTCGAGAAACACGAGCTTGAAGGTCGAGGCTACATTTGTCCAAGCTGTGGCAACTCTCGTATGGTGAAACTTCCCCCCACTGACGACGAAACAGGAATGGTCGCGTGGGACTAATTCAGGAAGAGACTAACGGTAGCTCGATTGAAGGATACTCATTCCATTCGCGTCCATCAAGTCTCCTGCCTCCCGACTTCGGTGTTATTCCTCCCCACTGTTTGAAGAAGAAAGAAACTCCCTGTCTTCTACACTGATCCCTAATCTCTCTCACCCACTCTTTGAGCACGGGACGGTGCAAGGGACCGCTCTCACCACCTGCGATTGCCCAAGAGATTCCTGTCAAATCTACGTCGCCTATAGGACCAATAAGTGGTTCAAAGCTGATGAACTTGACTCGGCAATCGACCTGCTTCAGAGTCTCGATTCGACGCTTGAACATCCCCATTTCGACGGAAGTGCCCAACCAGATGTGATCTTGGACATGTCCGTATTCTTGTGTGAAGGAAAGCATTCTCTCAGGTCTCTTCGTTAAAACCTGGTAGACGTGCCAATCCGCTTCCTCCATGACTGCGAAACATCTTCTCAGAAAACTCTCTGGCATGTGCTCGTGGAACAAGTCCGACATGCTGTTAACGAAAATCTTCCGTGGTGATCTCCAAGTGAGAGGAAGGTTCAGAGCGTCAGGGTGAGTTGTGAATCGAAAGCCGTTCTTGTACTTCGGGTTTCCCATCTTCTGAAGTCGTTGCGATAGTCTCTGTGCGTAACAATTCTTGCAACCTGGAGAGACTTTAGAACATCCGGTCGTGGGATTCCACGTCGCATCCGTCCACTCAATGGACGATTTGTCTCCCAATCCTGTCCGCAGTACCGCAAGAACTGACGTGGTTCTTAAGAATAAGCAATAGAGTAGACTGAACGTATTTGGCTAACGGTCACATTCAGATCAAGAAGCACACTCTCCAAAAATACGATATTCTACAGAAGTACCTCAAAGCTTGCCTGACGTTCGAGAAGAAGTACCGGAACTTTGCTTACATTGATACACATGGAGGCAGTGGGAAAGTTCTATCCGAAGGACAAGAAATCAACGGTTCGCCACTAATCGGAGCGGAGTCAGAGGCACATCCGCAGTGCTACGCAATCGAGATCAACTATGACCGGAGAATGCTTCTTCGTAAAGCCGTAACTGGTATTCCCAATATCAAAATCGTGGAAGGGGATTGCAACAAAGAGATCAGTTCTATCCTGAGAGGAATTGAAGATTGGAAGTTCACCTTCTGCTTTCTTGATCCTGACGGTCTTGTCTACCTGGATGGAACAACGAAAGTCTTCCAACTTACTTGGGCAACAATTGAAGAAATATCGAAACGGAACAACTCTGAGATCCTCGTCAATTTGCGCTCGCAAGACATTCTTCGGGTTATGGGTCTAATGGAGAAAGAACCAGAAAAGTCTCCGACGTTAGCTGAAGATATTACTGCGTTGATCGGCAACGACACCTGGACCTCAAAACACACGCGCTTCCAATTTCGAGACTTGTTCCTCGATAGGTTACAATCTGTTGGGTTCACACATGTCGGGGCGGTCAACATCAAGTCCGACGACAATTCCCACCAATACTATCTAATCTACGGTTCACACAACGTGGTGGGAGCTAAGATCATGAGCAGTAACTTCAAGTTCGCATGGGGTATCGAACCGATAACCAAGCTTCCACTTGAGAGATTCATTTACGACGACCCTCCCTATTCAAAACCGACGACACAACAGGGGATACAGACAACACTGATCGATTAGATCACTTGAACAAGCAAGTTCCACGCGGTCGCAATGTTGTACTTGGACCAGTTGGATCCTTTCCGTCTCGGCGTGTACCTTATCACCCATCGGTCGTCGTCAATTGGTTTGAACCATCCATCAATCCAGCCGAAGCAGAGGGCCTCTTCAAGGGCATCGCGAGAAGAGAATCTTGCGTTCTTCGGGGCCTCTTGTAGACGATGAGAAGAGCCTCGTCTTTAGTGGCACAATTCTTTGCCAGCCAGTTGCGCCAGCCTCCTCGCGAGGTGAAGCGTGAGCTGACTGGATGTCCCTCATAGGCATACGCTATCTCAGTTCTGAGGATTTCTAAACGGCGTCCTACTGTAAGTTCTCTTCCTCTGCCTCTCTAGTTCTCTCAGGAACTTCTCTTTTGCGTCTGGCACCAAGAGAAAGTAAGCCAGAGTCGTCCGGAAGAGCGAAGACTTTGTCAAACCTTTGATTTCTCCGCTCCTAACCGCACTCGAAAAACAGCTCAGAAACACTTGATGAGACAGAACTTCATGTTTGAGTTCGTTTAGGACTTGAATTATACTCTCGTTAGAAATATGTGTCAAAGGCTTACGCGTGATTACAAAAGAGCGTTTTCACAGATAACTTCCCTGCTCACTCCCTTTCACAGATGCTGGACCAAGAACCCACCGGGTTTATCTTCCGAGTTGACCATTATGCTATCTAGAAACTATGCTAGCCAGCCAGTTCTCGACTTTTGAAAACATCCAAGTCCCCGCTGTTTCATTGGGACAAGTCGGGAACTTAGCTGGACAAATCTGTCTATCTAGGAATGCTTATCTTTCCGAATCACGTACAGTAGGTTAGAAAGACCGTGAGCCAGGAAAGCCTGGCACATCAGGTTTCTTTTGAAGAGCCACCCCCGCGACCTGACCCACGAGTACGTCCGTAATGAAAACCGTAACAACCATTGGTTGACGACCTGAGACGGTTGCAAGGTCGAATCATCGTCTCGCTACCACTCAAACGTACAGAGCCAATGGAATCGGTCATTGCCTAAACTAACCATTCATTGCATTGCAACCTCTTCGGGCAATGGTTACGGAACCTCTATTTTTCCGTGGGAGGTAGCGGACTCATCATCATAGACGAGGAATGTGACATTGCTTGGAGAAACGAACCTCGGCACCTTTTGTGACACGGACCCAGGGGACCACTCAGTGGTTTTCTTCGAAAAATCCGAGGACAGGTACACAACTCTGTTCGAGTTTGTCAGGAAGGGACTGGAAATCGGTGACGTGGTTGTTTATCTTACTCGGATGAACGAGCCCCGTATTGTGGGGTTGATGGGTAGATACGGAATTGAAGCGCGTAAGTCTATGAGAGATGGTCGTCTAAGGATATTGAGTGTACTCTTTTCTTCGGGGGGAACTCACAACCCGAAAAGAGCGATAACGATCGGGAATTTGAAGCGTGAAGTTTCAATGCTGGCGAGAGAAGTGAAAGGCCGGAACTTGCGTATCGCTTCATCTCTCCCGGAGCATTTGCAAACAGAGAACAAAACGCGCGAGATTTTGCGCCTGGAAAGAGTAATGCTTTCCGTCGCGGGGGAAAAGAGAGTTTCGATCCTGTGTGCTTACAACAGTCGGCGCCTGAAGAGGCCCTCTTGGTTCAGGATGTTTCCATTTCTTACGACGATCCATGGGAAAGGAGCTTTCATCTCTTCTCAGGGAAGCGTTGTAATGGATGAACTGGGTCCCCCGAGAACCCGATCGAGAAACGAACATGTCTCCAGGAGAGGACGGGAAAATGAGAACCCCTAATGTTAGTATCATGTACGACACGCTAGCTATGTGCTTCAATGAGGCGATCGAAATTCTGGGCGCGGGAATCAAAGACGCGATCTACTACCACCTTGCAAGGAAGCATATCCAGAAGCTGGAGATCGGAGCCAAGTTTCAGGAGGTGGAAAACACTCTCGCATTCTTATTTGGTCAAGGTGCCAAATCGGTCATGGTGCTCACGCTGGAAAGGCTCTGTGAGCAGTATTCCCTTCCGTTACGACTTGAATATGCGAATTCACCAACAGAAAGACTTCAACAAGTCAAGGAGAGGATTCTGATCGACAAGCTTCTGCCGAAACACCATAGGAAAAGGCTGGACAGCGACAGGTATGAGGATAAGCTCGGGAACTACGCTCCTTGGAGTGACTAATCCGTTCCCTAGATTTCTTAAGGATTGGCAAGTGCCGCTTTCTAAGCCCTTCAAAGTAGTTTCGAAGTTTCAATGGAAACTTGGAGAAATAGCCAAGGGTCGCAATTTGCACTTTGTTTCTCGCGGTGTCCTTTGGCAGCGATGGTACTAGTAACACATCGCTAATAGAACAGCCTGATTATCGCCGTGCGAACATGTCTCACCAATCCGCTCGCAAGCCGTCCGAGGACACAATTGAGAATCGAAAGAACTTCTCTCCTCTCTCAGGTATTCGCAGCCCTTCGGAACTTTGTAGGGATGTCGTGAATTTAGACCACAGCATTCTACATGCTTCGCTGATTGGTGCGAACGGAAACGTTATCGTTCAGGAATTCAAGACCGGCGCCACAGCTTTCCAGTCCCCGAAAGGGATCGAGAATCGATATGGACACTGGGTCAGAATGATGCAAGGAATGTCGAAGGAAGTGGACACGATTTTCGGCCGAACGGAGCTGATCACCATCGTCCACCAAGGTTTCGGTCTAAACGCAATCCCTCTGGGTGACGAAGTTGGAGCTCTCGCTTTTGTCACTGAACGGTCGGCCAACCTGGAGTATATCGCCACTCGAATCAGGCGAGTGATTGGAATCTAACCCTGCACAGTAGTGGACAGCAGTGGACACGCGCCAAAACTTCGCAGACTCCGTAGATCTGGCCCTCGGAGTCATGGGGACAGGGGTCAAGGAGTCAATCTACTACTACTTGAAGGAGCATTCAATTTCGAGGGACGAAATACCCGAAAAACTTCAAGAGTTCCGCGAAGCTCTGCGCGAACTTCTTGGCTATGGAGTCAAAGTCCTTGAAAAACTGATCATCAAGGACTTAGCCCGGAAGTCGGGAATTTCACTATCAAAAGTTGAGGGTAAGGATTTGGTCGAGGTAGCTGAAATCGTCAGTTACAGAACTAGAAAACCATCGTCATCCAGACGCAAGGAAAAACCCGGAATGCGGGGGGCATAGAATGGGTTCATCGCGGGTCTCAACGGGAATCGAAGGATTCGACAGGCTTGTAGAAGGCGGATTTCCGAGAGGGGATACAATTCTCTTGATCGGCAACCCGGGAACTGGCAAGACTGGTTTCTCGGCCCAATTCCTCTACAAGGGCCTAGTCGAGGGAGAATGCGGAATCTACGTTTCTTTCTCAGAAGGTCGGGAGGCTTTCTTCAGAAACATGAACTCAATTGGACTCGACTTCGCCAAGTACGAGAAAGAAGGCAAGTTCCGCCTAGTGGATGTTATGGGAGTCGGGCATCAGGGCATCGAGGAAATTCTTACGACGATTCTCGAAGAGGTGTCGAGTCTCGGAGCAAAAAGGCTCGTCATAGACTCCTTCACCGCTATCACCCAGGCTCTTCCTGGGAAAGCGGACTCAAGGATGATATTGCATACCTCGCTGGGCAAGATTTCTCGGCTTAAGGGAGTAACGGTCCTTGTAATCTCTGAGAGACCTTTTGGGGTGGAGTTTGGCCACGAGCCCGAGGAGTTTGTTGCCGATGGAGTGGTCGCTCTACGATATTTGAACGAGAGAGGACGGTTACGCCGAAGACTCCAGATTATCAAAATGAGAGGAACCAATGTGGTTCAGACCGAGCAGGCCTATGCAATAGGCAACAAAGGAATCACAATACTAAGTCCTTCTGGGTTCGAAATCCCCGAGGAGGCATCCACTGAACGACTCACAACGGGTATTGGTGGGCTCGATGAGATGCTACACGGGGGCTTGTTCAGAGGCTCCTCAACCCTAATCTCTGGATACCCTGGCACAGGAAAGTCGACCTTCGCTCTTAGCTTCATTTACGAAGGAGCGAGAAGAAACCAAAGAGGACTATTCATCTCCTTCGAGGAACCTGTGAAACAGTTGCTTCGCCAAGCTTCAATTTACGGATGGGACTTGGAGCGATCGGTCAGAGATCATCTGGTTGTAGTGAAATCATTCTACCCAGAGGATCATGAGCCTGACGAACTTCAGCTGCAGTTGAGAAATTTAGTCACAGAATTCAAGCCCGAAAGAATTGTGCTGGATAGCATTAGCGCTCTTGAGAGGATTCTCGTCGACTTCGAGTTTCTCTCCTTTGTAAAAGGCATAGTCGCCTCTCTAAAAGCTACTGGGATCACCGTCGTGCTTACATCCGCTACTTCGGCGAATTCGGAAACGCAAGAGGCGGGAACCTCAACTATAGTGGATAACATTGTGTCTTTGAGGAATGTTGAGATAGAAGGGTCCCTTCGAAAGTCGGTAATCATTTTCAAAGCCCGTAGCTCTCCGCACGACAAGGGACTCAGAGAGTTCGAAATCACATCAGAGGGAGTGAAGGTCGGCGAGCCACTCTCAAACTTTGAGGGCATCACCTCGGGAGTCGCGAGGCGCATTTCGCGCTCGGTAGGAGAAGCAATCGAGAAAATCGATGAGATTTTCCCAGATGACCAGCAAGGTGACACAGGTGGTAGTGACAAGAGGGTCAGGACATAGAGTCGATTATGTTGAGCCCGTCTTGGGAACAGATTTTTCTTAGTATGAAGCTGGCTTTATCCGTTCTATTGCGACGCCTCCTTAGAGATTCACGACGGAAGAATTGATTTGGCAGAAACCAGGCGACGTGGGGACGACGTACAACCCGCCCTAGCTGAAAATAAGGAATCGCTTCTAGAGAGCTCAACTCTGGCCGCCATTGTCCAATCGTCCCAAGACGCAATAATAGGTAAAGACCTCAAGGGCATCATAACAAGCTGGAACCATGGTGCTGAGGTGATTTACGGGTATTCCGCTAAAGAGGCAGTCGGTAAGCCGATCAGTATGCTTGTTCCTCCAGGGCGTCACGACGAGATACCTGAAATCTTGGAGAGAGTCAAGAAGGGTGAGTCTGTAGAGCATTTTGAAACAACCAGAATCACAAAGGATGGCAAGACTGTCCATCTCTCGCTTACCATCTCGCCGATAAGAGACAAAGCAGGGCGAATCATAGGCGCTTCAACAATCGCTCGCGATATCACAGCCCGCAGAAAAATTGACGAAGAAAGGCTCAGGCTCGCTGCAATCGTAGAATCATCCGAAGACGCCATACTTGGCTTGAACCTCGACGGGACAGTGACAAGCTGGAACGTTGGTGCAGAGAAGATGTTCGGCTTTCACCCCAGCGAGGTCATCGGTAAATCGGTACGCGTAATCTACCCAATAGATCGTCCGGACGAGCTACCTGAGATAATCAAGAAGATCAAACTCGGACAACGTATTGACCACTATGAGACAAAAAGGAAGAGGAAAGATGGAACCATCATTGACGTCTCTCTCAGTATCTCGGCGATCAAAAACGACTTGGCCGAAGTCATAGGCATCTCGAAGATCATCCGAGACATATCCGGCCAGAAACAAGCCTCCCAATATGCTCGAAGCCTCATCGAGGCGAGCCTCGACCCACTGGTCACCATCAGCCCGGACGGGAAGATTACCGACGTGAATGAGGCGACAGTCCAAGTAACGGGTACTGCACGCGAAAAACTGATCGGAAGCGATTTCTCAAACTATTTCACGGAGCCGGAGAAGGCTAGGGAAGGCTACCGCCAAGTTCTCTCGAAGGGCAAAGTGACCGACTATCCCCTTACCATTCGACATGTTTCTGGGAAGACACTCGATGTGCTGTACAACGCAACAGTCTACAGAGATGACAAAGG
>Ga0066685_10000030_pt1 | contig 25346 bp, 21 predicted proteins | sample GraSoiAngelo_134_FD_62305 | JGI IMG/M metagenome (GOLD analysis project Ga0066685, IMG submission 62305) | Grasslands soil microbial communities from the Angelo Coastal Reserve, California, USA - 14_0929_05_30cm | ecosystem: Environmental > Terrestrial > Soil > Grasslands | place: USA...
GACCAAGCTGGGCGAGTTGCGGAGCCAGAACGCCTTGCCAACGTTGAAAGAATTGCTGAGCGGCTCTTCGGCTGGCTCGGAGCAGAGTGACCAACAGAAGGCCGTCGCGCGCGCGGCCAGTGGCGCGATCGAACGAATTGAAGTGTGGGCTTCATGGTCCGGGGCCATCGAGACCATCTTTCGGGGGATCAGCTTGAGTTCGATCTTGCTCATGATGTCCTTGGGGTTGGCCATCGTCTTCGGCCTGATGGGTGTCATCAACATGGCCCATGGCGAGTTGATGATGGTCGGGGCCTATGCGACCTTTGTGACCCAGGAATGGTTCAGGGCCTATCTTCCAACCGACCTCTTCGACTATTATTTCTTGGCTTCCATGCCCCTCTCGTTTCTCGTGGCGGCACTGTTCGGCTTGTTTTTAGAAGCAACCGTGATTCGATTTCTCTACGGCCGGCCGCTGGAAACCTTGCTGGCCACGTGGGGAGTGAGCCTGATCATGATTCAAGCGGCCCGAGTCTATTTCGGCGATCTCACGTCGGTCGCCGCACCAAGTTGGCTGAGTGGAGGAGCACAGGTGATGGTGGGAGTCTATTTGCCCTATAATCGACTCTTTATCATTGCGCTCTCGGCCTTGTGTGTCGTGGGGATCTATCTATTGCTGTTTCGCTCTGGCGTCGGACTTCGCGTGCGGGCTGTCATGCAGAACCGGGACATGGGCGCATGCCTCGGGATTCCGACTCGCAAGGTGGATGCCTATACCTTCGCGTTCGGATCGGGGCTGGCAGGGCTAGCCGGCTGTGCGCTCACGCTCATCGGTAATGTGGAGCCTGGCCTGGGGCAGAACTACATCGTGGATTCCTTTATGGTCGTGGTGACCGGCGGGGTCGGCAAACTGGCCGGCACCATTGTCGCGTCGCTCGGCATCGGCGGGCTGAACAAGCTGCTGGAGCCGAGCTTCGGCGCTGTGTATGGCAAGGTGTTGATTCTCGTGCTGGTGATTCTCTTCCTTCAACGTCGGCCGTCCGGACTCTTCACGATCAAAGGCCGTTATGTCGAATCATGAGTGGGGAACGGTAGCACAAGACCGGGGCGAGGGGCTGATCTTCTGGCTCATCGGCTTCTCCCTGCTCGTGATCATGCCACTGCTGAACGTCTTGCCAGGCCCCGATTCGTGGCTTCACGTCTCGGACTTCGCCTTGAACCGCTTCGGGAAATTCCTGGCCTTTGCTATCCTGGCGCTCGGCCTCGATCTCATCTGGGGCTATACGGGGATCTTAAGTCTCGGACACGGGGTGTTTTTCGGCCTGGGCGCCTACGCGGTAGGCATGCATTTGATGCTGACCATCGGCACCGAGAGCGTCTACGGCAGCACGTTGCCGGACTTCATGGTGTGGAACCAGGTAAAGGAACTGCCGTTCTTTTGGAAGCCGTTCTACAGTTTTTGGTTTGCGATTGCTGCGGCGATCCTGCTGCCCACGCTCTTCGCTGCCATCTTCGGCTTTCTGGCGTTTCGGAGCCGGATCAAGGGCGTGTATTTCGCCATCATCACGCAGGCACTGGCCCTCTCGGCTTGGCTGGTCTTCAACCGCAACGAGACGAACCTCGGCGGCACGAACGGCCTGACTGATTTCAAGCAGGTGCTGGGGTTTCGGTTGAGCGATCCGGGAACGCAGCGGGGGTTGTATGTCCTGACCGTGCTCAGCCTTGGGGCGGCCTATCTGCTCTGTCGCTGGATCACCAGGTCCAGGACCGGTAGGGTTCTGGTGGCGATTCGGGACAGCGAGCAGCGAGTCCTCTTCTCCGGCTATTCCCCGGGCAACTACAAGTTGTTTGTGTTCGTCGTGTCAGCGGCGCTGGCTGGACTCGCCGGCGCGCTCTATGTCCCGCAAGTCGGCATCATTACTCCGGCGCAGATCGGCGTGCTGCCGTCTCTCGAGATGGTGATTTGGGTGGCGGTCGGAGGGCGAGGTACCCTGATCGGAGCTGCCTTGGGGGCCGTCGGCGTCAACTGGGCTCGGAGCATCTTGACCAGTTCCTTCCCGGACCTCTGGCCATTCTTTCTGGGGGGGCTATTTGTCGCGGTGGTCCTCCTGTTCCCGGGAGGATGCGTCGGTCTCGGGCGGCGACTGGCCGAGTGGTGGCGGTCGTATCGACTGGCCAAACAGACCGCTATTCTGGAGCCGGCTGGCAAGGGGTAGGAAACCGTGACAAGTGACGGGTGACGCGCAAGTCGAGTAACCCTTGTTGCCTTGGCTACTTGTCACGCGTCACGCGTCACGAAGCGAAGCGAAAAATGGAGCGCGGGTCAATCATCTATCTGGAAGGCGTGACCGTTGACTTCGACGGTTTCAAGGCGCTCCACAACCTCAACCTCATCGTGGATTATCGCGAACTGCGGGTCGTGATCGGCCCCAACGGAGCCGGCAAGACCACCTTGCTGGACGTCATTTCCGGGAAGGTCAAGCCGGTATCCGGCCGGGTCGTGTTTGGCAAGGATACGGACTTGATCGGGCTGCCGGAGCACGAAATCACCACGCTCGGCATCGGTCGCAAATTCCAGACGCCCTCAGTGTACTTGAACCTGTCGGTATGGGAAAATCTGGACCTGTCACTGAAACGCTCAAGCAAGGGGGTCTTCGCGACCCTGGTATCCAAGCCGGACCGTGCCGAGATCGAGAAGATCACGTCGACGCTGGAGACCATCGGGCTCGCGGAGAAGGCGGACGCCCGGGCTGGTGCGCTCTCCCACGGCGAGAAACAGTGGCTGGAGATCGGGATGGTGTTGCTCCAGGACCCGGCGCTCTTGCTGATTGATGAGCCGGTCGCCGGGATGACCGATCGGGAAACCGAGCAGACCGGTCTGCTGCTGCAGTCGCTCGCAGACCGCCGCTCGATCATCGTGATCGAACATGACATGGAGTTTGTGCGGCAGATCGCGCGGACGGTGACGGTCCTGCACGAAGGCACCGTGCTCTGCGAGGGCCCGGTAGAAAAGGTTCAAGCCGATCCACGCGTCGTCGAAATCTATCTCGGCCGGCAGAAGGAAGCGGATGCTGCTGCAGCTCGATAATCTCAACGTGTTCTATGGGGAGAGCCACATTCTCCGGAACATCTCCTTGGAGGTGGAGCCGGGCCAGGTGGTCTGCCTGATGGGGCGGAACGGCGTCGGGAAGACGACGCTGCTGAAGACCATTATGGGCCTGCTGCGATCAAAGACGGGACATGTCCGATTTGAGGGAGTGGACATCTCGCAGGACAGCCCGGATCGTCGGGTGCGTCGGGGGCTCGCCTACGTGCCGCAGGGCCGGGAAATTTTTCCGCACCTCACGGTCCGGGAAAATCTTCGACTGGGGTACGAGGCCAGCGGCAGGATGCAGAACCACGGATCAGAGGGAACGGCCTTGGGAGAGGTATTCGAGCTCTTTCCCAGGTTGACCACGCTGTTGAACCGGCCGGGCGGTGTGTTGAGCGGAGGCGAGCAGCAGCAACTGGCCATCGCTCGGGGGCTGCTGTCCAAGCCGAAGCTGTTGCTGTTGGATGAACCGACGGAGGGCATTCAGCCGTCCATCGTGGAACAGATCGAGCGCGTGATCGAGAGGTTCAAATCTGAGCGACGGTTTGCGATTCTGCTCGTCGAACAGTACATGGAGTTTGCGGCGCGGCTGGCGGATACGTATGTGATCATGGCCAAAGGAATGGTGGTGGCGGCCGGCAAGACCGCAGAATTGAGTGAAGAACAAGTGAAGCAGCATTTAATTGTGTAGGAGGTGGGGCGGCAGGGGTGATCGCCGTGCTCCCGCAGCGCGCACGCTCAGAAGGTGCTCGCTGGACGGCCGCAGTAGCGACCACCCCTGCCACCCCAAAACAGTCTTGCCGGCTCGTGTGAGAGGGGGGAGGATAAAGGAGATAAGAGGCGGTGGTGGCAGCGGGCAAGACTTCGGAGCTGAGTCAGGAACAGGTGAGGCAACATTTGATTGTGTAAGCGACGGGCTGGCTAGGCCAACCTCCGTGCTCGCGCATCGCGCACGATCAGAATGTGCTCGATGGACGCGCGCAGTAAGCCTCAGCCCCGACCGCCTGCAGGAATTATCCCCCGCCCCGACGCGGTGGAGAGGGAGGGGTAAGGGAAGATGCATTTAACGCCAAGGGAGCAAGAGAAGCTTTTGATCTATGTCGCGGCGCAGGTGGCCAAGGATCGGAAGGCACGGGGACTCAAGCTGAATCATCCTGAAGCGGTGGCCTATCTGACTGCTGAGATCCTTGAAGGGATTCGAGATGGTCGTTCGGTGTCGGAGCTAATGAGTTATGGCGCGACGCTCTTGAAACGTAAAGATGTCATGCCGGGTGTGCCGGAGATGCTGCCGGAACTTCAGGTCGAAGGCACGTTTCCGGACGGGACGAAACTCGTGACAGTCCATCAGCCGATTCGGTAAGGGGCAACCGAGTGAAAGTCATTTTCTTGGTCGTGATGAATGCTCTTGTCCTGGGTGGATGTTCACTGGATGATGTTTACTGCCTGTTTTGTGAAGAGAAAACTCGCGCTCAACTTGAACGCGAGGACTACGACTGTCGCTTCGAGGCAGAACACGGAGGGCGGAACGCCGAACGCTGCAAATACATTGAACGGCAACCTTGCAAGGATTGCTGAGCTAGACAGACCGTTCATGAACCACATTCAAACAACGATCGGAGTGGAGAATAAGGGGAATGCCAACGATCAAGGCTAGGAATCGTCGCGGATCAAGGACTAAAAGTACTTCCAGAGCAGCAAGCAGATCTAGTGCAAAACATCTCCAGCCTGCCGATGTCATCCCAGGTGAGGTGATCCTCGGGCAGGGTGACATTGTCGCGCTTGAGGGGCGGAAGACCGTCGAGTTGACGGTAGCCAACACCGGGGATCGGCCGATCCAGGTAGGGTCGCATTGTCACTTTTTCGAGGTGAATCGGGCACTGAGGTTTGATCGAGAGAAGGCCTTTGGATTTCGGTTGCAGGTGCCGGCTGGGACAGCGGTGCGGTTCGAGCCGGGCGAGGAGAAACGGGTCACGCTGGTGGCCTTTGGGGGCAACCGTGTCGCTCACGGGATCAACGCCCTCACCCAAGGCAAGCTCGACGATCCTCAAGTAAAGAAACGCGCACTGGAGCGCGCCGCCCAGCTTGGCTTCATCACGCAGAAGCGTTAGGCAGTTACATCCGTTTGGTCCGTTAACGGACTAAACCGACTCAACGGACACAACGCTCTAGGAGACCCATGAAGATTCCACGCCGCCAATATGCCGATCTGTACGGCCCGACGGCCGGCGACAAAATCCGTCTGGCCGACACGGAATTGATCATCGAGGTCGAGCGCGACCTGACGACGCCGGGGGAGGAAGCCAAGTTCGGCGGCGGCAAAGTCATTCGGGATGGGATGGGGCAGTCGCCAGCCGCGACAAGCGCGCGTGGCGCCCTTGATCTCGTCGTCACCAACGCCGTCATTTTGGATCACTGGGGCATTGTGAAAGCCGACATTGGCATCAGGGATGGCCGCATTGTTGGGATCGGCAAGGCTGGCAACCCAGATCTGATGGCTGGCGTCACGGCGGGGATGGAGATTGGTCCCTGTACCGAGGTGATCTCCGCAGAGGGCAAGATCGTCACAGCCGGCGGGCTGGACACGCATATCCATTTTATCTGCCCGCAGATCATCACCGAAGGATTGTCGGCTGGTCTCACGACTTTGATCGGAGGGGGTACCGGTCCGGCCACCGGCACCAACGCGACGACCTGCACGCCCGGTGCCTGGAACATCGCCCGCATGCTCGAAGCTGCCGACGGCTTTCCGATCAACCTGGGCTTTCTCGGTAAGGGGAATGCCTCGCTGCCGGATGGCCTCAATGAGCAGGTCGAAGCCGGCGCAATCGGGTTGAAGCTGCACGAGGACTGGGGGACGACACCAGCAGCCATCTCAACCTGCCTGGACGTGGCTGAACGGTACGACGTGCAGGTCGCGATCCATACCGATACCATCAATGAAGCCGGGTTTGTGGAAGATACGATCAAGGCCTTCGCCGGTCGAACGATCCACTCCTTCCACACGGAGGGAGCCGGCGGCGGCCATGCTCCGGACATTATCAAGGTCTGCGGCGAGCCCAATGTGCTGCCGTCCTCCACGAATCCCACCATGCCCTTCACCGTCAACACCATGGATGAACACCTTGACATGCTGATGGTCTGCCACCATCTGAACCCGAGAGTCCCCGAAGATATCGCCTTCGCGGAGTCCCGTATCAGGCGCGAGACGATCGCGGCGGAGGATATCCTGCATGACATGGGGGCCATCAGCATTATGTCGTCAGATTCTCAGGCGATGGGACGGGTGGGGGAGGTGATCATTCGTACCTGGCAGACGGCACATAAGATGAAGGTGCAGCGTGGGCAGTTGACGCCGGATGGAAAGAAGATTCAGCAGCAGCCGAATGACAATTTCCGCGCGAAGCGGTATGTCGCCAAATATACGATCAATCCGGCCATCACCCACGGCATCGCGCACGAGGTCGGCTCTTTGGAAGTTGGAAAGCTGGCCGATCTCGTAATCTGGAAGCCAGCCTTCTTTGCCGTGAAGCCGGAGATCGTCGTGAAGGGAGGGTTCCCAATGGCTGCCGCGATGGGCGACCCGAACGCGTCCATCCCTACGCCGCAGCCGGTCCTCAGCCGACCCATGTTTGGAAGTTTCGGACGCGCTCCCTACAGCACGAGCTTCACATTTGTCTCCCAGGCTGCGCTGGACCGCGAGGTGCCCAGAAGGCTTGGTCTCCAGAAGCGTGTGGCGTCTGTGAAGAGGTGTCGCGGCATCGGAAAGCGAGACCTCAAGCTCAACGATGCGCTCCCTAAGATTGAAGTGGACCCGGAAACGTATGAAGTGCGCGCCGACGGCCAGCGGTTGGTGTGTGAACCGGCATTAGTCCTCCCTATGGCGCAGCGGTATTTCTTATTTTGAAGCGAGTGGCAGCGGGCGATGGGCGATAGGCAATGGGCAGGCTGACAGAAAACCGTCTGCCTCCTGCCTATAGCCAATCGCCCATAGCCAATAGCCTATGGATACATTAGCTCTGCTAAGAGGCATTCGATTTATTGACAACTTCTTCCCATCAGGCGGGTATGCCTTCTCGTCCGGGCTGGAAGCGGCGGTGCAGGGCGGTGCCATTCGCAATGGGGACGATCTTTCAAAGTATGTCGAGGATTTACTGCTGAATGGCATAGGCCGACGAGAGGCGGTGGCGGTCGCCAAAGCCTGGCAAGCGGCCAGCAGCAAGTTACAAGCGGCCTTGGAAGTAGATCAGGAATTAGATTCGATGAAGCTCGGTTGCGAAACCAGGATGGCTAGCAGCCAGATGGGGCGGCAGGTAATTCGGATTGCTGCGGATCAACTCGGGTGCTCTCCGATCCTGCAAGGTTTCCGCGCGGCAGTAGAGGCCGAAGAGACGCCAGGTCACTTAGCGGTCAGTCTCGGACTCACGCTCGGTGCGACCGGGTGGGGGAAGGAACAAACTGTGGCGGCATATCTGTATCAGACGGCAGTCGGATTCGTGTCGGCAGCGATGAAACTCCTCCCGATCGGCCAGCGAGAGGGTCAGCGATTGCTTGAGAGATGGCTGCCTATTATCGAGCGGGTCAGCGCGGAGGCTAACCAATCTAGTCGCCTAACCTCCTGGTCTCCAGTGCAGGACATCTACTCTATGAGACACAGTCGCTTGGAGTCCCGATTGTTTCGTTCCTAACTGAAAACTCAGCACTCAAACCTCAGCACTCAGCAGTATTCAATGCACGATCATCATCACGGCGGTGGAAAGCCAACACAGGCCAGGGCGGCCCTCATCCCCGTCATCGGCATCGGCGGGCCGGTGGGGTCGGGCAAAACTGCTCTGGTCGAGGCTCTGTGTAAACGGTTGCGCGATCGCTACAGCCTCGCGGTCGTGACCAATGACATCTTCACAAAGGAGGACGCCGAGTTTCTCACCAAGCGCGGGGTGTTGCCGTCGGAGCGGATCATCGGCGTGGAGACCGGCGGCTGCCCTCACACGGCCATTCGGGAGGATGCCTCGCACAACCAGGAGGCGATTGACGAGTTGGTGCGCCGGATTCCCGCCGTGGATCTCATCTTTGTCGAAAGCGGCGGCGACAACTTGGCGGCGACGTTCAGTCCCGAATTGGTTGACCGGGTGATCTATGTGATCGATGTGGCTGCCGGCGACAAAATCCCGCGGAAGGGCGGCCCCGGCATCACGCGGTCGGATCTCCTCGTCATCAACAAGATTGATCTGGCTCCCCACGTCGGTGCCGATCTGTCGGTGATGGAGCGAGACAGCCGGCGTATGAGGGGCGACCGCCTGTTCGTCTTTACAAACCTCCTCACCGGGCAGGGCCTGGAGCAGGTGGTGGGGTGGATAGAACGACTGCTGCCGCATCAAGAGGTTGAGGTTAAGGCTAAGGTTGAGGCGACGAGTGAGCCACGCTAGTCCTTCTTTCTCAACCTTAACCTCGGGCTCCACCTGCTTCATTGAGTCATGATTTCTTCGAGGCAGATCGAGTCTATTGGGCGGGTCGGCGAACTGGTCCTGGACTATTCCCGGCATGGACGGGAGACGGTTCTTTCCGAGTTCCAGAGTCGAAGCCCCTGGCATCTGTTTCCCCCAATCACCCTGGATGATACTGGCTGCGCCTATACGCTGCTGCTGAATCCGTCCGGCGGGCTTGTCGGCGGGGATCAACTCTCACTCCGTGCGAGGCTCGGCCCTCAGGCTCATGTCCTGTTCTCGACGCCTTCGGCGAATCGGGTTTACCGCTCGGTATCCGAACCCTCCATCCAGTCGGTAGACCTGATCGTGGGGCCTGGCGCCATAGGCGAATGGCTCCCTGAGGTCACGATCCCTTTTGCCGGCTCGCGATTTTGTCAACGGATTCACGCTGAGGTTGGATCTGGTGCAACACTCCTCCTCTGGGATGCAATCGCGTCTGGACGGATGGCCAGAGGCGAACGCTGGGCCTTTGCCAGTCTGGACAACGAGATTCGAATCACGACTGCTTCGGGCCGGTCGGTACTGGAGCGGTACCATCTCAATCCAACAGAAAGGGGCGGAGTGGGACTGGCGACCGCCTGGGACTATATAGCGACCCTCTATCTGGTCAACGATACGGTCAATGCAGAGGTCTGGAAACGGCTGGCGGAGCAGCTTGCGGCGATCCTGGAAGCGCGTCCAGGCTCAGTCTTGGGGGGTGTTTCTCAGCCGGCTGTGCCCGGATTGGCCGTCAAATTGGTAGCCAGCTCGGCGCCGGACCTGAACGCGATACTGGAAGCCATGTGGGGAGCCATCCGGGCGCACTTATGGCGGCTTCCCGTGCCGGATTTACGCCGATACTAGGCTGACAATGCACTTGACAGGCTCGGTCCCCCGATGGTATGACTATGCCCAGTTTGCTGGAGACAATGACGTCTCCACAACAGTTACAGAAGCACTGGTAAGCGGACAAAGGCGTCCTCTGCTCCATGTCGGGAGCTGAGGGCGTTTTTTTTGGGTCAGGATGCTGAAAAAGACTCCCAGCTTCGTTCTCGGTCGCTCCGACCACTCAACGTACTGGTCGAGTACGCCTCGTGGCCTTCGCTCCCTGTGGCCTCGCTGGATGACCGGTTTGAGCATTCTGGTGGATCCACCGGGTAGATTTTGAGGACTATGCGGCTCTTTCGTATCGCCATGGTCCAGATGAACCCCACAGTCGGGGATCTGGAGGGGAATGTCCGGCGGATCGCCACCTGGATTCGGGAAGCCCGTAAGGCCAAGGCTGATCTGGCCGTGTTCCCCGAGCTTGCGATCACGGGCTATCCACCGGAAGATCTCCTGCTCAAGCCAAGGTTTCTGGCGGACAACCGTCGGGCTCTTGAAGAGGTCGTTCGCACGTGTCGTGATCTTGCGGCGGTGGTCGGGTATGTGGGGCAGGGTGATGGACCACCACCAAGCCTCGCCCATCCGATGGTCGTCCCGGCCGGTCGGCACGAACTCTACAATGCGGCGGCGGTCATTGCAGATCAACGGCTGGTGACAACCTATGAGAAGCAGTACCTGCCGAATTACGGGGTCTTCGACGAAAGCCGATACTTTCATCCGGGCCGACGCATTCCGATTGTGGTGCTCAACGGCACCGCGTTCAGTGTGAACGTTTGTGAAGACATCTGGTTCCCGGAAGGACCCTGCCGGACCCAGGCTGCGGCGGGCGCTGAAGTGATCGTGAACATTAATGCCTCGCCGTTTCATGTGGGAAAGAGCCGGTTTCGGGAACAGATGCTGGCGACCCGCGCCAGGGAAAATGGTGTGATCGTCACGTACACCAATCAAGTGGGCGGCCAGGACGAACTGGTCTTTGATGGCAATAGCCTCATTGTGGATCAGAACGGCGAGGTGGTCCTCCGGGGCAGGGTCTTCGAAGAGGATTTGTTGGTCGCTGACTTGAATATTGCCGCGGTGGCCCGCGCTCGACTGGCTCACGGGCGAAAGAAATGGCCGGCCGGGCGTATTCGAGCCGTGGTTGAGCGTGTGATGCTCTCGGAGTCCTATCGGCCAAGGAAACGCGCTAAGCTGATTCCCAGCAATGCGACTCAGCTGAACTCTTTGGAGGAGGTCTATCGGGCTCTTGTGGTGGGTGTGCGTGACTATGTCAGAAAGAATGGGTTCCAGCAGGTGGTGATCGGGTTGAGCGGGGGTATTGACTCGGCATTGACTGCAGTCATTGCAGGGGATGCGCTGGGCGCAGCCAATGTCCTGGGTGTCTTCATGCCTTCTCCCTACACCTCCCGCGAGAGCCATGAAGACGTGGCTGAACTGGCTCGCCGCCTGCGGATCGAGTTGCACACGATTCCCATCACGGCTCCCTTCACTTCGTACCTGGAGTCTCTCGCCCCGTCCTTTGAAGGCAGGGCAGCCGACACAACCGAGGAGAATCTCCAGGCTCGGATCCGGGGCAATCTCCTGATGGCGCTCTCCAATAAGTTGGGGCATCTCGTGTTGACCACCGGCAACAAGAGCGAGATGAGCGTGGGCTACGCCACGCTCTATGGTGATATGGCGGGAGGGTTTGCGGTGATCAAAGATGTGCCCAAGACGATGGTCTATGACTTGGCGCACTTGCGCAATCGAATGGGAAAGACATCGGTCATTCCCAAGCGGATCATGGACCGGCCCCCATCGGCTGAGCTGAAGCCGAACCAGAAGGATGAGGATACATTGCCGCCTTATTCGATCCTGGACCCGATTCTGAAGGCCTACGTGGAGGAGGATCGGGCTCCCGAGGAGATCATGGACATGGGGTTCGAGCGGGAAACGGTCGCGCGGGTGATTGCCATGGTGGACCGCAGCGAGTACAAGCGTCGGCAGGCGCCGATCGGGATCAAAATCACGCATCGGGCCCTTGGCAAGGACCGCCGGATGCCGGTCACGAATGGCTACCGAACGATATGAACGGGAACGAGCTCACACGACAGAGGCACAGACGGGCAAACGTGCGAACAGATGTCCCTCGCTGATTGCATTCACAAGGAGGCGATTGTGACAGCCATTGTGACCAAGGTGGCGCGGTATGGGACCCTGATCCTGGGGATCATCGGCTGTGTGCTCACGTGGGCTACTGGCGCCTCGTCACAAGAGGCATCGCCGCTGGCGGCTTCAGCGAAGATTGACAGCGGGGACACGGCCTGGGTGCTCGCCTCGTCTGCGTTGGTGTTGGCTATGATCGTGCCGGGACTGGCGCTGTTTTACGGAGGGCTCGTGCGGAGCAAGAACGTGATCGGCACGATGATGCATAGCTTCATCATCCTCTGCGTGGTCAGTCTGATCTGGGTGCTGTTTGGGTACAGTCTGGCGTTCGGACCGGATCGAGGAGGGGTGATCGGAGGGCTCGATTGGATCGCCCTGAGCGGCGTCGGCTCTGTCCCCCATCCCACCTACGGTCCGACGATCCCGCATCTGGCCTTCGTGCTGTTTCAATTGCTGTTCGCGGCCTTTACCCCCGCACTCATTGCCGGCGCCTTTGCCGAACGTATGAAGTTCAGCGCGGTTCTGTTGTTTACCATCCTGTGGTCTATCTTTGTCTACTGTCCGCTGGCTCATTGGCTCTGGGGAGGCGGGTGGTTGAGCAAGCTGGGGGCCTTGGATTTTGCCGGAGGAGCGGTCGTGCACATTAACTCGGGCGCCGCCGCCCTGGCCTGCGCCGTGGTGTTGGGGCGACGCCGTGGCTGGCGAACCGACTACATGGCTCCGCACAATCTCCCGTTCGTCCTCGTAGGCACGGGGCTGCTGTGGGCCGGATGGTTCGGCTTTAATGCTGGGAGCGCCAGGGCAGCCAATGCCATCGCCGTGGGCGCCCTGGTTGCCACCCATCTCGCCGCCTCCACGGCGGCGCTGGCCTGGATGACGGTGGAATGGATGCACCGGGGCAAGCCCACCGTTCTTGGGGTTGCCAGCGGGGCCGTCGCCGGCCTGGCCACTGTGACGCCCGGGGCCGGCTTTGTGGGGCCTCTGTCGGCGATGCTGATGGGGGGCGCGGCCGGTGTGCTCTCCTATTTCGCCATTGTCTGGAAGGGGAAGATCGGCTATGATGACGCGCTCGATGTCGTCGGGATCCACGGTGTCGGTGGCATCGTGGGAATTCTGGCGACCGGGCTTCTTGCCTCCAAGGCCTTGAATCCAGCCGGGGCGAACGGCGTCTTTTTTGGCAACCCTGCTCAGTTCGGTATCCAGACCCTGACGGTCGTGGCGGCGGTGGTGTTCTCCTTCGTTGGGACCTATGTGATTCTCAAGCTGGTTGATGGCTTGACCGGGTTGCGGGTCACGCCGGACGAAGAGGCCACCGGGTTGGATCTCAGCCAACATAGTGAACGTGCCTATTCATGAGAAAGCGAACAGCAAACAGCTAATAGCAAATAGCGAAGAGCAGGCTCCGGCTACCTGCTGCTGGCTGTTCGCTATTCGCTGATGGAGAAATGGAGATGAAACTCGTCGAAGCGATCATCAAGCCGTTCAAGTTGGATGAGGTGAAGGATGCGCTACTGGAGATCGGCATCCAGGGCATGACGGTGACGGAGGTCAAGGGGTTTGGCCGCCAGAAGGGACACAAGGAGACCTACCGTGGAACCGAGTACACAATCGAGTTCGTGCCCAAGGTCAAGATCGAAGTCGCGGTCACGGACAGCCAGGTGCCGCGCGTGATCGAGACCATCACGAGGACGGCGAAGACCGGCAGTATCGGAGACGGGAAGATCTTCGTGCGGGATCTTGGCGCTGCGGTCCGTATCCGTACGGGCGAGACGGGGGAGAGCGCGCTGTGAACCCAATTTCTGACGGCCAAGGGGATACCGAGACGCGAACGGCCGGTGCCACCCTCGCCGAGCAGCGGGAGACCATCGGTCAGCGGTTGTGGGACGGCGCCTCCGGCGCGGAGGTGATGGCGGCCCTGACCGAGTTGGTTGATGGGCTCATTATCGGCCGGTACCGGACCGTCGTGCGGAGGATGGACGAGCGCGCGGTCGAGATCAGTTCCCAGCACTGCTGCATTGTGGCGCTGGGTGGGTATGGCCGACGCGAACTGGCTCCCTACTCCGATATTGACCTCATGTTTTTATACCGGCCGGACGCCGCGACGGTGGTGCCGGATTTGGTGCGACAGCTGTTGCACCAGCTTTGGGATCTCGGTTTTCAAGTAGGCCATAGCGTGCGAACCATCCCGGACTGCCTCGAGCTGGCCTCAATTGATCTGACCGTCAGGACCTCGATGATGGAAGCCAGGTTCTTGGCCGGGAGTGCTCAGCTCTTTCAGGAGTTTCGCCGTCGGTACTTTCGGCGGGTGGTGGCCAGGGGGGCGGATCGGTTCATTGAGCACAAGCTTGAGGAGCGCCGTCGCGAGTATGAAAAGTTCGGAGAGACGGTATATTTGCTTGAGCCCAACGTCAAGAAGAGTAAGGGCGGGCTACGGGACCTTCACCTGCTCCAGTGGGCCGGGATGGCGAAGTATCAGGCCGCGACGATTCGTGAGCTGTCTGATCGGGGTATCCTTTCCCGGCAGGATTACCGAGCGCTGAGCGAGGCGCGTGAGTTTTTGTGGCGTGTGCGGGCCTTCATGCATCTTCATGCGGGGATGGCACAGGAGATTCTCTCGTTCGATGAACAGGTCTGGCTGGCGGGGCGCTTCGGGTTCCAGGACCGTCCGCATTTGCTGGCGGTCGAACAGTTCATGCAGCTGTACTACCGCCATACGATGGGGTTGCACGAGCTCTGCCAGCGGTTTGTGGATCGTTGCCGACGCGTGCCGATCTGGCGCCGCCTTGCCAGGCTTCTACCCTCACGGCGGGTGGACGGCTATTTCCTGGTCACCGGGGAACACCTCACAGTGCCGGCCGCGTTGCGCCCTCGTGTGCTGGACAGTCCGGACTTGCTGCTTCGGTTGTTTGATCTGGCCCGCTGCCGCCGACTCACGATTGATACGACGCTGCTCGAAGACATCCACCGACACGCGGAGACGGTCTCGGATGAGGCGTTTCACACGGCTGAAGTGAGCCGGATCTTTTTGAAGATCCTTACGGGGCCTGCAGTGGCCGAGACCCTCACGGCAATGCACCGCGCCCATCTCCTGGAGAAGCTCATCCCGGTCTTCTCGACGGTCCGAGGGCTGATGCAGTTCAACCAGTACCACAAGTACACGGTGGATGAGCACAGCCTGCTGGCGGTCGCGAAAGCAGAGGAATTGGGCCAGGAGCCAGGGATTTTCAAGGAGGTCTATCAGGAGATCCGCCGAAAAGATCTGCTTCATTTGGCGGTCCTCCTGCATGACCTTGGGAAGGGGCGCGAGGAAGACCACAGCGAGGTCGGAAAGGCCATTGCCGAGGACATCGCGGCTCGCTTGAGCTTTGACGAGCAAGAGACGCGCACGCTGGGCTTTCTGGTGCATCGCCACCTCTTGATGGCCCACACTGCCTTCCGGCGGGACCCTTATGACGAAAAGGTGCTGTTGCCGTTTGCGCGGGCCGTCGCGACCCCTGAGGTGCTCCGCAAACTGTTCGTGTTGACCGCTGCCGATCTCGCGGCGGTGGGGCCGGGCGTCTTGACGAAGTGGAAGGAGTCGTTGTTGATCGAGTTGTACCTGCGAACGCTGCCGGAGGTCTCAGGCGAACGAGATACCGGAGCTGGCCCGGAGCGGGTCAAGAAACTGGCGGCGGAAGTCGCGGTAGAAGTGGCGGGGCTGGCGAAAAACGACATGGACGTCCAGTGGATCGAATCGCAACTCGACCAGTTCCCGGTGCGCTATCTATACGGAACCCCTCCGGCCAGGATTGCGGCGCACCTGACGGCGATTCAGCATTTGCTTCCCGATGGGGTGCTGGTTGAGGACACTTTCAATGACACGCTGAGCACCTGCGAATATACCGTGATGACCTTCAATGATCTGACTCCCGGGATTTTCTCGAAAATAGCGGGAGTGATGGCTGCCATGGGCCTGCAAATCTTGGATGCCCAGATCATCACCCGCGAAGACGGGGTCGTAGTGGACACCTTTCAGGTAAGTGATCCCGATTATGTCGGCATGCCGCCGCTGGAGCGTCGAACCGGCATCGGTCGCACCATCGCCAAGGTCCTGCATGGGCATGAGACGGTCGAAAAACTGATGGGCCGCGGCAGCCGGATCTCGACCGCGCGTCGCCTCCCGTCTAGCCGCCAGTTAACCGAAGTGCAGGTGGACAATGAGACTTCGGACCGTGCGACGATCATCGACGTATTTGCCGACGATCGGCAGGGGCTGCTGTATGTGATCACCCATGCCATCTTCAAACTTGGCCTGTCGGTGCAGGCAGCACGCATCTCGACGCGGCTGGATCAGGTCGCGGACGTATTCTATGTGACGGATGTTCAAGGGGCGAAGCTGCAAGACCACAGCCGCCTCGAGACGATCCGCGCGACGATCAAGGAGGACGTTGATCGGTTTCTCGGTGAGAAGGGCGAAAAAGTCGGCGAACTTGAAGGTCAATCGTCGTATTTATCATCATGAAATGGGGCTAGGAAAGGAGGCTTGGAATGACTTCCCGTGAGGTACTGGAATTTGCGAAGAAACACAAGGTGCAGGTCGTGGATCTCAAGTTCGTGGATCTGCTTGGCACGTGGCAGCATTTCACCATTCCGGTTGAAGAGCTGAACGAAGGGACGTTCAAAGATGGGTCGGGATTCGACGGGTCATCCATCAGGGGATGGAAGGCGATCCACAACAGCGACATGTTGGCCGTCCCTGATCCGGTGACCGCCTGCATGGATCCCTTTACGGCCGTGCCGACCCTGAGCCTGGTCTGCAATGTGGTGGATCCCATCACAAGGGAGAACTATGACCGTGACCCTCGGAATATTGCCTTGAAGGCTGAGAAATATCTCAAGAGCACCAAGATCGGCGACATCTCCTACTGGGGGCCCGAGGCCGAGTTCTTCATCTTTGACCAGGCTCGCTATGACCAGAATAGCCACAGCAGCTACTACTTCATTGATTCCGATGAAGGAATCTGGAACGCGGGGAAGGAGGGAACCAACCTCGGCAATAAACCGCGCCACAAGGAAGGCTACTTCCCGGTTCCGCCCATGGACACCCAGCAGGACATCCGGAGCGAGATGATTTTGGAAATGCAAAAGGCCGGGATCCCGATCGAGAAACACCACCACGAGGTGGCGACGGCTGGCCAGGCCGAGATCGACCTCCGGTTCGATTCACTGGTGACGATGGCCGACAAGATGATGATGTACAAGTACGTGGTCAAGAACGTCGCCCGACGGTATGGCAAGACCGTCACCTTTATGCCCAAACCGCTGTTCGGCGATAACGGCTCCGGCATGCACACGCATCAAAGCATTTGGAAGGAAGGCAAGCCGCTGTTCGCCGGGAAAGAGTATGCGGGAGTGTCTCAGATGTGTCTCCACTATATCGGCGGCGTCCTGAAGCATGCTCCGGCCCTGGCGGCCATCACCAATCCCACGACAAATTCCTACAAGCGGCTGACCCCTGGGTTTGAGGCTCCGGTTCTGTTGGCCTATTCCAGCCGCAATCGGTCCGCCGGGATTCGGATCCCGATGTATTCACCCAGCCCGAAAGCCAAGCGGATTGAAGTGCGGTTCCCTGACCCGGCCTGCAATCCCTATCTGGCATTTGCCGCCATGCTCATGGCGGGGCTGGACGGGATCGAGAATAAAATCGATCCTGGCGAGCCCATGGACAAGGACCTCTATGACCTCGAGCCGAGAGAGGCAGCCAGGATTCCCACCATGCCCGGGAGCTTGGATGATGCGATCAAGAATCTGGAGAGGGACCATCAGTTCTTGCTCAAGGGCGGGGTGTTTAGCGAGGATTTGGTTGAAACCTGGATTACGTATAAGCGCGGTCGCGAGGTGGATCAGCTCAGGCTGCGCCCGCACCCGTACGAATTCTTCATGTATTACGATGTTTGATGAAGGCGAGAGGCAAGAGGCTATAGGTAAGTGGGTTTTACCCATTGCCTCTAGCCCCTAGCCTCGAGCCAAAAACTTAGGTCCGACAACGTCGTCGGACGGGGTGCTCGTTGCTGGGGAACCCATTGCTCTTCCTATTGCAATGGGTCCAGGCAACGGGCCAACTGGCAAAGGCGCCAGGACCTGCCAAGGGAAGGCGAGAGACGAGGCTCGTCTCACCTTCAGCGCAGGACCATGGCGCCTTCGTGTTTCTGGGGAAGGCTCTAGGCAAGGGACAAGCGGCTATGGGGAGAAAGACTTCGCCCTATTGCCTATCGCCTCTGGCCTTGTGCCTATAAGTTTATGAATGTGGCAGACCTGGCAGAAGAACAGCTCACGGAAGAGTGCGCGGCGTTGGAAGCGGCGGTCTCGGCGCTCATAGGGCCGGGCTCTCCGCAACAGAGGGTCGACCGGGCGCTGGAACTGCTCCATGACCGCCTCAGGCTGGTCCGGGGCAGGCTGAATCAAGGAAAGGTCGAAACCAGTGAGCCGGTTGAACTAGCTGCGGGTGTCCATACGAGCCTTGTTGGGCAAAGCGAGGCCATGAGGCAGGTCTACGAGGCCATTCGCCGCGTGAGCCAGAGCCAGGCGACCGTGCTGCTGCGGGGGGAGAGCGGGACTGGCAAGGAACTTGTGGCCAAGGCGATTCACATGGCCGGGGCGAGAGCGCACGCTCCCTTTGTTCGGCTCCACTGCGCCGCCGTGCCCGAGACTCTTCTGGAGAGCGAGCTGTTCGGGCATGAACGGGGCGCGTTCACGGGGGCGGTGGAAACCCGCAAAGGTCGGTTCGAAGTGGCAGCCGGCGGCACCTTGTTTCTTGATGAGGTTGGGGACATTCCTCTTTCCATCCAGGTCAAGCTGCTGCGCGTCCTGCAGGATAAATGTTTCGAGCGAGTGGGCGGGAATCGGTTGATTTCGGTGGATGTGCGCCTCATTGCCGCAACTCATCGGGATCTGGAATCCATGGTGCGAGTCGGCGCATTCCGAGAGGACCTCTATTATCGCCTGAACGTCGTGCCAGTCACGCTTCCTCCGCTGCGGGAGCGACAGGGAGACGTTCCGCTGCTGATCGAGCATTTCCTGTCGCGGTTTAATCGAGAGAACAGCCGCCAGGTGCGGCTTGGCCGCGATCTGTTCACTCTGATGGCGCGCTATCATTGGCCCGGCAACGTTCGTGAGCTTCAGAATTGCGTGGAACGGCTGGTGGTCATGACCGACCCTGGGTCTGATCAGGTGTCGGTCCCGACCATCCCACTGTCGCTGCAGGGGTATTTTGCGGACATGAGGCAGGTGACGGGGGGGGAACGTGGCGGAGTCCAAGCAGAACGGGCTGAAGGACAGCCGCTCGGTGCAAGCCTGCGGGAGATTGAACGGCGCCGGCTGCAGGATGCGCTGGAACGAGCCGGATGGGTTCAAGCTCGGGCGGCTCGGGCCTTGGGGCTCACGCCACGGCAGGTGGCGTACAAGATGCGAAAGTACGAGATTCGTGAGGTGGGAGGCGTGAGGCGTGAGGTGAAATCGGAGCGAAAGAGGGGATGATTTCACGAGGAGGCAAGGAGGGAACAATGGGGAGCACACCATCATCTGAAGAGTATTTTGAAAAAACTGTGGAACAATCCGTCGTCGCGGCCGTCCTGCGTGCTGCCGAACCATCCCGCCGGCAGTTCCTGACTGCTATGGGGGCGACGGCTCTGTCGGCCTTGGTCGCCGAGGTCTTCCCATTGGGTAGACTAACGGCGTTTGCGGCCGATCCGGTGGGTAAGCCGGAGAAGAAAGACGTCAGTATCGGTTTTATTCCGATCACCTGTGGAACCCCGATCATCATGGCAGAGCCATTGGGCTTCTACAAGAAGCATGGCTTGAACGCGTCGGTGAAGCGTGCGGCGGGATGGGCGATGATCCGTGACTGGGCCGTGAACAAAGAAGTGGATGCTTCGCACTTCCTCTCACCGATGCCGCTTGCGTTCACGCTGGGTGCGGGTTCGCTACCGACCCCCTTTTACATGCCTGCGGTGGAGAATATCAACGGCCAAGCCATCACCTTGCACATCAAACACAAGGGCGTAAAGACGGCCGCTGATATGAAGGGATTCCGGTTCTGCGTGCCCTTCGATTTCTCCATGCACAATTATCTTCTCCGGTACTTTCTGGCGGAGGGCGGAGTCCATCCGGATAAGGATGTCCAGATTCGCATTGTCCCACCTCCGGAGATGGTAGCAAACCTAAAAGCTGGGAACGTGGATGGCTACCTGGGGCCGGACCCCTTCAACCAGCGCGCCGTGTACGAAAATGCGGGCTTCATCTATAAGCTTTCGAAGGACATCTGGGACCGGCATCCGTGCTGCGCATTTGCCGTGACGAAGGAGTTCGCCACTCAATATCCCAATACCTTCCGAGCACTGTGGCGGGCCATCGTGGACGCCACCCACTATGCCTCCGATCCGGCCCACAGGAAGGAAATCGCCGCCGCAATCGCGCCCGCGAACTTCCTGAATCAGCCGGTCATCGTGTTGGAGCAAATCCTCACCGGCACGTATGCCGACGGGCTCGGGAACATCCAGAAGGTCCCGGACCGGATAGATTTTGACCCCTACCCCTGGCACTCAATGGCGATCTGGATCCTGACGCAAATGAAACGGTGGGGACACCTGAAAGGCGACGTGAATTACAAGTCTGTGGCCGAGCAGGTCTATCTGGCAGCGGGCTGCGATCGCATCGCCAAGGAACTGGGCTACCCGACACACAAGGCCACGTCGACGACACATACGATCATGGGCAAGGTGTTTGATCCGAATCAGGCAGAAGCCTATGTAAAGAGTTTCAAGATTCACAGCATGGCGTAACGGATGGAGAACGACTGGCTAGGCTGCTATTGTGCTCGAAGAACGCGCGCGCGCCTCTCGGCGTCGTTCGTATCTCGTCGCTTGAAAGTCGCAAAATGCGCTTCACCCCTCGACGTTGCTCGGGGTGACCCTGAGCCTGTCGAAGGGTGACGAGGGACGGTTCATGAGAGATCGAGAAGAGAGAAGGTTTACAGAATAAAGAGTTAGAAGAGGGAAGGAACTATGGGCGGAGGAAAAGGCAATCCATGGTTGATCTCGGGTTTTCTTCTCGTGGTCTTTCTGCTCGCGTGGCACTTTTTCACGCTGCGCGGGGCCTTTGATCCCAGAGGGCTAACCGAGGAGCAGCTCCAGATGATGGAGTTTAATGGTGACATCGTCCGGACTGCTGACGGCGGATACGTGTGGAATCCGGAGAAGGAAAAAGTCAAGGGTGTGCCAGGTCCGTTAGCAGTCATGGAGAAAGCTTGGACCGAACTGGGTGAAGCGTTTGTGAAGAAGGGGACGAATGATCACGGAATTGCCTATCTGGTCCTGTACACCGTCTCGCGATTTGCCGCAGGATTTCTTGCGGCCTCCGTGGTGGCCATCATGCTTGGGGTGCTTCTCGGGCTGAACAAAGTGCTGTTTCAGGCGGTCAATCCCTTTATCCAGATTCTGAAGCCCATTTCGCCGCTGGCCTGGATGCCGCTGCTGCTCTACACCGTGAAGGATCCAAAATGGACGGCCGTGTTGGTCGTCTTCATGGCGGCGCTCTGGCCGACCCTTGCCACCACGGCATTCGGGGTCAATTCCTTGCGCAAGGACTATCTGCACGTCGCTGCGATCCTTCAATTGTCGTGGGTCAAGCGTCTCTATAAAGTCATCCTGCCTGGCGCAGCGCCGACCATCGTCAATGGGCTCCGGATCTCCTTTGGAAGCGCGCTGGTGGCGGTGGTGCCGGCTGAGATGCTGTTGGGTGAACTGGGGGTCGGTTACCTGAGCTGGATCGAGTGGAACAATTTGGATATCTCCGGCGTCATCTTCGCCATCCTGGTCGTCGGGGTCGTGGGGGTCATTTTGGATTCCGGGTTCAATAAACTGGCCGGTCTTGTGACCTACCAGGAGTAATCCATGGCCTTTCTCGAAATTGATCATGTCTCCAAGTACTTCCCGAGCCATACGGGGGACGGACAGGTCTGTATCTTCAATGATGTGACGATCAAGATTGACAAAGGCGAGTTCGTGACCACCATCGGGCATTCGGGTTGCGGCAAAACCACCTTGCTCAACATCATCGCCGGATTGGAGACGATGTCGGAGGGAGGAATCATCTTGAGCGGCAAAGAGGTATGCGGTCCCGGGTTGGATCGGATGGTTGTTTTTCAGACCTTCTCGCTCATGCCGTGGATGACCGTGTTCCAAAATATCCGGTTGGCCGTGAAAGCGGCATATCCGGACTGGGACCGTGAAAAGATCGCGGCGCATGTCCAGAAGTACGTTGATCTGGTGGGACTGAGGGGCTCGGAGACCAAGCGGCCTACGGCGTTGTCTGGGGGGATGAAGCAGCGAGTGGGCCTGGCCCGGGCCTTCTCGATCGAACCCAAGGTGCTGCTCTTGGATGAGCCGTTCGCCCAGATCGATGCGCTGACGAGGGGGGTGATTCAAGAAGAATTAATCCAAATGTGGAATACGACCCGCAATACGGTGTTCATGGTGACCCATGATGTGGATGAAGCAATCCTGCTCTCCGATCGGATTCTGCTCATGACTAACGGGCCTTCCGCGCGCATCGCTGAAATCGTGGACGTGACCATTCCAAGACCGCGTTCGCGCGAGTCGATCATCGAGCATCCCCACTATTACAAGATCAGGAACCATATCATCCATTTCCTGGTACGACACGCTAAACATGGGCCGAGCGGCGACGGAGGACCCCCGGACCAGTCTGTCAGTGAAGCTCCGCTACAGGTGAATTTCGAGAGGGACTTATCCGTGCTGCGCTGATCGCGTGGCAGGAACACACCGGAAAGAAGGAGGCAACAGATGGAGAGGAATGGGAGGGTAGAGAGCAAGAGAGCTCGAGACATCATTAAGGCGAAGCGGCTGGAGAAAAAGGTAACGGTTGCCCAACTGGCAAAGACGGTCGGCAAAAATCCGACATTTGTGGCGGCGGCGCTGCAAGGTAATCACCGTCTGACCGAGGATGAGGCTAAGAAAGTGGGCAAAGTCTTGGATCTCGATAAGGAGACCACAGAATCGCTCATGAGATTTCCAGTGCGAACGGATTTTCCGAATACCGCCGATCCGTTCAAGTATCGTCTCTTGGAAATCGTTGGCGTGTATGGGGACGCGCTGCGTGAGATGGCGAATGAGATGTTCGGCGACGGCATCATGAGCGCGATTGATTTCACCTTGGACATGGAGCGCGTGACCGGAAGTCAGGGCGAAGCCCGTTGCAAGATCACGCTGAACGGCAAGTGGCTGGAGTACAAGACATTCTAGGTGACGCACAGCAGGTACTGCCTGCCAGCAACGTAGCGACAGGACCCTGTCGGCGCCTTCGTGATAGGTGACGCGGCGAGTGGCAGGGTCTCGATTGTGTCATAGGATGATATTGAAGGAGAAGTCATGACCTCATATGTGCACAGGAATCGACTGGTGTTGGTTCTTGTCTGCATCGTGCTGCTGACAGGTGCCAATTTCAGCTGGGCGCAGGAGATGGCGCCGCCCATCCAGCCCCAGACTAGTGCGGCGGACACGGCCTGGGTATTGATTTCCTCTGCCCTGGTGCTGGCGATGATCGTGCCGGGCCTGGCCTTGTTTTACGGGGGGCTGGTCCGGAGTAAGAATGTGTTGGGCACGATCATGCATAGTTTCGTCATCCTGTGCCTCATCAGCTTGCTCTGGCTCCTGGTCGGATACAGCCTGGCCTTCGGGCCGGACAAGAAAGGGCTGATCGGAGGACTCGAATGGGCTGGGCTGAGCGGCGTGGGGATGACTCCACATCCGGCGTACGGTCCGACAATTCCCCACCAGGCCTTCATGGTGTTTCAGCTCATGTTCGCGGCGATCACGCCGGCTCTGATCACCGGGGCTTTTGCCGAGCGTATGAAGTTCAGCGCGCTGCTGCTGTTCGCCGCCCTCTGGTCTCTCGTGGTTTACTGCCCGATCGCGCATTGGCTCTGGGGAGGCGGCTGGCTGGGACAGTTAGGAGCCCTTGATTTTGCCGGCGGAGCGGTCGTGCACATCAGTTCGGGGATCAGCGCCCTAGTCTGCGCCATGGTGTTCGGCGCGCGCCACGGCTACGGGACGGATTACATGGCTCCGCACAACCTCCCATTGACGCTCTTGGGGACTGGACTCTTGTGGTTTGGCTGGTTCGGGTTCAATGCAGGGAGCGCGTTGGGCGCAAACCAAACGGCGGTGGGCGCCTTTGTGGCGACTCATACGGCTGCGGCGACGGCAGCCTTGACCTGGATGCTGGTGGAATGGCACCACCGAGGCACCCCCACCGTGCTGGGTGTGGCCAGCGGCGCGGTGGCCGGCTTAGCGACGGTTACACCTGGAGCCGGCTTTGTGGGTCCGTTCTCTGCCCTGTTGATGGGGCTGGCAGCAGGCGCGATCTCCTATCTCGCCATCGCCTGGAAAGGCAAGTTCGGCTATGACGACTCCCTCGATGTCGTCGGCATCCACGGCGTTGGAGGAATCCTTGGCATCTTGGCTACCGGGCTCTTCGCCTGCAAGGCGGTTAACCCAGCTGGCGCAGACGGTCTCTTCTTTGGTAATCCGGCGCTCTTCGGCCTTCAGGTCTTAACAGCTCTCACCGTCGCACTGTTCGCCTTTGTCGGGACATACCTGATTCTGAAACTGGTGGATCGCATAGTCGGGTTGAGGATCTCGTCAGATGAGGAGAGGATGGGGCTGGATCTGAGCCAGCACAACGAACGTGCCTACTCCTGATGCTGAAAACGATCCCCAGCTTCGTTCTCGGGTCGCCAAAATCCTCAACGTACTGAGGTACAGTACGCCTCCGGTTTTGACTCGCTTGCGGCCTCGCTGGATGACCGTTTTGAGCATCAGGGTTGGGTGTCACTAAGTAGAATGTGCTAGTTTAACGCACGCAGTAGAGGCCAACCCAGCCACCCCGTGCGCAGAGAGGAATAGCGGCCTTGTTGGATGGCCTGTTTGAGCTTCACGTTGTTGTTGTGGCTACATTGGAAATGAAGAGCGGCTTCGCTGGATGACTGGTTTGAGGATTTGGTCAGACTCGAGCGGCCGGGCAGGGAGGTTGAGGGTTTGGGGCCTTCATGTGGCTTCTACTGTTCCAAGGGACTTGTAGGGAATGAACACCTCGCCGATGATGTCCTGTCCTTCTTTCGAAAGGGCAAATCTGGCGAAGGCTTCAGCCACAGGGTTCGGTCTTTGCTTTGAGAGAAGAAGAACCGGGCGACGAAGCTTGTAGCGTCCGTCTTTGACCGTCTCTTTAGCTGCCTCGACCCGGTCAATCACCAGTAATTTGACATTAACCCCATACTTCACCGCTTCAAGGGCGACCCCCAGCGAGGCATAGGTTACCGCAGGGAGGCTGCCTGCCACCGTGCTAATAGCTCGCTGGTCAGAGCGAACCACCTTTACCGATTTTGGAATCTTCCCTACGATCCCGAGCGCCTCCTCAAAGCTATGGCGGATATGCTGGAACCGCGGACGGTCAATCAGTTGTATTGTGGTGTCTGGTCCACCTAGCGCTGACCACCGCTTTACTTTGCCCGAGAAGATGTCACCCACCTGTTGGGTGGTGACCTCCGTCACCGGGTTTGTGGAGTCTACGACCACCGCAATCCCGTCCCAGGCAATGGGGATCGCGGTCAACTCCGGGTCGTGTTGCCCCGTCACTGCGACATGCACTTCCCCCGACTTGACCAATTCAATCGGGTCCGAATCCTGTTCCCACTGGATCTCCACGACACTCCCGAGGTGACCCTTCTCAAA
>Ga0066685_10000032_pt1 | contig 24990 bp, 17 predicted proteins | sample GraSoiAngelo_134_FD_62305 | JGI IMG/M metagenome (GOLD analysis project Ga0066685, IMG submission 62305) | Grasslands soil microbial communities from the Angelo Coastal Reserve, California, USA - 14_0929_05_30cm | ecosystem: Environmental > Terrestrial > Soil > Grasslands | place: USA...
GCAACCTTATGTGTCACGTCCGAGCTTGCCCTCACCGGATATCCCCCGCGCGATTTGCTGTACAGCAAAGAGCTTATCAACCGGTGCGAGACGAAACTTAGGCGCATAGCCGAAGCCCTCGCACCAGTCTGCGCGATCCTTGTAGGAAGTCCGGAGAAGAACGGGTCTGGAACTGGAAGACCCTTGTTCAATTCGGCCGCTTTCTTGGATGGCGGCAAGATCCAGGGCAGGTTCAGGAAAATGTTGCTGCCGACCTACGACGTGTTCGACGAAGACCGCTATTTTGAACCCGGGTTAGGAGATCAGGTACTGACTTTCGGGGGACATCGCCTCGGGGTCACCATTTGCGAGGACCTTTGGAACGACGATGAGACCAGGGGGACCATACGCTACCGGGTCAATCCCGTCGAACAGTTGGTACGCCTGGGATGCAACTGTCTGATAAACCTGTCGGCGTCCCCGTTCACGGTCGGGAAACAGAGCATCCGAGAGCGCATGTTCGGGAATGTGGCAAGGAAGTACCGGATACCGATCGCATATGCGAATCAAGTCGGCGGTAATGACGACGTGGTGTTCGATGGACGAAGCCTAACCTTCAATCATTCAGGCGAAGTGGTCGCCAGGGGAGATGCCTTCGATGAAGACATTCTCATCGTGGACCTTGGTTCCTTACCAAGTCCACTCCCTGAAGAGAGGTGCACTCCCGAGGCTGAGATCTGGAGTGCACTGATCTGTGGAACCCGCGATTACATGAGCAAGTGCGGATTCAAGAAAGCAATTCTTGGTCTGTCGGGCGGGATTGATTCAGCCTTGACCGCAGCCATCGCGGTGGAGGCGCTGTCTCCAGACAACGTAATAGGGGTCCTGCTTCCTTCCCCTTATTCAAGCCAAGGCAGTGTCGATGATGCCCTTGCGCTTGCCAGCAATTTGAAGATCCAGACCCGCACGATCCCGATTCAAGAACTCATGGAGTCATACAATCGTAACTTGGCTCCTGCGTTCGACCGTTATCCAGAGGATGTCACAGAGGAAAACATTCAGTCGAGGATCCGAGGCAACCTTCTGATGGCGTTGTCGAACAAGTACGGCGCCCTGCTTCTGACGACAGGAAATAAATCTGAGCTGGCCGTGGGGTATTGCACGATTTACGGGGACATGTCGGGAGGGCTTGCTGTCATCGCGGACGTGCCAAAGACCATGGTGTACCGGATCGCTCAGTGGCTCAACCGAACACGAGGCCCTTTAATTCCGAAGTCGAGTCTGAGTAAGCCACCGTCCGCGGAATTGAGGCCAAACCAGACTGATCAGGACCGCCTGCCTCCGTATGAGGTCTTGGACGAAATCTTGGCGAGTGCTCTGGAGCGACACCAGACAATAGAGGAAATCATTGGTGCAGGCTTCGAGTTGGCAACTGTTCGTCGTGTGATGGATATGGTCAGGAAAGCGGAGTTCAAGCGAAAACAGGCGCCTCCGGGCATCAAGGTGACCGACCGTGCGTTTGGCGCTGGGTGGAGAATGCCCATTGCATGCGTGCACAGGTTCTAATGGAGTGAGGGACTAGATGAACGTATCCGTCATTGGATTGGGTAAGCTCGGCGCCTGTGCCGCGGCCTGTTTCGCATACCGTGGATTCAGGACGCTCGGGGTGGACATCAACCCCGCCTTCGTGGACGCGATCAACGCCGGCCGTGCACCGGTCTATGAACCGCGCTTGCAGGAGCTGATCTCGGCGTCCCACGAGCGCTTGAGTGCGACCATGAATTATGCCGACGCCGTCCGAGAATCGGATGTCACGTTCCTGATCGTGCCCACGCCCAGCAGGGAGGACGGCCACTTTTCGGACCATCTGTTGCGGGACGCGTTGACGCAACTGGCCCGGGCGTTCGGGAAGCAGAGGAAGCCCTACCATCTCTTTGTGATTACCTCCACGGTGTCGCCCGGGACCACGGAAGAGAATCTCATCCCGCTGATCGAAGCAATGTCAGGTAAGAAGCTCAGCATTGATTTCGGTGTCTGCTACACCCCGGAGTTCGTCGCACTTGGCAGCGTCATCAACGACTCGCTGAATCCCGACATGGTCCTCATTGGAGAGAGTGATCGGCGCGCTGGCGACGGGGTGGAACACATATATGCGCAGGTCTGTGAGAACAAGCCCTACATCGCCAGAATGTCCATCATCAGCGCCGAGGTCATGAAGCTCAGCCTGAACTCTTATGTGACCATGAAGATCAGTTTCGCCAATACGCTGGCCAGTCTATGCGAGCGGATACCAGGGGCTGATGTGGATGCGATCACCAATGCCCTAGGCGCGGACAAGCGCATCTCGCCGTACTACCTCAAGGGCGGGCTGAGCTTCGGCGGGCCCTGTTTTCCGCGTGATAACAGAGCGTTCGCAGCATTTGCTGGGAAGTACGGGGCACAATCCCTGCTCGCCAGGGCGACGGAGACAGTAAATGATCTCCAGATAGATCGTCTGGTAAGTCGAGTGCTAGTCTACGCCAAAGCGAAGGAAAGCGTTTCTATCCTTGGCCTCTCGTACAAGCCTAATACGCCGGTGGTCGAAGAGTCACCGGCGATATGTCTTATTCGCGAGCTCCTTAAAAAAGACATTAACATAATCGTGTACGACCCGCTTGGTATGGCTAACTGCCGTGCGATTTACCGCGATAAGCTTGTCTATGCAGCTTCAGTCAAAGCCTGTATTTCTCAGGCGCCTCTCTGCGTCATTACAACGCCCTGGGAAGGATTCAAAGAAATAAATGAAGGTTTTGTAGAGTACAATCCCACGACCATCATCGATTGTTGGAGGATTCTTGACTGTCGGAATTTTAAAGAGCGGATTAGATATATACCTCTGGGAAGATTCTCTTCTTAGTCAGCGCAACTTCTCTCCTCTTACCAGTCTTACGTTAGTTGCCGTCATAGGGAATGGTCCTACGACCAGGAGCAATGTTCTGACTAAGGAAGAAGTGTGAGACCCCTTCCTGCCTGGGTTCGAAAGAAACTAAGACGTATCGCTTGGGTATATGAGGTCGTACGCACCACCCGTGCGAGGCGACAGGAACAAGAATATTTGTGCTTGCGCGAGCACTACTATCACAAGGCGGGCGCTATCTTTGCCGAGCCGGGTTGGCGCACGAAATCTCGTGGACTGCTGAGTCGCCGTTGGGTGGGCCCAACATCGGTCCGGCCTGGGCTGACTGACGTACGTGTATTCGCTGCGGCTACCGATGACCTCGGCGGTCCGCGCATCGTACGGTCATTACAAGTATGTTGCGACACAGAACTATTCGATCTCGGCAAGTACCGAGACCTTGGTGATCAGGAAAGGAGTGAACGAGCGGCTGCTAACCTGAGCAAATGGCGTCCACAGATGCAACGCGATCTTGTGAAAGCATTCAAGGTGGCGCACGCAAGAAGTCCCATAGATGTGGCGTTTACGTATGGGAACCATTTTGATTTTGACCCAGAGACATTAAGGACGATTTCACGAGAGGGTGTTCCGGTCTTAAACCTGTGCTTGGATGATAAGCACATCTTCCTTCCGAAAAGGATACCGTGGCCGAATGGACAAAAACCGCTTATAGGGTCGGTTGACGTGCATCTAACGAATAGCCTTGAGGTCCTCCGTTGGTATACTTCGGAAGCTGCTCCTGTGTTTTTTATGCCACAAGGTGTGGATACAGATATTTTTCGCCAATTCAACGTGGAGAAGGATATGGATGTGTGTTTCATAGGACAAAGATATGGAATGCGCGAGCGATTAGTCGAGGCTTTGCGGAAAGCTGGAGTCCGAGTAGTCTGCTTTGGTAGGGGCTGGGGTAGCCGAAGTATTTCAGACGCCGAGAAGGTAGCGATGTACAGCCGAGCGCGGATTAACTTAGGGATTGGGGGGACGGGAGTTTCAGAGCGGGTTATGTGTGTTAAAGGAAGAGACTTTGAGGTGACAGCTTGCGGAGGCCTTTACTTGACGAGCTACAACCCTGAACTCGCGCTACTTTACGACATCGGGAAAGAAATTCTCTGCTATACGAATGAGTTTGATTGTGTCGAACTTGTTCGCTATTACCTTGAAAGGCCTGAGGAAGCAAAGGCGATTGCAGCGGCAGGTCGAGCACGATGTTTACGCGATCATACATGGGAGAGACGCTTCGAAGACTTGTTCACATGGATGGACCTTGTGTCCCCGCAAGGGGGATCTCGCGGATGAGGAATGTTGTCGGAAATCATGAGACTTTCCTGACGCCGTTGAGGCAGGTTGTTGATCATTCGAACCTTGAGTTTATGGATCGAATTTGGATTGGAAGTGAGATCTCCGAAAACAATTGAATGGCTGGGACAAAGAAGGATCGCCAAGCATCAGGCATTGCGAAACCCGCAAATGGAATTGGAACATGGAACGGATTGTAGTGTAAATGATAACGAAGGCTGTGGGATCCAAGACACTTGAAGTTAGGAGTTCGGTCCTTCTGCGCCTTCGTCGCTTAGGGCATGAGGTGTTTTGGGTCGGCCTCGGTCAGGCCGCGGGTGCGCTTGGCGGAATCGTCGGTGTGAAAATGCTAACGCATGCTCTGCCACCTGCGGCATACGGTGAGTTAGCGCTGGGCATGGCCGTGGCGATGTTGGTCCAGCACACGGTTTTAGTGCCGCCTATCGTCGCTTCGTTTCGCTTTTTCACTTCCTCTCAGGCATCCAATGAATTGCGTGCCTATCTCCATGGTATTCGACAACTATTAACGCAATCGACGGTTATTGTGCTGGCTGTTGTCTGTGCGTTGAGTATAGGGCTATGGATATCAGGGCATGTGGAGTGGTTGGAACTGGCCGTCGCGGCGCTCTTGTTCGCGCTGTTTTCCGGCTACAGCGCCGTGCTCGATGGCATGCAAAATGCTGCCCGCCAGCGGGTGGTGGTTGCCTGGCACGATGGACTTGCGACGTGGCTTCGCTTTACGACCGCCGTAGCGCTCATCGGCGTGCTGGGGACTTACAGCCGGGTAGCGATGCTCGGGTACGCGCTGGCGGCGGTGGCAGTGTTGCTCTCGCAATTCTGGTTTTTTCGCCGTCGGATTTTTACGCTCAGCATGGTTCAGCCACGGAGCATGCCGGGCGACATTCAAAAGTGGACGAGGCAGATGTACGCGTATGCTTGGCCGTTTACGACGTGGTGCGTATTCACGTGGGCGCAAATGGCCTCGGACCGCTGGGCTTTACAAACTTTCAGCAACACCAGCGCAGTTGGTTTATATGCGGTACTATATCAACTAGGCTATTATCCGATCACCATCCTCTCCGGGTTCTTGACGCAGTTGGTGGCCCCTGTGCTCTTCAGCCGGGCGGGAGATGGGTCTGACCCAACCCGCCTGCAGCACAGTCGCCGCTTGAATAATCGGCTGGTTCTCGCCGAGGTTCTGTTGAGCGGCCTCGCCACCTTCCTCGCTTTTCTTCTGCACACCCAGATTTTCTCGCTGTTAGTTGCTCCGGAGTACCGGGAGGTGTCGGCGCTTTTGCCGTGGATGGTGCTCTCAGGCGGGTTGTTTGCGTCTGGTCAGACTGCTTCTTTGCTTCTGATGACGAACGTCAATACACAAAATTTGATAGCGCCCAAGATTACGACAGCTTTACTGGGTATAGCGCTCAACCTAGTCGGCGCTTATGCATTAGGACTAGTGGGGGTGGTATTCGCAAGTGTGTTGTTTTCGTTTGTGTACTGTGCGTGGATTCTGTACCTGGCATATAGGCTAAGTGGAGAGGCGCATTTGCTTAGGGGCGCTCTCGCCCGCAATTCCCTTTAACCACTGCGCAGATACGTGATACGTACCCTCGACTTATAGCGTCCCGCGAACTTTTATCACTGAAGCTAGAGGTCAATGAAACACTTAAGCCAAGACATGAAAAAACTATCTGATTACTCATATAATGTTTACTCTCAATTCGGTGAAGACGGAATTATAGAAACACTCTTTAGCGTTATCGGAACCATATCAAAGATTTGCATTGAATTTGGAGCCTGGGATGGCTTCCGTTTCTCGAACACGGCGAATCTGTGGACGAAAGGGTGGAAGGGCATACTGATTGAGGCCAATAAGGCCAAGTATAAAGAACTGCTCAGGAATACCGCTGGGTATGACTGCCACTGTATTGCTGCGGTGGTTAGCTATGCCGGAGAAAACACTTTAGAGAATATTTTAAGGATGTGGAACCTCCCCCGCGAAATTGATTTTTTATCTATAGACATAGACGGCGACGACTACTTTGTTTTTGAAAGTTTGAGAGAGATCAGACCACGGGTGATTGCCTGTGAGTATAATCCGACAATCCCGCCCCACATGGAACTTGTGGCGGAACCGGGAAATTACTTTGGATGTTCCCCTCTGTCGCTCGTAAAGCTTGCTGAGACTAAAGGCTACCGTTTGATTGCACTGACCGATACCAACTGTTTCTTCGTTCTGGAGGCGGATTTTGATAAGTTTCATGGATATGAGACATCTTTGGGATCACTGGCGATCACGAAGTATCTGACCTACCTCCTGTCAGGATATTCGGGGGATTACCTTGCTTCGCGGGAACCGATATATGGTTGCAGCCACCGTTCTACCCAGAGGTTCTTTCGAGGAAATGGCTTTAGGATTCCACGTGAAAACAATATTAATCCGCTTGTTCGAAGGCTTTTGCGATTAATCAGGCGCACTCAGAATTCGTAAACTGCCCACGATGGAGACTTACGAACGAGCCTATTACCAGTATCAAACTCAGGCGAGGGGGCTGTTAGAAGAAGACGCGCTTCGCCGACGATTTGAGAAATTAGCGTGTTGGTACGCTTGCCGCTTGAGTAAATATCTGCCTACTGCTCGGATGGCTGCGTGCATAGACTTGCCATGTGGCTATGGCAACCTGCTGTATTTTCTTCGGCGACAGGGTTATCACAACATCATCGGGTATGACCTGGACCCGGCTCAAGTAGCATTGGCAGGGCTACTGGATTTGCCTGCACATGAAGGCAACAGTTTTAATGTCTTGGCCGATAATACAAGGCAGTATGACTGCATTACCTCGTTGGATTTCATTGAACATATATCGCGTGATGAGGCGCTGCGCTTTATTCGGTTGTGCTGGGCAAGGCTGGAGCCAGGGGGTGTATTAATTCTTCGGACGCCCTGCGCCGACGGCCCTTTTGGAGCGCACGACCGTTACAACGATCTCACGCATCAATGGACGATGACGTCGAATGTGTTGCGAACCGTCTTGCAGATGCAGAATTTTGAGCGGGTAGAGATACTCGATGAACGTCCACAGGCCTATAACGTTGTGAACACACTGCGCTGGCTCGCCTTTTACCCGGCCCGCGCCCTGGCATCTGCTCTGTGCCTAGCGTTGGGACTGATGCCGCCAGCTGTCTGGTCGCGTTCAATGTGGGGGGTGGGCTACAAGCCTTGTGATGCGAGCAAATACAAATGAAGGCTGTCACCAGCTGGGGGAAGGGCGGCTTGTTTGTATTCCCACGTGAGCGAGGTGCTGGTTGTAGAAGCATCGTAAGGTGGCTCTAATTATTTTCACGTGCTCTATCTCTCCCCATTGATACTATTGAGTTGACTGATCTGATTCTCGCCACTGCCCATTCTCCCCGTCTCCTGGCTGAACCATCCGGGGCAGATCAGTCGCAAAGCATCTAGTTCAAGGAGCACCTATTTATCGTGAAAATGTCTGTTATCGCTCAGAAGCTCGCGGCTCGAATCACCAAGTACTACAAGCTTTACATTTCTCGAGATCCATTCGAACTTACACTCAGAAAATGGATATGGCATCAAGGCGATGCGACGCTACGCTTAGAGTATCCTTTGTCGGAAGAGTCTATCGTTTTTGATGTGGGAGGTTACAAGGGCGAGTGGTCGGAGGCTATTCAAAACAGATATAACCCATATCTTTTAATTTTCGAGCCTGTTCCTACGTTCCATTCCATTATCGTCGCCAAATTCAGAGATAATTCCAAAGCGCGAGTCTTTAATTTCGGTCTATTCGACTGCAATTGCAGTGAGAGACTCTCTGTAAATAACGACAGTTCAAGTCTCTTTAGGAGTGGCTCAGGTTGTTTCGTGGATACTAAGTTGGTTGATATTCATGATTTCTTGGCGGATCAAGACATCAAACACATTGATCTTATAAAGATCAATATTGAAGGAGCGGAGTATCGTCTTTTAACGAGAATGGTAGAAAGACACATTGTTGAAAGGTGCCGAGATATTCAGGTGCAGTTTCACTCATTCTACCCAAATGCAATTCAGCTGAGATCACAGATTAGGGAGGCTTTGAAGCGGACTCACCACCTCACTTTTGATTACCCGTTTGTTTGGGAGAACTGGCGTCTGAGATCAGAGCTCTGGTGATCATCAATGATAAAGGTTAGCGTAATAATCCCTGCTTTTAATGCAGGGAAATGGATCAGAGAAACCTTAAAAAGCATGATCTGTCAGGACTTGCCGTACTTCGAAGTTATTGTCGTGAATGATGGATCGACCGACGACACCGCAGACGTTGTCAGGAACTTTCCGCTCGTAAAGTTGGTGAACAAGTGCAATGGAGGATTGGGCTCAGCCAGGAACGCAGGGATTAAAGTTGCACGTGGTGAGTATGTGGCCTTTGTTGATGCGGACGATTTATGGTTCCCGCAGAAGCTGCGGCGTCAGATCGATTTGGTAGAGCGAACGGGCTTTGCCTGGGTTTATTGCGATGGTTATGTTTTCGATGATACGACCGGGCGAAATCTGTATAGGTTTAGCCAATCAATGTCCCTGCACCGTGGATATATTCTGCCCCAGCTGTTGCTTGAATGTTTTATCCCGTCGCCGACACCCATGATTCGGCGCCGGGTGTTCGAAGAAGTGGGTTACTTTGACGAAGATAAGATTATCCACATGAGGGAAGATTGGGATATGTGGCTTCGGATTGCTGCGCGGTATCCTATCGGACTTGTCGCTGAACGGCTGGTTCGGTACAGACTGCACGGTTCTGGGAATACGAGCCGGGAGGATCCATTGATAGCACTGAAAAGCCGACTTGCTGTAATTGAGAAGGCAATAACACACGAGCCAGAGCGGCTCGCTCCATTGAAACCATACGCTCTGTCGTCGCTCTATGTCGGGACTGGACGGACTCTGGTGCGACGTGGTGAACTCGCTCAGGCCAGAAGGATGTTCCTGCAGGCGGCCAAGTGGACACCATATTTTCTGTCTCCTTATTTTTATTGGTTAAGCTGTTCTGCTCCTCCTCGTGTGTTGCGACTAGCAATCAATTCGCGACAGCTATGGCGCCAGATCCGCTATGACCTCATGGCACCGGATCGGCAATCATAAGGCGATTTGAGAATTCCTCCAATGTCATAGGGCAGAGCTACGCGGAGTAGATGCTACAGTGTGCGAACAAGGCGATAGATGGGCGCTTCGAGACAACTGAAACGCTGGATTGCTCGTGGTTTTGTTGCGCTGTTCTTATGCACCGGACTCGGTGCCTACAGCATTTGGTCGGTCCCTTTCGTATGGATTGCTCAGGCGGGGGAGGTCGCGCTTGCCGCCGCCCTCATAATCGGCCTGAACCGGGTGCGGAATGTCCCCGGAGGCTTGGTCTTCATCGTGTTCATCGCATGGGCATTGATCGTCAACATTCTCAATGCGGAATGCTTTGCTTCGATGATGCCCGCGATGGCTACGCTGCCATATGGTCTGTTCATCATTGTTCGTTACGTGAATCTGTTGGCATTCGCTGCAGTTTTCTATCTGACGTTCTGGTTGATGACACAGGGATACTCAGAGTTCCTTGTCAAAGGGATAGTCGGAGTAGGAACACTGGTATCTCTCGCTGCGCTCTACATCTACATCGCTCAGATCTATGGCCTCCCGGAGCCCTCAAGGACACGTATGGGAACTGGAGGTGGGGAGCAGGCGACGACGTTTTCATTGGGCAGTTTCTTTTACACCCGCGCGCTCGGCACGTTCCGTGAGCCCAGCCACCTGGCAGAATGGCTGGTGTTGCCACTTTTTTTCAGCTTGGCTCGGTCTAACAGGGCCGCGAGAGTTGGCACCTTCCTTATCGGAACAACCCTTCTTCTTACGGTAAGCCTCACAGGCATACTTAGTGCGATGGTTGGAGGAGTTGCCGCCATTCTGATTAGCAATCCGCTCCGCCTGGAAAACTTGAAACGACTCGTAGGAGTCGCAGCGGTGCTTTCTGTTTTGGCAATTGGTCTGCAAATAGTTTCGGTTAATGCCGCGGATGAAGAGCATAGTATCACTTCAATCGTTAGCTTGCGGACCCTGGAAATTCTCGAAGGTGGATTGGGAAGCTCCAATCGTGGTCATACCTACGAATTCATTGCTGATAACCCGTTCCCGCTAGTGGGCTATGGGCTTGGAAATGCTAACATCTTTATCTCGAACGCCTTTGGGAGTGATTTGGTCATGTCGTACTTGAGTCTGTATATTAATACTTTATATTCCACCGGCATTGTGGGGCTTGGTCTTCTGCTGGTTTTCTTAGTGTCGCCAATTATACGAAATCTTGCAAAGAGGGAAAGCGCTAAGTTGAGGCATTCTCCTGTCTTCTTGATGACATACCTGGCGTACCTTGTTTCGTTCGGCGTCAACGTTGATGAGCTGTCCGTTCCTTTTGCCATCTCCGCTGCGTTTCTCGCATACCAGGGTGCACTAGGCTCACGGCTGAAAGGTCATGTTGTGCCCCACATAAGATTTGGACAGGCTCACTAGTCAGAGCAATACATGGAAACAGCCGTAAGACCTGTCCCCAATTAAGTGGGGCGGTACAATTGGGTATGGACCTAACCTGTTCTGCCATGCGGCGGTACTGGAGATGATTGATGCGCGTAATTATCGATGCCATATCTATCGGGAGTGGGGGCGGCAGAAGATATTTCAACGGATTAGTGCCTTCTTTGGTCGCTCATTCCTCTGGCTGGAAGTTTCTGGTCCTTGTGAAAAGAGGTATCTCCACGGACGTTGAAACAGTCAAAAACGTTAGCGTCATCAGCCTCGCGCCTTGGCTTTGTAGGTTCCCGTTCCGGCTCATAACCCAGCAGTGTGTTGTCCCTATTCTGGGATGGATAACTCGGGCAAACGTTGTGCTGAGTCTCTCAGATGTGGGTCCAATTTGGTCACCGCTTCCGGTGATCGCTACCGTTGCAAACGCCTTCATCTATAGAGCGTTTAGCAAATCACGAGAGTATAGGGTAAGTAAAGATGATTTGCCCTTTCAGGATCGAATTCGTACTGTGGGCCTAGCGGCAATGAGCAGGCACTTTTTAAAGACTGCGAAAGGGCTTGTCTACTGGAGTGCGGCTTCGAAAGCTGAGGTGGAGCTATTGACGGGAAAGCGCCACAGATCAGTTGTCGTACATAACGGTGAGCCCTTCCGAGGCGAAGCATCGTCAGAGATCTGCTCCCCTAGACAACAGCAGATACTCTGCGTCTCGACGATCGTGCGATACAAGAATCAACTTCAGCTTGTCAGGGCATTTCACCAGTTATTAGAGTCAGATGATAGAACCAGAAAGTTTTCGCTTGTATTAATTGGAAATGTGTGTGACGTCGACTATGCGACGTTGATCAAGAACTTCATTGAGGCAATGCACCTGCAAGGTCATGTGCGGATCCTTGGCGATGTACCTTACGATGATGTACTCGAATACTATAGGACATCATGGGCACTCGCATTCCCTTCACGTGTGGAAACATATGGTTTCCCTGTTGTGGAGGGGCTCTTCAGCGAGATTCCTATGTGTCTTTCGGATATCCCAACCTTTAGGGAATTAGCTGGGGACTCTGCCCTTTACTTCGACCCTAATAAGCCTGCGTCTATAGGCGATACACTCCAGCGATTGATCTTCGATACCCGCATGAGAGATGCGCTGGTACAGGAATCAAGAAGGCAGCGTGAGAAATATGCATGGAAAGAAACAGGACTCCGAGTCGGGAGATTTATTGAACAAGTTATAGCGGCCGAACGAGCATAAGTAGCAGCTGCTGATTAGGCAACTAACCTACCGTAATACTCCATCGAAGAACCATCTCAATAGCTGCGGCAACACTAGTTCTGCCAGCCCTAATTCCGGATCTCATGTCCAAGGGAGACAGCCATGAAGACGTTGTTAATAAACCCACCTCGCGAAGTTCCACAGCCTGCTGACCTGCCACCATTGGGTTTGGCATATTTAGCAGGCGCGATACATGCGGCAGGGCATGAGGTTGGTATTCTAGAAGCGAGTTCGTATTCCTGGGCGAAGCTTGCAAACCAGCTGAAAGCTCTTAATCCACAAGTTGTCGGAGTAACCTGTTGGTCGATCGAGCGAGCGCAAGCTTTTAAAACTGTTGCTATAACGAGAGAAGTACTCCCTAATTCTCTCATTCTTCTAGGCGGACCCCATCCAAGCACCTACCCGCTTACCGAACTTTTATTCGAGAGATGCCATGTTGATATAGTCGCAAAATTCGAGGGAGAGGAAACTGTCCCAGAGATCCTTGATGCGGTTCGATGCGGTGCCTCGTTCGAAGGTGTTAGTGGGATCTGGTACAAGCACCATGGGGATATTCGCCGGACTGCTCCACGGGGGGTCACAAAGGATCTTAATGCACTTCCGATGCCCCGATACGATGGCATTCGCTTGGACAACTATAATGGGTTGCCAGAAATTCGCCATCTGACAACGGCTAGCATGGTCACCTCCAGAGGTTGTCCATATGCGTGCAATTTTTGCTCAGCGCCGGTTATGGGACAAGGAAAAGTCCGCTTCAGATCAGCTGATAATATCTTGGAAGAAATCCAGACATTGACAGAGAAATACGGCGTAGGAGCCATTTATTTTGCAGATGATCTCTACACGACAAAGAAGAAGTTAGTTCTGGACATCTGTGCCAAAATGATCGAGTCACGCATTGTTCTTCCCTGGGTTGCGGTCACTAGCGCAAGTTATGTAGACGAAGAACTCGTGATAGCCATGAAAGAAGCGGGTTGTTACAGGCTCGACTTTGGAATTGAAAGCGGAAGTCCAAAAATCCTGAAGAACATTGCAGATGGAAAGGTCCAAAAACATACTATCGATGAGGCAAGACAAGCGTTTGCTCTCTGTCATAAGCATGGAATTAGACCAAGATCCTATCTCATGGTGGGCAATCCAGGGGAGGACGAATCTACGATTGACGAGACCATTGCTTTGATGAAGGAGATAAGGCCATACGATACATGGGGAGCAACAATCACGATGATCGAACCGGGCACAAGGCTCTACAACCTAGCAATACAGAAAGGAGTCATTACAGACAGATTCTTCCATGAGTCTGACGCGACTCCTTACTACACGGGCGAAAAGACGCTTGAAGAGCTTCAGAAATTGCGACTGCGTCTAGTCAGAGGTCTTGTGTGGAATAACCTGTCGCCGAGAACATTGGTTATATATTTAGTGCGTAACCTGTTCTACAGCCGGTTGTTAGGAGGACAGCACTGGCTGAGATTCCCTCGCCTCAAGAAGCTCTATTATTATCTTTTCGTCACTAAAGCGGCCAAAGGTATAGAAGAGCGGACCTACTAGCCGAAACTGGGTTGTGAAGGAGGCTGATTGTCATGCTTCAAGACAAGCAAGCAATGCGAGATTTCTGGGATCGGAGACCATGCGGATCGAGTACTTCGTCAAAGCCGCACGGCACGAAGGAATTCTTCGACGAAATAGAGGCATACAGGTATCAAGTTGAGCCGTGTATTAAGGACTTCGCAAGATTTGAGGATTCAAAAGCTAAGCGTGTGCTTGAAGTTGGAGTGGGAATGGGAACGGACAGCATTCAGTTTGTACGTCACGGTGCGCGATTCACAGGAATAGACCTCTCATGGCAGTCACTACGATTCACTCAACAGAGATTTCGGGCGAGTAATTATGTCTGTCCATTATTCCAAGCAGATGCGGAAGTGCTCCCGTTTCCAGCAAACGTTTTCGATGTTGTCTACTCCTGGGGTGTTCTTCTTTGCGTGAAAAACATCCGTGCTGCAGTGGCAGAAGTCTGGCGAGTGCTTCGTCCTGGGGGAAAAGCTGTTGTGATGCTCTATCACAAGAACTCTTTAAATTATTGGATCTCCATCATGGTTATCAGGCGACTTGCTTATTGGCTACTGAGATCGAGAGTAGGGTTGGCCATTGTAGACTCATTGTCAAGACTTGATAGGACCCTCCGTACGAAACTTGAGAGAACAGGTTCCCTGAGAGGCTTCACGGAGGAGTTACAGAGGAAAGGCTCCTTGACTGATCAAGAACTACTTAATATGAGTACGGACGGACCAGGCTTGCCCTATACCTCGGTTTACACAAGGCAAGAGGTGCAATTACTATTCTCGAAATTTAGAATTGTTAAAACGAATGTTTGCTGCCTTTACGAACAGAACGTGCCTTTTTGCACCTTTCTCCCTCAAATTGTCAAGACTTGGCTCGCAGGCCGCTGTGGATGGTTTCTTGTGGTCGAAGCAACCAAGTAGTGAGATTCTGCTCTGTTAGTGCTCGCAGAATTCGTACACGACCACTAGTTGACGCTACATCGGTTCTGAAGGGATTCGCAAATCAGAGGCTTGCTTGGAAGCGTTACGGTCAGATGCTATTGGATCTCACTCCTCTATCAAGCCTAGGCAAGTCGTTCTGAGTAACTGAGACCGTTGTCGACACCACAAGTCAGAGCATCCCACACCACCTGAAGTCTAGATTCACTCAGATATTATCCTACACTCCTCTGCAATTCACAGCGCGATAATGCATATCTATCCTGCGCGACTTGCCTATAGCGGCTAGTGTTGCGGAGTTAAGCGATGTGCGCAATATGTGGCTTTGCTGGGACCTTTGATCCGTTGTTGCTAGCATCAATGAGCAAGTGCCTTCACCATCGTGGTCCCGATGACCATGGACAGATCGTCCTCAGAGGACGGGATTGTGCTGCTGGGCTCGCTCATCGGCGCCTGGCCATTCTCGATCTTTCGGCTGACGGCCATCAGCCCATGACGACTGACTGCGGGCAGTGTGGGCAAGGGAGCACTGAAGACGCAGCGAAATTATGGCTAACGTATAACGGTGAGATTTACAACTATAGAGAACTCCGGCGTGATCTCATCGCAAGTGGTCATCGCTTTCACAGCCAGACCGATTCGGAAGTGCTTCTCCATCTCTATGCTGAGGAAGGAGTGGAGATGCTGACCAAGTTAAACGGCATTTTCGCTTTTGCCATTTACGACGGGCGATCTCAAGGTCGACGAGGCGAGGTCAAAGCTGGGGATCTCTTCTTGGCTCGGGATGGGCTGGGTGTGAAGCCGCTCTATTATGCTGAAACAGAGCAGGGATTTCTGTTTGCATCAGAGCTGAAGGCGTTGTTGGAATGTTCTCACCTCTCACGTGACCTCGACCTCGTAGCTCTGCACTACTATCTGACATATCTCTGGGCTCCCGCTCCATTCACGCCGCTAAAACAAGTGAGAAAGCTTCCTCCTGGAGATGCCCTACTTATCCGTAACGCGCGAATCGCTCGGTATTGGAGCTTTTACGATATACCCTATGGTCAATCACGGCATCTAGGCTCTGAAAATGACATTGCTGCTGAGCTTCGCGAGCGAGTGCAGATTGCGGTTGAGCGACAACTTGTCGCTGATGTTCCAGTAGGAGCCTTCCTCTCTGGTGGGCTTGATTCCAGCGCTGTTGTGGCGATGATGCGGCGGGCTCATCGGGATCGCCGGCTGACCTGCTACTGTATTGGTTTCGCTGGTGATGTGGACTTGGAGGGGAGTCCTCCTGATCTCCCTTATGCTCGCAAGGTCGCTGATCACTTAGGAGTCGATCTCCGCACCATTGAGGTGGAGTCAGACATCATCAAACATCTGGAGCGCATGTTGTATCACATTGACGAACCTCAGGCTGACCCGGCTGCGATCAATACATTGCTGATTGCTGAGCAAGCCAGGCTCGATGGGATTCCCGTACTTCTGTCGGGTGCAGGCGGTGATGATATCTTTTCGGGATATCGTCGTCATTGGGCTCTCAAGATGGAGCGGCTATGGGGATGGCTTCCTCACGGGCTCCGTCTCGGGATCGCTCGATGCGCCAGACAATCAAGCCACAACGGCGCAGTAGTGATGCTACGACATCCAACGGTCAGACGCATCACAAAGGTTCTTGCTCACGCAGACTTGTCCCCCGAAGAAAGGATGATTGCATATTTCTACTGGAGTGGGGAGCAAGTTCGAAGATCACTTTATACGCCTGAGCTAGGTGCTGCCCTCAACGGTGTCGACACGGCTGAAACTCTCCGACAGAGCTTACGGAAGATTCCACGAGAATCTGATCCGCTGAATCGGATGCTATACCTCGAGACGAAGCATTTCCTGGCCGACCATAATCTGAATTACACCGACAAAATGGCGATGGCCGCCGGCGTCGAAGTGAGAGTGCCGCTCCTAGATCTTGAACTCGTTGACTTTGCGACTAGGATCCCCCCTACCCTGAAACAAGTTGGAAGAACGGGGAAAGCAATTTTTAAGAAGGCGATGGAGCCATTTCTCCCTCGAGAAGTTATTTATAGACCAAAGAGCGGCTTTGGCGTCCCATTGCGTCGTTGGTTGGAAAGCGAATTGCGAGAGGCTGTTGAGGATACGTTATCCTCGGATTCTTTGAAACAACGTGGACTGTTTGAGCCACGCTCGGTCCAGCGTCTTGTGGAAATGGATCGAGCCGGTTTGGTCGATGGGGCTTACACCGTCTTTTCATTGATGTGTATTGAGCTGTGGTGCCGGATGTTCGCTGACAAAAGGGCTCCAACTCTTATTGGCTAGCATGATGGGCAGCTATTCGCCTATGGCGCATCAACGTGCGGTGATCCCTCCAAGGCTCGGGTGACATCCATCCTATGAGACAGCTCGTGCAATCTATCCGGACGGGATCGGTCAGAGTTATGGAGGTGCCTACCCCACGGATTGAGGCGAATCACGTTTTCGTTCGTGTGGCTGCCTCCCTTATTTCTAGCGGGACAGAGCGGATGGTCGCTGAATTTGCGGGTAAGGGCTTGCTGAGGAAAGGTCTCGCACGGCCGGACCTGGTCCGTCAAGTGCTGGATAAGGCCCGTCGGGAGGGGATTTTGACGGCGCTGGAGGTGGTCCGCAACCGACTGGATCGGCCCTTGTCCCTCGGGTATAGCAATGCCGGAACTGTGGTCGCCGTGGGAGAACAGGTCACTGACCTGTCTGTTGGCCAGCGGGTCGCTTGTGGAGGGATGGGTTACGCCAGCCACGCGGAGTTCGTCGCCGTACCGCGCAACCTTGTTGTGCCGATTCCCGATGGAACAGGGCAGCGTCGTGCATTGCAAACCATTTCGTTTGAGGAAGCGGCGTTCACAACGGTCGGTGCTATTGCCGTACACGGGCTTCGCCTTGCCAATGTACAGTTAGGGGAGACTCTTGCGGTTCTCGGGCTGGGGCTCATCGGTCTTCTGGTGGTACAGGTCGCTAAGGCCGCGGGCTGTGTCGTCCTGGGTATGGATCCGAACCAGGAGCGTTGCCGGCTGGCCACAACTCTGGGGTGTGACGGGACAGCATGCAGCTCGGAAGAAATGAAGGCGTTGGTCCATGCTCGCTCCGCGGTCGGTGCGGTCGATGCTGTCCTAATCACGGCTGCCACAGCGAGTAGTGAACCAGTGGAGCTCGCCGGTGTGATTTCACGGGACCGGGGAACCATCGTGGCCGTGGGACTTACCGGGATGGATATCCCGCGGAAGCTTTACTATGAAAAGGAACTGACCTTCCGTGTTTCCCGGTCTTATGGCCCAGGACGGTATGATCCTGCCTATGAGGAGAAAGGCCAGGATTACCCTCTTGGTTATGTCCGATGGACTGAGAATCGAAATATGCAGGCCTTCCTTCAACTTGTCGCCGATGGAAAAGTTGATAGTAAGCCCTTGGTCACGCACCGATTCGAGATAGAAGACGCCGTGCGTGCCTACGACCTGGTTACCGGCAGGACTGAAGAACCTTCCCTTGGTGTGCTGATCACCTACCCGGACCAACTTGCCCTTAGCCAGAGGATAGCCCTCCGTCCGATGTCACCTGCGAGTCCGACAGAGCTGGTGACGATTGGCCTGCTTGGTGCAGGTCAGTTCGCGACTTCTATCTTGCTACCAGCGATCAATCGAACTCCTGGCGTTACGCTGGTTGGCGTTTGCGCCGCGACCGGCCCCCACGCTCGCTATGCCGGGGATAAATTTAGCTTCCAGTACTGCACGTCCGACGAGAAGGACATACTGCGCGATCCCTCGATCAATACCGTCGTCATCGCGACTCGCCACCATTTGCACGCGCCTCAGGTGATGGCCGCACTCGATGCCGAGAAGCACGTATTTTGCGAAAAGCCGCTTTGTGTGAATGAGGGAGAGCTGAAGGCCATTGCCAGATTGTACCTATCTCACGGGGATCACGTTCGACGACCGGTTCTTATGGTCGGATACAATCGGCGCTTCGCTCTTCTAGCGAGCCACCTCAAGGCCTTTGTGGCTGACGTCCACGAGCCCATTGTCATGAATTATCGAGTAAATGCGGGCATTGTTCCTCTCGATAATTGGATCCATGATCGCGACGAAGGTGGAGGTCGCATTATCGGAGAGGTCTGCCATTTCGTTGACTTTCTTACTTTTTTGGTCGGCGCCCTTCCCATACGTGCGCACGTGCGTGTGCTGCCAAACGGCGGCCTATATCAAGACGATAATCTGGTGGTGATGTTAGAGTTTGCCAATCACAGCCTGGGCACCATCACCTATGTCGCGAACGGTGATAGACGATTTCCCAAGGAGCGCCTGGAGGTATTTGGAGGTGGCGTCGTAGGGGTTCTTGATGACTTTCGAAAGCTGGAACTCCTTGCTGGCGGCAGACGCCGGGTATTTCGATCCTGGTTCTATCAGGACAAGGGCCACCTGGCTGGATGGGAACACTTTGTCAGAGCCGTCAAGGAAGGAGCGGGGCTTCCCATTCCGGTTGAAGAGCTAGTCTCTACTTCCCTCGTTACCCTCCGAATTGTGGAAGCCCTGCGGACCGGTGAGACAGTCTCAGTGGACGTTGGTGCCTTCATAGCGTCGGTCATGGCCGAGACTCCAGACGCCGAAGCGGAGACATGAGTCGCCAGAAGGCCCCTGCCACCTCAATCCTCTGAATTGCACTGAACATCGCACACCAGGTTCGCTCATGGAAATCCTTCATGTCGTGGGCGCCATAAACAGGCGTAATTCTCCCTGCTAAAAACATTCTGAGGTCTCATGTCCATATCTTGTCGCTTGAATTATTACCGGCGGATCTTTGCCGCGTACCTTACTGCTGAGAATAGCCAGCTAACTTTTTGGCATGAGGTTCCAGAAGTTAATGAACGGGCTCTTCCTGGAGAGATTGGTGAATACTACATGCTCTTCCGTTCCAAGTCTGGCTACGCGGGCCCCTATGATCGGGCAGGCGTGCCGCTTCTCAACTATCACGGCGCATTGGGGCTCCAGTACAACCCCATTGCGGTTGCTCAATATGGTCTCGCGAACTACAACCTCTATAAGCGAACCGGTGCGTCTGACCGGCTAGAGCGCTGTGTGAATGCGGCTGACTGGCTCGTGCAGAACCTGGAGAAAAATCACAGAGGGCTCTGGGTGTGGCACCATCACTTCAACTGGGAATACCGCACCGTCCTCAGAGCCCCGTGGTATTCGGCCTTGGCCCAAGGACAGGGAATCTCTTTGCTTGTCCGGCTTTCCCGCGAGCTTGGGAGGCCTCGGTACTTGGAGACCGCCGCGCGCGCATTCGAGGCCTTCCACAAGACGGTCCAGGAAGGGGGCATGGTTTATGTCGATGACGCTGGGAGGATCTGGCTGGAGGAGTACATTGTCTCACCCCCGACCCATATTCTGAATGGATTCATCTGGGCTCTATGGGGCGTCTATGACTTCTTTCTCGCGGCCGCGGATCCAGCTGCGCGGGATCTGTTCGCTGAAGGCATACGGACCCTCATGGCCAACCTCCATCGTTACGATACTGGGAGCTGGTCACTGTACGACATGCCGGGCACGCGGATCCAGAATCGGGCCAGTCCCTACTACCATCACCTCCACATTGTGCAGTTGATGATTCTGTCCCGTCTGACGGGTCAAGATGCCTTTCGGGCTTTCGCGGACCGCTGGCAGGCTTACCAGACCATCGGGACGAACCGCTTGCGGGCTCTTGCTTGGAAGTCCGCGTTCAAGCTGCTCTACTACTGAATCTGCGAACCTCGAATCTCCAGCTCGCTACGTCAATGGCCCCACCGGTAGGCCTGGCAAGACGCGGTGCCGACAGGTGTCAACCATGAACATCCTCTTCCTGGCAGATAATTTTCCCCCAGAACTCAACGCAATTGCGAGTCGGGTGTACGAACGGGCCTGCTATTGGGTGGCCTGGGGCCATGAGGTCGCCGTCATCACTTCGGTGCCGAATTTTCCTGATGGAAAGGTCTTTGACGGGTACCGGAACCGATGGTACCAGGTCGAGTCTGTGAACGGCATTCGCGTGGTACGAGTCAAGACATTCGTGGCGAAGAACGAAGGATTAGTTCTACGGACCCTTGACTTCCTCTCTTATATGTTCAGCAGCTTTTGGGCTGGGCTGATTGAGCCACGGCCGGACGTCGTCGTCGCGACGTCTCCACAGTTCTTCGTGGCAGTCGCAGGTTGGGCGATAGCTGCGACCCGGCGCCTACCATTCGTGATGGAGATTGCCGATCTCTGGCCCGCCTCGATTCGTGCTGTAGGAGCTATCCAGGACAACACCATCATCCGAATCCTTGAGCGGGTGGAGCTGTTTTTGTACCGCCGCTCGGCGAAAGTTGTAGCTCTCACTCCAGCGTTTAAGGATGACCTGGTTAAGCGCGGGATACCGGCTGAGAAGGTCAACGTCATTATCAATGGGGTTGACTTGAAGCGATACTACCCTCTACCGCCGTGCTTGCAACTCAAGAAGGCTTTGAACTTGGACGGATGCTTCGTTGTCGGGTATCTGGGGACGCTCGGAATGGCCCATGCTCTCCACTGTGTCTTGGATGCGGCCGAGGTGATCCAGAAGACGCACCGCTCAGTTCGGTTCCTATTTGTGGGACCAGGTGCGGCCAGAGAGAGGCTGGTGCAGGATGCCAAGCAGAGAGACCTGAGCAATGTAATATTCGTCGAGGCGCAGCTGAAGGAAAGGATGCCACTGTATTGGAGCATCTGCCAGGTTTCGCTGGTTCATCTCAAAAATGTTTCGCTATTCGCAACAGTGATCCCTTCGAAAATTTTCGAGGCGATGGGTATGGGTGTGCCCACTTTGGTCGCAGCACCGGAAGGTGCAGCCACGGCGATCGTGCGAGAAACAGGTGCAGGGGTAGTGGCTGCGGCTGAGGATCCAGGTGAACTGATATCGGCAATCGTTAGGCTGTGCGAAGAGCCCGATCGGCTCAGGATGCTAGGGACAAAAGCGCTCATTGCGGCTCCCCTATACAGTCGGGAGGAGCAAGCTCGGCGCACGCTGATGACTTTGCAAGAGGTCCTTGCGGGTTGACCGGGCAGTAGAAGTTTGAGGCAGCAGCCCAGTTCAGTACGTCTGAACCCTCACGAACGATTGCATGCGGCGGATCGCCAAGAAATAGTGGAGACGTAAGGAGGGACTATGAAGGTCTTGATCACAGGTGGTGCCGGCTTTATAGGGTCTCATCTCGCGGAAGCATATCTTCACAGAGGAGACGAGGTTTTTGTCATTGATGACCTCTCTACGGGCTCAGTAGCCAATGTCAATCATCTTCAAGAGGATAGACGATACAAAGACAAGTTCATTGTGACCATTGATTCAGTCCTAAACTATGACAAGATGCTCGAGCTCGTAGGAACGTGTGACTTGATCTTTCATCTCGCTGCCGCGGTCGGCGTTCAATACATCCTTGATAACCCCCTTTCCTCAATCGTCACCAACGTACGGGGAACCGAAACAGTTTTGGAGCTTTGCAACAAGTTCAGGAAAAAGGTTCTAATCGCCTCAACGTCAGAGGTCTACGGTAAACACGACGATGCCCCCTTAGCAGAGACAGATGACTGCGTATATGGCCCTTCAACTAAATCTAGATGGAGTTACGCGGCCAGTAAGTTGATGGATGAGTTCACCGGACTGGCCTACTATCGTACGAAAAAATTGCCAGTTCTTATTGTTCGGTTCTTCAATACAGTGGGACCACGTCAGACTGGACGATACGGCATGGTTATCCCACGCTTCGTGAAGCAAGCCCTTAGGGGCGAGCCTATAAGCGTCTATGGAGACGGAACCCAGACTAGGACATTCACCCATGTCAAGAATGTTGTGGATGCCCTTGTGAAATTAGTTGAGAATCCTGAAGCGATCGGAGAAGTGGTCAATATTGGAGGTGCCGAAGAAGTTTCCATCCTGTCCCTCGCCGAACGGATCAAAGGAAAAACACACAGTTCCTCAGAGATTACGCTTGTCCCTTATGAAGAGGTGTTCCCACCCGACTTCGAGGATATGCAGAGAAGGGTGCCTTCCACTCTCAAGCTTCAAAAACTTATCGGGTACTCGCCTAAAATGGATCTCGATAAGATTCTCGATGATGTAATCGCATACCATCGAGGTCTTGCCTAATGTCAAGTGAAGTCCTTGAGCTTCTCAAGCTGAGCCTCGCGGTTTTCGTCGTAAGTTTCACTGGCACCGCTTTGGTGCGCCGCCTCGCTCATCGCTTTGGTTGGATGGCGAAGCCTCGTGAAGACCGCTGGCATAAACAACCGATCGCCCTCCATGGCGGAGTAGGATTCTTCTTGGCTTTCATATTGGGAGCCGTCTGGGTGGTGGCCCGCAATGGTGGCATAGAATGGCTGGAGTCGCTTTCCTCCGCTAGCCTTCCAGAAGAAGTCGTCTTAATTGGAGCCTTGTTGGTTGGATCTTTCCTGATGTTTTTCTTTGGTTTGTGGGATGACTTAAAACAGTGTCGTCCGGCTCCCAAGCTTGTATTTCAGGTCATTGCAGCGAGCCTGTTTATTTCTGCGGGCGGAGTGTTTCCTTTGACGGGCACCCATGTGCTCGACGTGTTAGTGACCTATTTCTGGTTTGTCGGAATCACCAACGCCGTCAATATGCTCGATAATATGGATGGGCTGGCATCCGGGGTAGTCATCCTGGCTGGCGGGACACTTGTCGTCTTGGCTATGGGAGCTAGTCCCTCTCGCGGCACGGCGCCCTTGGCTTTCGCTCTGGGGCAGGTGTTCATAGCAGCCTTGCTCGGCTTCTGGGTTTACAACCGCCCTCCTGCTAGCATCTTCATGGGAGATTCAGGAAGCCTTTTTATCGGATATGCTTTGGCCGCGATGTCCGTGCCGAGTCCGCTCAATGGATTTATGGGAATCAATAGGGGAGAGACTGTACTCGGTCCCCTGTTAGCCCTGTTGATCCCAGCCATAGTGCTGTCGGTCCCCATCTTCGACACCACGTTGGTCACCATTACCAGAAAATGGCGGGCCCAGAAAGCCACGCAGGGTGGGCGGGATCACTCTTCTCATCGGTTGGTTGGGTTGGGACTCTCAGAGAAGAGGACTGTCTGGGTCCTGTACTCATTTGCAGCTTTTGGAGGGGTGATGGCTGTGCTCATGCAACGATTTCCACATGAATCGCTGCCGCTCCTAGGTTTCTTTGTCCTGATCCTCATCCTTTCTGGAGTCTATCTTGGGCATATGAAGGTCCAAACTGTGGAGCCTCATCAACTGCCGCCAGTATGGACGCCGTTTGTCTCGCAGATTCTCTACAAGCGTCACGCAGCAGAGGTTCTCTTAGATACCATCCTTATTGTCATCTGCTTCTATGCAGCCTACCTGCTTCGATTTGATGGCGTAATCTCTCAGCCGACAGAAAAGGTTATTGTGGTAGGTCTTCCCATTGTTGTGGCCAGTTGCCTGGTGACTTATTTTCTCACCGGCATTTATCGAGGGCAGTGGAGACTGATATCGATTGCGGATCTGTCTTGCTATGTTGTTGGTGTCTGCGGCGGCGCCGCACTGAGCTTGGCCGTGGTCACGTTGGTCACTCGATTCGACGCCGGCCATTCTCGAAGTGCCTATATCATCTTCGGATTGCTCGTGTTCATCGCCATGGTCGGTTCACGCCTTAGTTTTCGACTCTTGGATGCGCTCCTTCGTAATGGGTCACACAGCAAAAACGGAAACCATAAACGGGTTCTGATCTATGGCGCAGGCAAGGCCGGAAAACTTCTGCATGAAGAAATCACATCTGATCCGGCGTTGAGTGATTATGTCGTGGAAGGATTCGTTGACGATGATCCTCATCGTGTCGGACGAAAGCTCTGCGGTGTAGCTGTTATGAGCACAGGAGCCTGGCTAAAACACTCATGGCATTGTACGCCAGAGATCTGGATTTCATCTCGGTTCATTACCGATGAGCAGGCACAACAGTTTGCATGCAAATGGGATGACAATGTAACCGTGAGGCGCCTGCACTTACAAATGAAACAAGTTAACGGATACTCACATGATCTTCTCGGTTTCGTCCCGGCTGGCCCTGAGTCAGACCAACGCATCATCTCGCGTGACGGACAGAACCTTTCTGAAGCCCCGCAGGTCCCGGGCCATCCCTTTCCACGCTGACCTTGCCCTGCACTGATGAGGACTTCTGAGACAAATCGGCACGAACTACGCAAACTAAATGAGGTGGGCTTGGGGGTGGCGCTGGATTAGGTTTCTCGTGATAGTCGCTGGGCTGGCGGTTCTCGGAACAGGATGGGCCCAGGCCTCGGTGAATCTGCCGCTGCACCACTGGTCCTACGAGGCGATCGAGCGGCTGACTGCCTTGGGCATCATCGATCGCGCGATGGTCGTCGCCAAGCCCTACAGCCGAAAGCAGGCAGCCAAGTATGTGGCGCGGGCGATCGAG
>Ga0066685_10000033_pt1 | contig 24775 bp, 18 predicted proteins | sample GraSoiAngelo_134_FD_62305 | JGI IMG/M metagenome (GOLD analysis project Ga0066685, IMG submission 62305) | Grasslands soil microbial communities from the Angelo Coastal Reserve, California, USA - 14_0929_05_30cm | ecosystem: Environmental > Terrestrial > Soil > Grasslands | place: USA...
ATCCTATAAGCCAATCACTCTTTCGCTGTCTTAGTTAGAGACGTCCAAACTTCTTGACTGCCTCCTGGATGGACTTGAGCTTTTCGATCCACGCGTACATGGAGTGCTCCTTAAAGTCCATTTCTTCTGCCAGCGCGAGGACTTGCGCCGCGGTGGGGCGAGGAACCACCACCACGCCATCGGCATCCGCGACCACAATGTCCCCGGGATTCACCGCGACTCCGTCGCACACGACCGGAATGTTCGCTCCTGCGAAGCGGTAATGGCTCACTGAAGTGGACGGCACGATTCCCAAGGCGTACACGGGGAAGCCGATTTTCTGCAGATAGGCGGTGTCTCGTACGCCTCCATCGATCACTGCGCCCGAAAAATTGCGCGATGCCATCGCCGTTCCCATCAAACCGCCCATGCCCGCTATGTCTGCGCCGTCCTCGACCACCATGACATAGACGGAATTCCGAGACCCCTCGTCGATGGCCGCCAGCATCCCTCTGAGCGCGTCCGGATCATGGTTGCTTTCTTTCTTTAACAGCACCGTCACCGCCAATCCGGCAAATTTCGTCGGGAAAATCGGCCGCATGCGATGCGACATGTACATCTTGCGTCCGCTGATTTGCTCCAGCGCATCCGAAACCGAAGCAGCCTCGACGTGCCGGAATCCTTCGAGCAAGGAAGCATCGTCACTCGACTTCGCAGCTTCTTGACCCAGTCTTGCGGAAGGCGACCAGGCCCATCCTGCAATTCCCGCCAGGAAAAGGCCCACAGCGAAAAATACTCCCGAGGCGAGGGCGTGGCGAGGGAAATGAATGAATCTGCTCATGGACTCCTCCTGGAAGTCAGTCTGAAGCGCGGACGCTAACACCGTTTTGCGCAGCTGCGGTAGATGCGCGAAGTCGGGGACGCGAATCGGGGGAACGCCAACTCCGCGCCGCCCGGCGGGAATTTCGCCGCTGAGAAACAGGTTGACATGCACTACCCAATGAGATATCACGGCGTTCCATTGTGAACGGGATTTTTCATAATCCCAACGTTATTTTCAACTGCTGAAAGTTCACAAGGGAGCGCGACCAAGCCGCTATCCGCCGCCACGCGCCAAATGTTGGCCGTGCGTTTTGCGCACCGGGACCAGCAGGAGGGCAGCTTTCATCTTGCAAGCCTCGCACCGCTTTTTCTGTGCAGCGATCCTTACCGCAGTCTTTGCTGCTTGCGCATTGCTCGTGCCTGCCGAGGCGCAGAAGGGACATCCCGCGGCCAGAAAAAATCAGCCTGGCCGTTCTGCTGTGGCGGATGGGCGCAAATTGTTCGATTCGGTCTGTGCAACCTGCCACGGTCTGGACGGGCGAGGCGGCGAGCGCGGACCCAATATCGCCACACGCCCGGAAGTGCAGCGGCTGTCCGACGAGGAAACTCTGCGCATTCTCCAGGCCGGAATCCCGGCGACGGGAATGCCCGGGTTTGACGCGCTGGGGGCGCCAATGCTCCAGGCCGTGATGGGCTACTTGCGAACTCTCCAGAGCGTTAGCCACGCTGTTCCTATCCCCGGCAATCCGCAAAGAGGCAAATTACTTTTCGTCGGAAAGGCAGGCTGCGCGAACTGTCACATGATCAACGGCGCAGGTGGATTTCTCGGAGCCGATCTGTCCTCCTACGGTTCAAATGTTTCGCTCGAGGAAATTCGAAGTGCCATTACCGATCCCCATAAGGACCTGGATCCGCGGTCCAGGACCGTGCTTGCGACCACTCGAGAAGGCCGCCAATTCACGGGCATCGCCCGCAACGAAGATAATTTCTCCCTGCAATTGCAGTCGCTCGATGGAACCTTCCAGCTGCTCGCGAAATCGGACCTCGAGCATCTCGAATATCAGCCGAAATCACCGATGCCTTCCGATTACGGCACCGTGCTGAGCGCCAGTGAGCTGGATGATTTGGTGAGCTATCTGGTCAGCGTCGCGCGGACCACCAAGCAAGCCCAAGCATCGGAAACAAAATCGCCGCGCAAGGAAGAAGAAGATGACTAGCCGCTGACCTCGTTATTGCTCTCTCTATCCGCCTGGTCAGCTATTTTGAATTTCAAGATATGCTCCGAAGATTGGACCTCGAAGGTGAAAAAAGTATCTTGCATTCTCACTCCGTTGCTGCTCGCGGTGGCCGCTCTCAGTTCCCTGACAGCCGGTGCGCCGGCGCGGCGCTTCGAATTGCTTGCCGAATCGCCGCAATTCTGGAAGCTGCTGGATCACCATGCGCAACTCACAACCGTCGCCACAGGGTTCGGATTTACGGAAGGCCCGGTCTGGGACCCCTCGGGATTTCTTTATGTCAGCGATGAAGAAATCAACAAGATCTTCCGCGTCTATCTGGCCGACGGGCGGAAGGAGGAAGTCCTCTCTCTTGGCGACCCCGACGGAAATACCTATGACCGGGAGCGTCATCTTCTCGACTGTGCCAGCGTTTTGCGCGCCATCATCCAGGTCGAGCCGCAAGGACATTACCAGATTCTGGCCGACCGCTATCAAGGGAAACGCTTCAACAGCCCCAACGATGTGATCATCGGCCCGGACGGGGCCATCTATTTCACCGATCCGACGCTGGACTTGGTAAAGGGAGAGAAGCAGGAAATTCCATTCCAAGGAGTGTATCGGCTCGATGGGCATGGCCAAGTACGCTTGCTTACAAAGGATCTGACCCAACCGAACGGCCTGGCCTTCTCCCCCGACGGGAAAAAATTCTATGTAGATGACAGTCAGCAAAGAAACATTCGCGTTTATGAACTGATGCCGGACGGGGCCCTGGCCAATGGGCGCATGTTCGGAGAAGAGCCGGGCGGAAAGGGCGATGGCGTGCCGGACGGAATCAAAATAGACAAACACGGGAATCTTTATGTGACCGGCCCGAAAGGAATCTGGGTGTGGGACGAACAGGGCCACCATCTGGGGACGATCGCCATGCCGGAGCAGCCCGCCAACCTCGCCTGGGGGGATGCGGACTATGGCACGCTGTACATCACGGCGACGACATCCGTATACCGTTTGCCGACCAAAACGCACGGCTTCGTCCCGTATCTGCCGACATCAAAATGAAATTGCCGGTCGAGACTCCGAGGATGGGTTTCGAGTCTAGCTCAGGGCGTGTTTCAGCCGCTTCGCGGTTTTCTGCAACTGGCGCTTGAGAGCATCGACTTGCTTCGATATATCATCAAGCTCTTTTTTAGCCAGCGATCCTGCTCTTGCGACCTTTTGAACTTTGCGATCCGCCTTGCCCATGGCGGTCCCAATTTTCACTGCGACTCGAGTGAGCCTACTCTTTCTAGCCATCCGGATCCTCCATTTGTGACCATCCTATACCGGAACGATTCCGGCAGTCATTAAGATAACCTGGTCGCTCACCAGGCTTGATTACAGCCGAAAGCCTGATACACAATCACCGCCCGGTGAGAACCGCAATCGTTTTCGATAGTCCCAGTCTCGGTAATCGGCGGTGCATTCCTGATGTTCCGGCCTGCTTCCGTCTCGATCTGCCCAGACAAGAAATGCAGGACAAAGTTATGACCAAGATTGCTCAAGAGCCATCGCAGTGCTGGCGGATCAGGCGGTTTTCTTGTCTCTTCGTGCCAGTTTCACTTCTCCTGTTGTGCGTCTCGGGCACGGTCCACGCGCAGTGGAATCCCCTGAACCCCGTAATCTCCGTCGAGCGGGAGTCGGGTGGCGTGCAATTGGCGCTCGAACACGGAGCGCTAAGGCTCGAAGTGTGCTCGGACTCCATCATTCGAGTGCGCTATTCGCCCACGACGTCATTTCGAGCGCGCCCGGAATTCGTGGTGATCAAAGACCGTTGGCCGGCAACGAAGTGGGAAATGCAATCTGCCGAGGACGCCATCGTAGTGAGCACTTCGCAACTGAAAGTCGTGGTGGCGCGCAAGGACAGCAGTGTCACCTTCCAGGATTCCGCCGGTAAGACCCTGTTCGAGCAGAATGAAGTCAGCATGACTCCGACGGTGGTGAACGGCGAGCAGACCTATCATGCAGAACTTTATTCGAAATTTTGGGGCTCCTATGAGTCCTTTTACGGCCTCGGACAGCATCAGGCGGGCGTTTGGAATTACCGCGGCGAGGCCGTGGATATTTCGCAGGACAACACCAACATCAGCATTCCTTTGCTTCTCTCGAGCAATGGCTATGGAATCTTCTGGAACAATGCTTCGCGCAGCCGGTTCAACAATCGCTTTCTCAATGCCCTTTATCTGAGCTCAGAAGTCGCCGACGTACTGGACTACTACTTTCTGTACGGTCCGGAGTTCGACAAAGTCATCGGAGGATACCGAGAGCTCACCGGTCGACCACCGATGTTCGGCAAATGGGCTTATGGATTCTGGCAATGCAAGAATAAATACAACACGCAGGAGGAGTTGCTCGGCGTCGCTCACAAATACCGGCAACTGCACATCCCCGCCGACAATATCGTGCAGGACTGGTTCTGGTGGTACACCATGGGAGAACCGGTGTTCGACAAAGCCCGCTATCCCGATCCCCCGGGGATGATAGAAGACCTCCACAAAAACAAATTCCACCTGATGATTTCCTTCTGGCCCTACTTCCGTCCCGGCACGAAAACCTATGAGGCCATGGAGGAGCGCGGCTTTTTCATCGATAAGACGAAAGTTGGCGCTTTTCATCCGGCTCAAATGGGCCTATACGATGCGTTTAATCCTGAAGCCCGAAAGTATTACTGGAATTTGATGGACCAGGCGCTCTTCAAGATCGGTGTGGACGCCTGGTGGTTGGATACCACCGAACCAGAAACCGAGGACCGGGAAACCAACATTCTGGTGACGAATAAGACCTACCTGGGGAACGGCGCTCGATACGCCAATATGTTCCCGTTGATGACCACGAGTGCGGTTTATCAGGGCCAAAGAAGCGCGTCCGACCAAAAGCGTGTTTTCATTCTTTCCCGTTCCGCGTTCGCGGGTGCGCAGCGAAACGCCGCCGCCGTCTGGTCAGGAGACGTGAATTCGGACTGGGTGTTTTTCAAAAAACAAATACCGGCGGGACTGAATTATTCGATCTCCGGCCTTCCGTATTGGACGACGGACATTGGAGGATTCGTCTCCGGCAATCCCGACGACGCGGAGTACCGCGAACTGTTTATTCGCTGGTTTCAATTCGGCACGTTCAATCCGCTGGTGCGAGTGCACGGAACGCGTTCCACGAACCAGAATGAATTGTGGTCTTATGGTTCCGACGCCCAGAAAATCCTTGTAGGTTATGACACGCTTCGCTACCGGCTGCTGCCTTACATCTATTCCCTGGCGTGGATGACCACAAGCCAGGGCTACACGCCCATGCGCGGATTGGTGATGGATTTCCGCGCCGATCCGCGCACTGCGACAATCGGAGACCAATTCATGTTCGGCCCAGCCTTCCTCGTGAATCCCGTCACTGAACCGGGCGCGAATACCAGGCGCGCTTACCTGCCAAAGGCGAAATGGTACGACTTTTGGACGGGAACTTCCGTGGAAGGCCCGCGCACGGTTGATGCCGCTGCGCCGATAGAGAAGCTCCCGCTGTTTGTACGCGCGGGATCGATCATTCCGATGGGACCGGCAAAGGAATGGTCCACGGAGAAGCCGGAGGACCCCATAGAATTGCGCATCTATCGCGGAGCGAATGGCGATTTTACCCTCTACGAGGACGAGAACGATGGCTACAACTATGAGAAGGGCGCATACGCCACGATTCAGTTCCATTGGGAGGAAGGGAAACAGACTTTGACGATCGCCGAACGCCAGGGCGAGTTTCCGGGGATGCTAGCCGACCGCAGCTTCGAGGTGGTCTTCGTCGGCGCGAACCACGGAGTTGGCATCCTGGCCGAGGGCAAACCGGACAAGGTCATCCGCTACTCCGGCAAGCAGATTACCGTTACCCCGTAGCATCTCGTTATGAAGGCGCGCACGTGCAGCTGCTACTTCGCCTGCTCCGCACAATGCTGATCCTGGTGGGGCTTCAGCTTGCCTCCCTGTAGGTAAAACCCCAGGACTAGAGGCCTTTTGCCCACGCGGATTCCCTAACATGGCCCAACTGCACTTATAGGTGCGGCCCAACAGCCGTAGTGGTAGGGCAGCTGGCTGTATGCCGAGAGACAAAGGTTCTTTCTGGAGAGCGTGGTTAAGCGGTGTTCCATCCATCGGGAGGGCGCTCGCATGCCGCCGTCGAGTCAGTCCCTTGGCCGCCCGCGCATGCCGAAAGTCTGCTGAAACAAGCGTCGGCAGTACGCGCATGCGAATTAAGAATCGTTGACATTCAAATTTCAGCTGGCTATACTCCCCGCCAATAAATGTAGTTAACCGATTTATCTGAGGGTGTCGAGGCCCGTCGCGAGTTCTTTTTGGGGTGAAGGAGCAAGTCATGAGCCTATCCAAGCTTTTTCTCCGCACCATTCTGTTGCTGGTCGGCGCAGTTCTCTTCGTTACTGCGGTGCACGCCCAGTTTCGCGCTGGCATTCAGGGGACCGTGACGGATTCAACAGGAGCGATCGTAAAGGGTGCCAAGATTACCGTCACGAGTCAGGAGACCGGTGCTTCACAGGAAGCAATTACGAACGACGAAGGCTTCTACAGTGTTTCCCATCTTGGGCCAGGGCTGTACACGATCAACGCTTCATTGACGGGTTTTAAGACCAAAATCATCAAGGACGTCCAGGTCGCGGCGGAGGAAATGGGCGGCGTGAACCTGATCCTCGATGCGGGAGCGGTGACGGAGCAGATTACGGTCAACGGTGACACCATCCCGGCACTTCAAACGGAGGATGGTTCAATATCTGGCACCATCTCGGAACAACAGGTTCAAGCACTTCCTCAATTTCGGGGAGATCCATTTGAATTATTGCGGCTGACCCCCGGTGTATTTGGTCTCGGAGCGCGCAGTTCAAATGGAAACGCTGCGAATCTTCCAAACTACGCAGGCACGGGTGGATCGATCTTCGGCATCTTCCAGACCGAGAATTCGGTACAAGTAAGCGCCGGTGGGCAGCGCGTGGATGCGAACGGCTACGAAGTTGACGGCGTGAGCAGCAATAGTCAAAGACATGGCGGAGCCACGGTCCTAACTCCGAATTCAGAATCGGTGAAGGAAGTCAAGGTAGAGGTGAGCCCTTACTCTGCGGAGAATGGGCACAATGCAGGAGCCATCGTTAAGACTATCACGCAGAATGGCACCAACAGTCCTCACGGCAGTTTCGGCTTCCGGTTGCATAGCCCGGGGCTAAACGCCACGCAACGGTGGTGCGGACCGACCTGTACGCCGTCCAAGGACAATGCCCGCGATAACATCCTCTCGCGCGATTATTTCGGTAGCGTTGGCGCACCCATTTTGAAAAACAAGGTATTCGCGTTCTTTTCTTTTGACCACATGCGCACCAGCGGAACAAACCGAAACCAGAACTGGGTCGAGACTTCGCAATTCATCAGCAGTCTTCCATCAGGCTCGATTGCAGCGAAGCTCTTTGCCGTGAAGGGCTCAGGATTCACGAATCAAACAGTGTTGCCCTCCACTTGCGCAATACTCGGCGTAAATGATACGAATTTTTGCAGGGACGTCTCAGGGGGAGTGGATATCGGGAGCCCGACGGGCTCAGCGGGAACAATCGTACCAAACCCTACTTGTCCCGCAGGTTTACCGAACTGTCTCTCTACTGGCGGCGGTTTGGACGGCGTACCAGACCTGCAGCATATCGAGTATTCGGGGAAGCCCGACAGCATCAACGCCACGCAATTCAATGGACGACTCGATTACAACGCAACCAGCAAGGACACCGTCTCGTTTGTCATTTTCCGTTCACCATTCCTGAAGAGCTTTTTGCCTGGCGGTTGGGTGGACGGTCGGCAATATAATACTTTTAATAGCGATGCTCAGCACGACGTAGCAACGCTGCTCTGGACGCGCACGATCAATCCGACCATGATAAACGAGGCGCGCGCGAATGTGCTGCACTGGTATTTTGACGAGCTCAAGGGCAACCCGCAGGCGCCTTGGGGACTGCCTACCGGTAATATCCCCATCCCCAACAACTCACTCTCGGCAGGGTTCTTCTCCGCTCCTGGCATATTCCATGAAGCCACCTATGCGTTTAAAGATACGCTCAGCAAGGTACACAACAGCCACGTTTTGAAGTTCGGCGGCGAATTCACCAAGGAGCAAAACAACGACAAGAGTGCGTGGGGCGCTCATCCGACATACGATTTCACGAACTTGTGGAGCTTCGTCAACGATGCTCCGAGCCACGAGGGCACGTCCACATTCGATCCCAAGACCGGCCAAATCACGGCCTTCGCCAAGTACGTGCGTGTGAACAGCTTTGGATTCTTTGGACAGGATAATTGGAAAATGCGGCCAAACCTGACCGTGACATTCGGGTTGCGTTACGACTATTGGACTCCGCTTCATGACAAATTCGGTCAGCTCAGCCATGTGACGCTCGGGCAAGGAGCTAACACCCTCGCTAACGCGAAGATTATACAAGGGGGGGATCTTTCGCAACCAGACCGGAATAACGTCGGACCACAACTGGGATTCGCATGGAGCCCAAAATCCACGTTCGGACATGAATGGGCTAACCGTATGGTTTTGCGCGGAGGATTTGGAGTTGCCTACTCGAAGATCGGCGAGGACAAACTCCTGCAAGCCGACGGCAATCCACCTTCGTTCCTCGCAACTGACCTGGCAGCAGCTCAATTGATTTATGGCGTGAGTTCTGGCGGAGCTTATTCTTTCTTCGGTTATCCGGCCAATCCGCTGACCACGATTACGTTTGACTCCAACGGGTTTCCGGTGGCCGGTCAATTCTTGAACCAGGCGACGCCTAATCTTGCAGGACCGGTTCCGAATCTCATGACGCCCTACACTTATCACTATTCACTCGAAACGCAATACGACGTGGGCCACAACTGGACGGCGGCCTTGGGCTTCCAGGGTAGCCAGAGCCGAAAGCTTCCGCGCACCATCAACTACCAGCTGTTTTTCCCTCATAATCCGTTAATCGGCTCAATCAAGCTAACCCAGTCGGACGTCAATTCGAGTTTCAACGCGCTGATAGCCCGGATCTCACGCCGACTTTCGAATGGCTTGGATCTCAATGTGAACTATCGCTACAGCCAGAGCATTGACGAGTGCTCCTACGACGAGAACTGCGGCGATCAGCAGACGTTTCCTTTCGATCAGGCCACCGAACGCGCTCCTTCCGACTACGACGTGAAGCATTCGCTCACGGGTTATGTTCTGTATGAATTGCCGTTCTTCAAGAGCCGACACAATGTGCTCTATACGATGGCCGGAGGCTGGAAACTCAGTGGAATCGTGACGCTAAACTCCGGCTTTCCGTGGACCCCTGTTTATTCAGGAAGTGCTTGCATCCAGGTTGCTAGCCGCGGCAATGTGTGTCCCGTGCGCCCGATCGCCTATGCGGGGGGAGCGGGAACGGATTACAGCACCAGCAAGTTCCAGCAGAAGGGTGGCAATTTTCCGAATGGAGGACTGGCCTATTTTACCCCTCCACCTGACCCGAGCACGTATACCGTCCCGCCACGGCCGGGCATCGGCCGCAATTCGTTCCGAGGACCGCGCTATACGGGAATTGATATGTCTTTCGGCAAGAGGTTCACTCTACCCAGAATACCTCTCGTGGGCGAAAACGCGGGGTTCGAGATCAAAGCCAACGCTTTCAATATATTCAACAAACTCAACCTTTCGCCGTTCGCGTTTAATAGCGCGAGCACCAACATCACAAACCCCCAGTTTGGACAAGCGACGGGAGCCCTTTCCGGCCGTACCATCGAATTGACGGCGCGGTTTAGCTTCTAGCAATAGTCACCAACCACCTCGTGTCAGGCAAGAAAGGGAGGCCATTCGCCTCCCTTTCTTGTTTCCCAGTGCAAATGGAAGGGCACCGGGAGACCCCTTGGAGTTCGGACTGCGAGTATCATAGAAGATGCGTACTGGCCGGCAGGGTGGACATGATTTCGGGGAATTCAGCGCGACCGTTTCTCGTCTATGCGTTCGTCGCGTTAGGAAGCATAATCTGCGCCGTTCACGTTCGAGGGCAATTGCCCTTCACCATGGCGATGGCCGTGGGGTCCCCCAGCCCGATAGGGCTCTCTCAAGACACCGATTCAAGCAAGCAGGAACATGAATTAGTTGAAGCAGTTCGGCGCACGCCGAACGATCCCGCTCTCCTTCTAAGACTGGGTTCTCTCCTGGCGACGGAAAACAAGTTGGAAGAGTCTGTGGCGATCTTTGAGAAGGCGCTGAAGCTGAGGCCGGGCGATGTCGAAACTCGGCGCAGTATGGCCACCATTTACTGGCAGCTCGGGCAATTGGACACTTCTCGCAGGAATTTGGAAATCGCGCTGAAGGGGAAGCCAGATGATCCCCTGGCGATGTTGCTTTTGGGAATGGTTTCCGAAGATCTTGGTGATCACGAGCGCGCCGCCAAATTGCTCGGGGATGTTCTCCCGCTGGTCCGGCAGCGGCCGGAAACCATCGCCTCGCTTGCGCGCGCTTACTATCACCTCGGAGAAAGAGAGAAAGCGCAGAAATCCCTGGAGATGCTTGCTGGCCACCCGTCCGGTCCCGAGGCGGCATTCGAGGGAGGCCGGATAGCCGCCGAGTCTAAGGATTACGAGACCGCGGAAAAGATGTTTCTCTCAATCCAAACAACCTATCGCGATCCCGCTCTACTAAACTACAACCTGGCGCTCGCGCAGTTTAGCGCGAAGCGTTATGAGCAATGTGCGAAAACGTTGGAATCTTCGATTGGATACGGACACGGCACCTCCGATGCCTACGCACTACTCGGATGGAATTACGCAAAACAGGATCGCCTTCCGGAGATGATGCAGGCCTTTGAGCAAGCCATCAATCTGGAGCCTGCGAATCCGACCCACTTCCTGGATCTCGGTGAAGCCTTGATCGAGAAAAGGAATTACCCAACCGCCATCGAAGTCGCCCAAGAAGCGATAAAAAGATTTCCTTCCTCGAGTCGCGCATACAGCCTCAAAGGCTCCGCGGAATTGAAGATGTACCTGCTTACCGAAGCGCTGAAGTCGTATGCAAGAGCCGCTGAACTTGATCCGAACGATCCCAGGGCGGCGCTCGGTCTCGCCTTGACGCATTGGAACATGGATCACACCGACGAAGCGGCGAAGTCATTCGAAGACGCCGCCCACAGGTTTCCGGACAACGCGTTTGTCCTGCTCAAATATGCGCTATTTCTTTTGAACGCGCCGGGGGAGCGCGACGCGGCTCAGGACACCCGTATCAGGAGCCTGCTGAAAAAATCCGAGACTCTGGATGCCTCCGACGCAGAAACACATTTTCAGCTCGGCAACCTGGCGATGAAAGAAAACAAGTACGACGAGGCGTTGACGGAGCTGCAGACCGCCGCAAAACTGGATCCGGAACTCTCTAAGGTACATCTTGTTCTTGCCCGGCTATACCGCCGCGCGGGGCGCGAGGAAGAGGCCGGAAAGGAGACCCAGCTTCATCGGAAGCTGAAAGCCCAGGAAGAGCAAGGCACGGATGCCAACGCCGCGATTGGGACGCGCCACCCATGAGGGCTAGGCGCAGGAGAAATTCGTGCAGGTTACCGAGAAAGTGGCTGTTAGCTAAGGTCGCGGCCTGTCTTTCGTTGGTCATTGTGTCGGGTCTTTTCCTTCTCGGAGCCGCTGGTAATCCAGGAGAAATGTTCTCAGACGTGACCGACAGAGCCGGAATCACGTGGAAACAATTCAGTGGCGAGTCGCCTGACCGTTTCATGATCGAAGCTGCCGGCGGCGGCGTGGCCTTCCTTGATTACGACGGAGACGGGCTCCTGGACATTTTTCTTGTCAACGGTGGCGAGACCCCCAAGGGAAAAAGCTCCGGTCCGGTTCGGAATGCTCTTTACCACAACCAGGGAAACGGGAAGTTTGAAGAAGTCGCGGAAAAAGCCGGTGTCGACCGCCTGCCGTTCTACGGCATGGGGGCAGCCGCGGGCGACTATGACAACGACGGTCACGCCGATTTGTACGTCACGGGCACACCGAGAGCCGCGCTTTTCCACAATAACGGCGACGGAACATTTACGGATGTAACCGAAAGAGCCGGCGTGAAGAATGAAGGGAGATGGTCCGCCTGCGCGGTATGGTTTGATTACGACCGCGATGGATATCTCGACTTGCTGGTCTGCAACTACACCCAGCTGTCTTTCGATAATCCAAAAGTATGCGAATTCAACGGTATCCGTACCTATTGCGATCAGAAAGTCTATGCGGGAATGCCGCTGACACTCTTCCACAACAATGGAGATGGTACGTTTACCGACGTCAGTCACATCTCCGGACTCGACAAGTTCGTCGGCCGCGCGCTCGGAGCAGTGGCCATCGACGTGGATGACGATGGCTGGCCGGACTTGTTCGTGGCCCGCGATGCGTCGCCGAATCTTCTGCTCATCAATAAACATGATGGAACGTTCGTGGATCGTGGTGACGAAGCGGAGATCTCCTTCGACGAAAACGGAACTTCTAAGGCGGGCATGGGCGTGGATGCCGGGGATGTTCTCGGGAATGGTCATCCCGCCTTCGTGGTGACCAATTTTAACGACGAATTCCATTCTGTCTTTGTCAGTCGCGGGAAATATCCCTTTGAGGATTGGACCGCGCGTTCGCATCTGGCCGCCCTTACCAAGTCTTACGTGGGCTGGGGCACGCACTTCCTCGATTATGACAATGATGGGAACCTCGATTTGGCCATCATCAACGGTCATCTCAATCAGGTCATCGAGATGGCGCGCGGCGACGTGCAATACAAGCAGCCTCTCTTGCTTCTCCGCAATAATGGACAAAGCGTGTTCGAGGATATGCGCGCAGCCGCCGGAGAAGCATTCCGCAAGGGCTATAGCGGCCGCGGTCTTGCCGTCGGCGATTATGACAATGATGGAGCCACGGATCTCATCTTCACTTGTCTGAATTCACGGCCCGTTCTGCTGCACAACAATGTAGGCGCCCAGAATTCCTGGATCGGATTGGAGCTGACAGGAGTGAAAAGTAACCGCGACGCCATTGGGGCAAAACTGACCCTGCAGGCCGGCAGCCGCAAACTGGTGCGCTGGATCAACGGAGGATCGAGTTACCTGTCTTCTCACGACAAGCGCGTCCTCATTGGACTTGGCAAACAAGCGCCCGAATCGATTGACTTGCAGATCCGCTGGCCGAGCGGACAAACGCAAAGTTTATCCGCTCTAAAGCCAAGAAGTTATCATCTCATCCGCGAGCCTGCTCAGAACTGATGCGTATCTCTGAGGCACATGGGAGTTTTTCACTAGTCCGCCATCGCGCATCATGGCAAGCGGCGGCATTCTGCGTTCTTGTTTTTTCCGTCTCCTCGCGCGCCGCAGCACAAGAAAAACTCCCCGCTGCAAGAGATTTCGACGAGATCGCCACACAGGCAGATCAGGCTCGGGATGACAACGATCTTGAGAAAGCCCTCACGCTTTACCACAAAGCGCTGGCAATGCGGACGGCATGGGCGGAAGGATGGTGGTCGCTCGGAACGATTCTGTATGACCGCGACAATTATTTGGAGGCAGCGCGAGCTTTCGAGAGAGTTGTGGCGCTCGATCCGCGGCACGGAAGCGCCCGGGTCATGCTCGGGCTTTGCGAATTTGAGCTGGGGCAGGACGACCGCGCACTTCGCGACATCGAGAAAGGCAAGGAACTCGGTGTTCTCAAGAATCCAGAACTTCATCGCGTGATGCTGTATCACCAGGGTGTCCTGCTGCTCCGCAAAGGAAATTTCGAGAGAGCGCAGCAATCACTGGATTCGTTAAGCCGCGAGGTCGTCGATGACGGTAAGGTGATCGTCGCCCTGGGAATGTCCGTCCTGCGCGTACGCCCCAAAGATTTGCCGCCGGAGGGGTCCACAGCCCGCGAGATCGTGCTGCGTGCCGGAAAGGCGGAGTGGTTCGCAGCTTCAAAGAAATTCGAGGAAGCCCGGCAAGAATACAGCAGCCTCGCGACGGAGCACGCTGGAGCGGCAAACATTCATTACGCCTATGGCCGCTTTCTTCTGGAAATCCAGGAAATCGACCGAGCGGTAGTGGAATTCCAGCACGAGATTCAAAATGATCCGCAGCATGTCCTGGCGCGGCTTGAAATTGCCGCGGTGCGCTACCGGCTGGATTCCGCCGATGGCGTGAAGTATGCAGAACAGGCGGTGAAACTTGATCCTCAGCGCCCTTTTGGACACTATTTGCTAGGCCTGCTTTACCTGGATACCAGCAATTTCACGGGAGCAATCTCGGAATTGGAGACCGCGAAACGAAATTATCCGAGCGTCCCGGATGTTTATTTCGCCCTCGGAAACGCTTACGCGCGAGCCGGCCGGAAGGCCGAGGCGGCTCGGGCCCGAGCCGTTTTCACTCGGCTGAATTCACAGAAGAGGAAGGAACCGGCGGATACCACTTATGGAGAACAACCGTCGGGGTTGACACCGCGGCTGCCTGGCCCCGAAGCAATCCCCAAGCCTCCCCAATAGCTCAAGAAGCTTGGTAGCCATGCCTTTGTTCCTTGGATTCTAGTTTCAGACCGCCAAAAAGGATTGGTGATTGGGTTTCAGGGCAACGCTGAGCATTCGCGCGACGAGATTTTCTGAGAGCCTGACGCATCTCGCCGTTTCCATTTTCTCCCGGCTGGGACGTCGCTTGGCCAGAGATAGTGCGCGCTATTTTGGTCAGGCCAGCCTTCCGCCATTAGCTTGGAGGCGCGTAACCGGCCGGACTCCGGAATACTGGGAGACCCCTGGTGCCCGCACGGGACTACTGAATCCTTCACGAGGCGACCTTGAATCCCACTTTCTGCATCGCGGATTGCGCTTCGGGATTCTTCATGAACGTATTCCATATAAGACCGGTGCGATGATTCTCTGCCATCAGCATGGTGATACCGAGGTCAATTCCCAGCACGTCCGGGTCATACCAGCCAGTTAGCGGATTGAAAGCATCAACAAAGCTGTATTTCACCCAGGCTTTTTCCCGGTAATGCCCGCGTAGATTCCGCAGGACGCGCATACAATCGTCAAAAAGAAAGGGAAGCGAGCCGCCCGTGGCGCAGGGCACGATGCTTCCATCGATGGGCCCTTGCGGCGGCGGGCCGCCCCAGGCCGTGTATCCGTTCACATAGTCCGAAGCGCTGATCCCCCATAGGTTTTCGCTGTAGTCCGGAAACTTGTCGCCGAGGGACATACAAAAAAGTTTGTGCGCCGTGGTGGCCTTCACGGAATTCTCGAAGTAATCCGCGTAGGCGTCGCGTTTCTTCCTAAAATCAAACCAGGCTTGCGAGTATTGATGCGTGAATATCGGATCGTTGCCGGAGATATAATCGATTCCCTGGTATTGAATCCTCGGACGCGTCCAGGCATCCCATGAACCCGCCGGGATCGGATGCGTCGGCGAACCAACCGCCAGGAGATAAATCATCATCAACTCGCAGTAGTGTTCCCATCGCGCCTTCAAAAATCCCGATTCCGGTGTCCAGCCCATGGACAGGGTCGAGGCGCCATCGAGCATCCACGGCCAGTCGATCCGCTCGTAGATTTTCGTCGCCAGATCCTTGATTTCCTGATCGGCAAAGTATTGCCGGGCGGTAAGCACGCCACAAAGCAAGAGAGAAGAATCGATGGAAGAGAGCTCACACTTCTCCCAGCGCTCGCCGGTTTCCATGTGAATGAAGTGGAAAAAGAACCCATGCTCGTTTGGCAAATCGTTGGCCAGGAATCGCAGCGTCTTCTGCACGCGTTCAACAATCTCAGGAGACTTGCCATAACCACGCTGGTCGCCAATGCACAGGCTGGTCAGGCCGAATCCCGTGGCGGCGATACTGGACATCATCCGTGAATCGTTGCCATTGGCCAGAGCGCGATCCTTCACCTGTCCGGTTTTCTGGCTTGCTTCATCCCAGAAGAATTGGAAAGTCGCACGTTGAATTTCGTCCAGGAGTTGGGCGTCCGTTCCTTCGTAAGGCGCGCCTTTTGGCTCCAGGAAAGCTCGCCGCGTTTGCTTCCCACAACCAGCCAGCGTTACGAGCGGTCGGGCCAGCAAACCGATTCCGCAAATCTTTATGACTTCTCTTCGGGAAAGGGAGCGCTCGCCAATCATTTGCGAATCCTTGCCTATTTTGTGATTTGGAGTGTGGCTTCGGAACCACTACTGGAGTCCGGACTTGCCCACAGCGTGATGCGCGCCGGCTCGGCGGCGAACTTGTTTTGATCGTTCCAGATGGCAAACGCTTCGGGCCCGAGATTGAACGTCACTTTTTTCGTTTCACCGGGAGCAAGCGCAATACGCTGGAAACCACAGAGCGCCCGGACCGGCTGCGCGATGCTAGTTCCTTCGAACCGCAAGTAAAGCTGGATGGTTTCCTCCCCCGCTCGTGTTCCCGTGTTGGTAATCTCAGAGTTGACGCTCATAACCGTCCTTGCGGCTCGCTCGCTCAGTTGTTCATTCAGCGCCTTCGCGCTCAGCTGGGGCTTGTCGAGCTTGAGGTCCCCGTAGCGATAGCTGGAATACGATAGCCCGTAGCCGAAAGGGAACTGCGGGGTGTTCTGCTCGTCGATGTAACGCGAGACGAATTTGTCGGTGCCATTCTTCGGGGGATGCGTTAAGTCGCTTTGACCCGGCGGGCGCCCGGTACTCAGGGCGTCGTAGTACAGAGGCTCTTGTCCGACGCTTCGCGGCCAGCTCACCACCAGCCTCCCGACTGGATTTGCGTCGCCAAAAATTGTGCGCACCAGGGCGGGCCCGGCCTGGACGCCCGGAAACCACGCGGCCAGAACCGCGGGCACCCGTTCAAACGCCCATGGAAGTGTCAGCGGCCGCCCACTGAACAGCACCAGAACGACAGGCTTCCCGGTTCGGACGACTTGCTCCAGAAGTTGCTGTTGCTGTCCCGGCAGGCCGAGATGCGCGCGCGACGCCGCTTCACCCGTCATCTCTGGGGCGCTTTCTCCTAAGGCCAGAATCACGGTATCGGATTGCTCCGCAGCTTTGACCGCCTCTGCTATTTGCTCAGCCGATCCGCCGATGATCTCCGCCCCTTTTGCATAACGAACGCGTTCCGCCCCAAGTTTTTGCGTGAGCGCAGAACGCAAAGTGATGACCTCTTCGGGCCGCGCTTGCCCGGACCAGCAACCCAGCATGTCGCGGGGATCGTCAGACAGCGGGCCGATCAGAGCAATGGTTTTCGCGTCGGCCGAGAGCGGCAAAACAGGCGTTTCCCCCGGGAAGCGCGCATTCTTCAGCAGCACGAAGGACCTTTCAGCAGCGGTGCGCGCCAAAGCCAGACTCTCGGGTTGAACCATCGCCCCCGCTTCGCGGGTCTCGTCTGCATAGGGATGTTCGAACAGACCCAGCCCGAATTTCACGCGCAGCACGCGCCGCACGGCCTCGTCCACGGCGGCCTCCGGAACTTCCCCGGAGCGCACCAGTTGCGCGAGATTTTCGTGGTAGAGACTGCTGGCCATGTCCATATCAACACCGCCGAGAAAGGCCTTGCGTGCGGCCGTCGCGCCATCATTGGCGATTCCGTGTGCCATGAGTTCGGCGACCGAGGTCCAATCGCTATCCACCAGTCCCTGGAATCCCCACTCCTTCCGCAAAATCTGTTTCAGGGTGAAAGGATTTGCGGAGGTGGGTATCCCATTCAGCGAATTAAACGCGCTCATGAGGGTGGCAGCGCCGGCATCGACTGCGGCTTCGAATGGCGGCAAATAAAATTGCCGCAAAGTGTGTTCGGAAAGTTCCACTGCATTGTAATCACGGCCGCCTTCCGCGGCGCCGTAGCCCACATAGTGCTTGGGGCACGCCGCGATACTGTCAGCCGCATCCAGCCGCTCTCCCTGATAACCGCGCACATAAGCCCGGGCCAGGGCCGCCCCAAGATAAGGGTCTTCACCAGATCCTTCGGCGATTCTTCCCCAGCGTGCGTCTCTTGCGATGTCAATCATTGGTGAAAATGTCCAGCGAACTCCGCTGGCGGATGTTTCACGTGCCGCTATACGTGCCGTTCGTTCCACCAATTCCGGATCCCAGCTGGAGGCCAGACCCAAGGGGATGGGGAACTCCGTTCGAAATCCGTGAATCACGTCCAGGCCAAAAAGAAGAGGAATGTGCAATCGGGATTGCTCTACGGCGATGCGTTGGAAGACATTTACTTGGCGCGCCCTAGTAATGTTAAATAGCGCTCCGACTTCCCCCTTCCGGATCATGTCCTCATAATCCGTGCGACCGGTGCCAGGCCCGGTCGGCTGTCCGGCGGAGTATTGGACTAACTGCCCAACTTTTTCCTCGAGCATCATCTTTCGAAGAAGGGCTTCCACTTTTTGTTCGGAACTTGGGTCGGATAAGCTGGCACGGACATGCGTCTCTCGCGCGACGAAAGGAGAAGATTTCGTTTGCGCCAGCGCCGCTTGGCTGAATGTGAGTACAAGCGCGACGATTGCGGAACGATGCGACAGCGAAGTCACGTTTGAAAAACTCCAGTGATTCTGTCGGATCCCGGAACGAACCGCGTTCCGAGGTCCTCGGCGGCCGACAAGCCGGTCCGCTTTAGGCCTCAGGTCAACTGCCCATGGCCAAGATTCAGACCGAGACAAGCATCGCTAACCCTCTAGAATCCAGACCGGCGCCGATGCGCCAAGGGACTTCGGCTCGGGTTTGAAAAGAGCATACTAAACCGATTTAGCGGATAGTTCAAGGAGGTAGCATAGCGCGTCACGCCGGCTGGCGACCCGATGGTAGGGCTTGTCCCGCTGCGGTGCGATGTGCGAAACTACCGCACCGGACACCCCACTATGCTGCGCTCCAAATCAGGCCCCGCCCCGCACGCGCGAAAACCCGCAAGACAAAGCGTCAGTTTGAGGTCGCTCGCCGAACACTTGGGGCTTTCACAGGCAGCCATCTCTCTGGTCATTAACCGGTCTCCGGCTGCAAAATCCATTCCCCAGCGCACCCAGGACTTGATCCGTCAGGCCGCCCGCGAACTGAATTACCGACCGAATCAGCTTGCCAGGTCACTTCGTCAGCAGCGCAGCTACACCATCGGCGTGGTGGTGCCGGAAATCAGCGAGGGGTACGCGGCCCTGGTCATGTCGGGGATTGAGGATCATCTGCTCGAGGAGGGCTACTTCTACTTTGTGGTGAGCCACCGGCATCGCAGCGAGCTCATCGAAGAGTATCCGCTTCTGCTGCAGCAGCGGGCGGTGGAGGGTCTGATAGCAGTTGATACCGCTTTTACCGAGGGTGTCCAGGTTCCGCTCGTGGCGGTCTCAGGCCACCGCGATGTCCCCGGAGTGACAAATATTGTTCTCAATCACTCTCAGGCCGCTTCGCTCGCGCTGGAGCATCTCACAGCGCTTGGGCATCGCAACATGGCCTTCATCAAGGGGCAGGAATTCAGCTCCGATACTGCGGTGCGCTGGGACTCCGTCCGGGGCGCGGCGGAAGTCCTGGGCATTCAGATCAAAGACCGCCTGGTTGTCCAGCTGGAAGGGGAATCTTCCTCACCGGAGCTCGGATATCAGGTCACTAAGAAACTTCTCGCCTCGGGTGAACTCTTCACCGGTCTCTTTGCGTTCAATGATATTTCGGCGATCGGCGCCGTCCAGGCGCTGCGTGAAGCCGGCCGCCGCGTTCCCCAGGATGTGTCCGTTGTGGGTTTCGACGACATTCAGAGTGCCGCTTTTCAAAATCCAGCGCTAACAACCGTTCGGCAGCCCTTGCGGGAAATGGGCATGATCGCGGCAGAGACACTGCTGCAGCGCATCACGGCGCCCCCCAATGCGCCCTATCCAAAGGAAATCATTGTTGAGCCGAGTTTGGTTGTGCGCGCGAGTACGGCTACCGCTCCGGGCTCGTCCCGAGTCTCTTGATCCGTCTTGAAAACTCCCACCGCCGCAACAAACGGTTTCTTCGCGAGATGCTTAGGCCAGGCCCGCCCTGGAAAGAGGCAATTCCCGGACGCGTTTCCCGGTGGCGGCAAAAATCGCGTTGCATAGCGCGGGGGCAAACGGCGGCAGCCCGGGTTCACCAATTCCAGCCGGCGGCGCATCGCTCGGCACGATGTAGATGTTGGTTTCCCGCGGCGCATTGTTCATCCGTGCCATCTGGAAGGTATCGAAATTGGATTGGTCAACGGCGCCGTTCGTCGCCGTGATCTCTCCATAAAGAGCCAAGCTCGTTCCCATAACCGCCGCGCCCTCAAACTGCTGGCGCACCATCTCCGGATTCACGACGGTACCCGCATCCACGGCCGTATCCACACGCTTGATGTGCACATGGCCCGCATCATCCACCTGCACTTGCACTACCGTCGCCACATAGGTCAGGAAGCTGCGGTGCATCGCCAGACCGATCCCGTATCCGTTACCCGGCTTCTCTCTTCCCCAGCCGGCCTTCTCCGCAGCCAGCGTCAGCACGCGGCGAAATCTCGAGCTATCGATGGGATACTGCTCGTACGCCGCGCCGTAATTCGGAAATTCTTTGGGAAGCTCAGTTCTTGGCACGACGCGATCTGGTCCGAGCAGTTGCAGGAGGTATTCGAGCGGATCTCTTGCGGCCGCATGCGCCAGTTCATCCGCAAACGAATGAATTCCGAACGCATGATAGATGTTGGCCACCGACCGGAACCAACCGATCCGCGCATGGGCGGTCGCCGGTCCGTTTTCCGCGCGAAAGCTGGCCACGGCGAACGGGACATCCGTGAAACCCAGCCCAAGTTCGTCCGGCGCGGAATAATTTGCACTGGCGTCGAATGTCGATCCGATGGGCGGAAACACGGTCCTTTGCAACCATGCCGTGGGCCTTCCATCGGGTCCCAGCGCTGCCTTCATATACATCGCCGCCACGGAGTGGTAGGCATCGAACTTGATATCGTCTTCCCGGCTCCAGACCACTTTCACGGGTCTTCCCGTTTTCTTCGAGAGCACTGCCGCTTCCACCGCAAAGTCGGGAAACGACTTCCGGCCAAATCCGCCGCCGAGCAGCGTCACATGAACGGTCACATCTTCCTTCTTCAATCCCAGCGCTTGCGCGATGGCATCCCGCGCGCCCTGGGGGCCTTGCGTGGGCGCCCACACTTCAGCTTTACCGTCGCGGTATACCGCCAGCGCGGCCGGCGGCTCCATCGCGGCATGCGCCAGCAACGGCGTGTAATACTCCGCCTCGACGATCTTTCCGCCATTTGCGAATGCCGCCTCTACGTCGCCGTTCTCACGCACCACTTTGCCCGCTTTCCGCGCCGTCTCCTGCAGCTCTTTCTTGTAGGCCTCCGAGTTCCAAACGCTGTGCGGGCTCTTCTCCCACTCGATCTTCAGCTTTTTCCGTCCCTCGATCGCCGCCCAGGTGCTGTCAGCCAACACCGCCACGCCGCCGAGGGCCTGAAAGCCGATGGGAGGCTTAAATGCATCGATTGTCGCTGTCTGCTTCACGCCTGTGAGGCCTAGCGCCGCCTGGTCATCGACGGACTTCACACTGCTGCCGAAGACCGGGGGGTGCGCCACGCTCGCATACAGCATTCCTTCCATGTGCGTATCCTGCCCGTACACGGCTTTACCGGTGCACATGTCCTTGAGGTCGTAGCTCGTCGTACCTTTGCCGATGTATCTCCACTCGTTTCGTGGCTTCAGCTTTACGTCTTCCTTTTTCGGGACCTCCAATTTCGCCGCCGCCGCCGCGAGCTCTCCGTAACCCAGTTTTTTCCCTGACGGTTTGTGCACTACGGTGTGCGGACTTGTTGTGCATTCCGCGGCCGGTACACTCCACTCGGCCGCCGCGGCTCTTATCAGCATCAGCCGCGCGGTTGCACCGGACTCCCGCAAGACGTCGAAGAAACTCCGCACCGAATGCGATCCATCGGTATCCTGATCGCCGTATTTTTCGTCACCGGTGGCCTGCACGAGCTTCACGCGTGCCCAGTCCGCATCCAGCTCGTCCGCCACGATGCGCGGCAGCGCCGTCCGGCTTCCGCTTCCCATCTCCGAGCGGTGCGCGATGATGTACGCGGTTCCATCCGTATCGATCGCCAGATACACGTTCGGCCTCAAGGGCGCCTTGGTCATGCCATCCGAGGCGCTGGCATCTGCGGATCGAGCCAACAGCTGCTCCGGCATCAGGCCAATGCTCAATACAAATGCGCCCGCTCCGAGCATGCCTTTGAGGAATCCGCGCCGGTCACTGCCTGTTTCACGATCGCTGCTCGAAATATTGTCGATATGAATCATGCGCCCTCGCTCCGCCACCGGACGAAAATGGCTGCAAAATCAGGTAATACCAGGCTCCATCCTACCGCCAATCCGTTTTCTTGCAAGCCCGGCGGCCGCGAAGCATGCCGCGCCTCTGGGTCGGGGGTTAGGCGAAGCGGGAAAAGTGGCGCATTGCGGTTTTGGACCGGTCAGTACATTCTCTAAACACGGCGGTACAACAGGGCATGTCGAGAGACTTCATGAGGCGCGCCATCGCGCTGGCGCTCGAGAACGTTCGCACGGCGAGCGGCGGGCCGTTCGCTGCCGTGATCGTAAAACAAGACCGCATCATTGCTGAAGGCACGAACCGCGTCACTGGCACGAACGATCCAACTGCGCATGCGGAAATCGTGGCCATCCGCGAGGCCTGCCGCGTTCTCGCTGATTTTCAACTCAGCGGCTGCGAACTCTATACCACCTGCGAACCTTGCCCGATGTGCCTTGGCGCGATTTACTGGGCTCGCCCCGCACGAATTTTCTACGCCGCAACGGCTGCCGACGCCGCGGACGCCGGTTTCGATGACGCTTTCATCTATGATGAGCTGAATATCGCACCCGCCGGGCGGCGCATTCCGATGACGCAGCTTCTCCGCGACGATTCCCTCGCTATTTTCTCGGCATGGAAGCAACAGGAAAACAAAACGCCTTACTGACCCTAGTTTCCGCTTTCGCAAACCGCACGCGGGATTCACCAGCTGCTCACGACTCCGGCCAGGCACCCAGCGCACGCCGCAGATCGATCAGCTGGCCCAGGTGATAAGCGTTGTGATCGGCCAGCAGCAGCGCCTGGCGCAAAATCGTCTGCCCATCTCCGTGCGGAATCACCATGTACAAGTCCGTTTTCGGATTGTTCACCAGTTTGATCATTTCCTGAAGATCCTGCTGGAATGCTTCGACGCTCTTTTGCCAGGCGGCTTGGTCCGGCGGTACGGGCGTCTTCGGCCAGTAGCCCTCGGGAAATCCAGGCGAGACGTGCTTGGAGTCGCGGCTGAATTCCACGATGTCCCACTGCGCAATGCGCACGTGCTCAATTAACTGCCATCCCGTGTGCGCCAAGCCTTCGACGAAGGTTCCTCGTTTCGCTTCGGGAAAACCATCCAGCGCATCCATGAAGTGCACGTGCGCCCCGCCGCCTTTCAGGAGAGCGACGAGCTGCCCGCGCAACGCCTGATCGTGATTTGCCCCGGTGCTTTTCTTTTTAGTGATCCGCTTGTTTTTGTTCTTCACGAGGTTTCCTATTTCTCCAAGAGAAGCAATTGCTGCGGCGACTCCGGAACGGCATGCTCTGTCGTTCTCGCGAACCCAGCATTCCTGAACATCTTCTCATATTGCGAGAAGGTGTAGGCGTCGCCCGAGTCAGTTCCTGCCAGCATGGTGAGGCTGAAGGCCGCGGCCATGGGCGGGGTTATGCGGTCTTCGTTGGGCACGAATTCCAGGGTGATGGCCTTTCCGCCAGCCTTTCAACGCCGCATGAACGCGGCGCATCAGCTTTTCCGAAGTCGCCATGTCGAAGCGGTGAAAGATGTTGGTGAGTAGCACGATATCAAAGCCTTCGCCGAGGCCGGCTTAAAAAACGCTTCCCGGCCGGAAGGTCATGCGGTCGGTTACTCCCGCCGCCGCATTTTCCTTTGCCACTGCCAGGGCCGGCGCCCAGTCAGCTGCGGTGATGTCCGCGTTGCTTCGCTCGAAAGAAAATCCGCCAAACTTCCCATATACCCAGGCGAATGCGGTTGAGAAAAATCGCAGACTCCTCGGTGAGAGCATCAGCGGTAGCCATGGGCTTTGACTCCTCCCGTAAGAATGTCCGCACCCATCTTAGCGGAGGCCACTGGGGATTGAAACTTCCGTTCATCCGAAGCGATTGCCCGGAACCTGCTCCGCTGGCATACTTCTTTTCCCCGCAACAACTAAGAGGCAATCGATGAAACGTGAATATCACCGCTGGTACTCTCACCGGCTCGGCATGGAGCTGGGCGTGGTCGTCTACGGGCATTGGGGCCCGCCGCTCCTCGGTTTCCCCACCAGCGCCGGTGACGAGTGGGAACTCGAAGGCCAGAGCATGGTCGGCGCGCTTGCGGAGTTCATCGATGCCGGAAGAATCAAATTCTTTTCCGTGAATTCGATCAATGGGCACAGCTTTTACAACAAGAGCGCGCACCCGTTTCACCGCAGCTACGTCCAAGTGGTTTTTGATTCCTATCTGCGCGAGGAGGTGGTTCCGTTTATATGGAATAATTGCCAGTCGCCAGGCATGGCCATCTCCACGATGGGTGCTTCGTTTGGCGCGTACCACGCCGCCAACAGTCTCTTCAAGCACCCCGACGTCATCAAACGCTGCTTCGCCATGTCCGGGGTCTACGACCTGCGGAACTTCATGGACGGCATGTACGACGACAATTTTTATTTCAACAATCCCGTCGATTACCTCTCGAACGCCAGCGACCCCTGGTTCTACG
>Ga0066685_10000069_pt1 | contig 22435 bp, 16 predicted proteins | sample GraSoiAngelo_134_FD_62305 | JGI IMG/M metagenome (GOLD analysis project Ga0066685, IMG submission 62305) | Grasslands soil microbial communities from the Angelo Coastal Reserve, California, USA - 14_0929_05_30cm | ecosystem: Environmental > Terrestrial > Soil > Grasslands | place: USA...
AGTCCTTCGATTTATCTGCAATGTGGAAAGACGTCGCCAAGCGGCCTTTCATCACCGTGGGCTTCGCCGCTTTTGTGCTGCTGATTCCTCTGGCGATTACTTCCACGACCGGCTGGATTCGCCGTCTCGGCGGCAAGCGCTGGCAACTGCTCCATCGTTCCATCTATGTGGCTGCTGTTTGCGGTGTGATTCACTACTACTGGTTGGTGAAGTCCGATGTGCGCAAGCCGCTGTTTTACGGGGCGCTGGTCGGAATTCTTCTTCTGTGGCGATTGGGCAATTGGTTTTTCAAAAAAGGCTCGGCGGTAGCCGCAAAGCTCTCCGCTCAGCGCGCACCCGCCAACTCATCTCAATAATTGGCTTGCATCCTCAAGCCCTGGCTGGCCAAGGCCGCGCGGCACACGGATGGACAGCTGGGATGTGGTTCTAATGGATGGCGGACTCGCTGGGGAATTCCACTCCCCAGAAGCGCGGCGCGGGGGTAAGAAATTCGATGCCCACACGCTGTCCCTTGTCCCCGGGATCGCCCATGTAAACGATGCGGCATTCCTGCTCTTCCAGCGTCTCCGGATTGGTAATCACCAACATCTCACCGTTGTCCACCTCATGCTTCAACAGCAGCAGGCCTCCGTGCGCGTTCACCACCACGGTTTCGCAGGTCTCTTTGAATTTTTTCCGGTCGTGCGCCCGGCCCTGGGCCTGCACACGCATTTTGTGGAACACTCGGCCGCTGCGCCGCGGCGTTGCTGAAGTGACATCGCTCATACCGCCATCTTCGACTGCCCGCCCCCTACCGTCAATCGCCCATCCGCCGGGATGTTCCCCAACTGCAACGGGGCGCAAGGCCGCCCATGAATGCCTCTGCTATGGGTGGCACCGGGGATCGAGCGATCCCCATTATGTCCATTGTGGGAGCGGCCCTTGGTATCATCCTGGCCGCTCGTAGAGGTCATGGCCGGACTGGCATAGTTGCGGGATGTTTTCAGGGATAAAGCCAAAGCATGCCAAAAAATACTTCCAAAAATAAGGTTGCTGTTCCTTTGACGTCCTCCTCTCCTTGAAAGGGCCCTGGGAGAGGGTTCCCGGAAATGACCCCGTGCCGGGAACCCGTTTGCTTGTGCCCAAAGCTGTGGCGGCCCTAAGATAGACGAGCGGCCACGGCAGGTCATTTGCAGCTCGACATCCATTCCGCTGCCGCCCACACGGGCATCAGGACTTATACTGGACAGGACTCCTGTCCTCTGAGGGCTTTCTATGAATCTTGCTGAGTTTATTGATGGTCAGCGCGACCAGCATCTAGCGGAGCTGTGCGATTTTTTGCGCATCCCCAGCGTCAGCGCCAAGAGCGAGCACAAACCGGATATCGAGCGCGGCGCGCGTTGGGTAGCCGGCAATCTGCGCGCCGCTGGATTCAAAAACGTTGAGATCATCCCGACAGCTCTCCACCCGCTTGTCTATGCGGAATCTTTGGAGGCTCCCGGCAAGCCAACCATCCTCTTCTACGGGCATTACGACGTGCAGCCCGCCGAGCCTCTCAATCTTTGGACTTCGCCGGCTTTCGAACCCACGGTGCGGGACGGCAATCTCTTTGGACGCGGTACCGCCGACGACAAAGGCCAGGTGCACATCCACCTGAAAGCGTTCGCATCCCTCCAGAAAATGGACGGCCGGCTTCCCATCAACGTAAAGGTCTTGATCGAAGGAGAAGAAGAGGTTGGGAGCGTCAGCCTCTGGGATTACGTCCAGAAAAACAAGGAAAAGCTGAAGGCCGACGCACTGGTGGTTTCCGATACTTCCATGCTCGGGAAAGGCGTTCCCTCGATCACTTACGGTTTGCGGGGGTTGAACTATTATCAGATGGAATTGACCGGGCCGGAGCGCGACCTGCACTCCGGGGTATATGGCGGTGCCGTCCCCAATCCACTGACCATCTTGACGGAGCTGTTCGCCAAACTTCATGACAAGAATTTTCGGGTCACGGTGCCGGGGTTTTACGACCAGGTAGCAAGAGTTTCGAATGCCGAGCGCAAGTCTCTGAATGCCTTGCCTTGGAAGAAAAAGGATTTTGAGAAAGCTGTCGGCGCACCGGGCTATTTCGGCGAGACCGGCTTCACCACCGTGGAACGGCTATGGATACGCCCGACGCTCGAATTGAACGGCTTGTGGGGCGGCTATCAGGGAGAGGGCGCCAAGACGGTCATTCCCTCAAAGGCTTTTGCTAAGTTCTCTACTCGCCTGGTACCCCACCAGGTGCCGCATGGGATCTCGAAACTTGTGGAGAAACACATTCGCATGCTCTTGCCGAAGACGGTCCGCTGCAAGTTTGAAGTCTTGAGCACGGGAAAACCGTGGGTGGCTTCCTACCACGATCCCATTTTCAAGAAAGCACAAACCGCACTGGAGAAGGGCTTCGGCAGAAAGGCTGTTTTCATTCGCGAGGGTGGTTCCATCCCTTTCGTAACGCAAATGCACGACACCTTCAAAGTGCCGTGCGTGTTGATCGGCTTCGGCCTGCCTGACGAAAACGCCCACGCCCCCGACGAACACCTGGCTCTTGAAAACTATTTCGGCGGCATCAAAGCGGTGGCCCACTTCTACGCGGATCTCACTACGCTCTAAGCCGATTCTCATGGTCGGCGCCAGTTGACGCGAGCGGCCGTTCGCCCATTCGCCGGAAGCGCCGCGGGCTAGCTGCTCCTGCGCCGGCGAAAGCGGTTCGGACGGGAAGCGCCGATCCGCATTTTCAGCGGTGATTTCCACACCTCTCCAAAAAAACGCGCATTTTTCCGGCCTTTTTTGCGATTTTTCCTTGCGTTCTGCGATTACCTTGGCTATAGTCCTTTGCGGCCCGAGTTTTTTCGGTGAAAATCAGGGGTAGTCAGCAGCTCGCGGCCTGCTTCGATCGTATCGGAGTGGAAAGAAAAATCAGGAGGATAAGCAGACTAGATGGCAGCCAAGCCACTGAGCAAAACCAAGGTTGTGGGACACATCGCCGAGAAACTCGGCACACCGAAGAAAACCGCCGCTCTCTTCTTTGATGAGCTCTTCAAACTCGCTGTGAAGGAAGCCAAGGGCGGGGCGGGCAAGTTCGTGATCCCGGGGATCGGCCGTGTTGTGAAGGCGCACCGCAAGGCGCGCATGGGCCGCAACCCACAGACCGGCGAGGCGATTAAAATCAAGGCGAAGACGGTAGTTCGCCTGCGTCCGTCGAAGGCGTTTAAAGACGCCGTCCTGAAGTAGGCACAGTTTTGTTTGAGTTCTAGGCCCCTGGAGGCTTGAGCAATCAGGCCCTCGGGGGCTTTTCTCTTTGGCAGCCCAGCTAGAGCGTTCTAACGTAGGCGACCACGTCTTTAATTTGAGCCGGCTCGAGCGCTTCCTTCATGCCGGGCATTAGGGTGTCGCCGTTCTCGATCCACGTCGTCAGGGACTCCGTGGTGACTTTGTTGCCGTTAACCGTGAAAGTTCCCCGCTTCGAAATGCCTTTGAGTCCCGGTCCGATTTTCTTCGTTTCGCTGTCCGCGAAATGGCACAGGGCACATTTCTGGTCGAACACTTCCTTGCCCCGCGTTGCGGAACCGGCGGCAGCGTGAGCCGGCGCTTTTTTCGAACTTTTCTTTGCAGGCGGATCCTGCGCCGCAAGCGCTCCGGCAAGCGAGAAAATTGCAATCCCTAGAATCAAACTATTCCGCTTCAAGATGTCCCCCTCGTCTAGTCAGTAGTAATCGCCAAATGATAAGCCGCGCTGGTACCCAACTATTCTCTCCATTTGCAGTCCCAATTTCCACTCCTGGCCCGGCACAAGGTACAGGTTCCGCTCGTGCACCTCCCGGATCTAGTACTTTTGACCGTTGCGAAACCGTGTGCTAATTATGTGCCATGAGCATGGAGACCCTCACGCGGGCGTGGGAAGTTTTGCAGGACGCTTATCAGGCGCAGATGGAAGGTGACTACGAACGCGCCGTGGAGCTGTATCAATCGTCGCTCGATCTGCATCCCACTGCCGAGGGCCACACCTTTTTGGGCTGGACGTATCATTTCCAAGGCCGCGTCGAAGATGCCATTGCCGAATGCAAGTGCGCCATCGAGATCGATCCCGAATTCGGTAATCCTTACAACGACATCGGGGCATATCTGATCGAGCTGGGCCGCTTCGAGGAAGCCATTCCCTGGCTTGAACGCGCCACCGAAGCGCGCCGCTACGAGCCGCGCCACTTTCCGCACTACAACTTAGGCCGGGCGTATCTCGGAAAAGAGATGTATACCCACGCCATACGCTGTTTCCAGGAAGCGCTGGAGATCGAGCCGCGCTACTCGCTGGCGCGCCAAGCCCTCGCTTCGCTCCGCCGCATGGTGAACTGAAAACATGTTCACTTTTCAGTTTTGAGTCAAAAAACCTGGCTTGCAGATTTGCCGCGATTCTTTGGTGTCAACTGAAAAAAGTAAGCAGTTACGATTCTCAGTTCAGAAAAATCATCCTCCGTTTTCCAGGGTCTGCCCAATTCACTAGGACACCTCTGGCCCCGATGGTTTGACAACGCGATCGTAGATCCACAGCAAGAGCGTGGTGGCCAGGCCGATGGCGGTAATGGCCCACCAGAAGCGTTGTGGCTGATGCTGGACTTCGCCGAAATGGTGCAGGAGTTGGCCGCCTATCCGTCCTGCTACAAAAGAACCGATGCCTAAGGGCAAAAACGCAAAGCCCATGTAGGTACCTTGTTGGCCAGCGGGAGCGAGGCGCGAAATGTAGTCGTAGTAACGGGGCTGCTGGGTCAGTTCGCCGAGGGCCACAACGACGAGGGTGGCGTAAGCAGCGATGACGCTGGAATGCAGGGCAACAATCGCAAATGCTACCATGGAGATCAGCGTGCCAAGAACGACGGCGCGGAAGGCGGGGATTTTCTGGGTAAGGACGCTGACGGCGACGGTCAGTGCGATGACCAGGAGCGGGCCGGTAATGAGCATTTTCTCCGTGTCCGCGGTGGAACTGATGTAATCGTGAACGTAGATGGGCAAGGTGATGAATTCCTGCCAATAGACAATCCAGTAGCCGGAAAAAATCAGAAGAAACAACATGAACTTGGGATTGACGAGCACTTTTCCGAAATTGCGAAGCGTTTCGGCAAGGCTGGCAGTCTGTTTTTCGTTGGAGCGTTGCGGCTCCTTGAAAAAAAGGAGCACGGCGAAAAACATGAGGAAGACGCTGACGGCCGCAACGCGGAAGACGTTTTCGACGCTCATGTTTTTGTGCACCCAGGAGGCTACAAAAGGACCGAGAGCGCCGCCGATGTTCACCAAAGTGTAGTAGATCGAATAGCCGACGGAACGGACATTTTCCCTGGAGGCCCGGGCGGTGGTGCCCACGACGCAGGGCTTGACCAGGGCGATGCCGAAGGCGGGAAGCATGAGCACGACGGTCACCAGGGCGATCAGAGGAATCGCATTGCGAATGGGAGCGAGCCAGGGCGCCCCCAGGGAACCCAGGAGAAAATAGGACCCCGCGAGGAGCATATAAGCGAAAGAAAGAGCGCGGCGGAAGCCCAGCCGGTCGGCGATGGCGCCGCCGAAAATGGCGAGGAACCAAACCAGGCCGCCGAACAGACCGGTAAGATCGGCGGCGCGTTCGGTGGGGAAATTCAGCGTTTCGTGAAGGTAGCGGGCCAGCGAAGCGAAGGCCGCATAGTAAGAGAGGCGCTCGAAGAGCTCGCTGAGGTTGGCGACCCAGAAGGGACGCTCGAAGCCGTCGCGGATTTCCTGGAGCCGTTGGCTAAAAGTCATGTGCGTGGTGGCTGCATAGCGGTCCATGCGCCTCCTCCGGATGCGAGGCGGGATGATACCAGAGGATGGCAAGCCGCGGCGAAAAACACTCGGGGTGAACGTGTTTTTGTAGGTCTAGATTCTCGAAGACTTACGTATTTTCGGCGGCTACGGGCTCGTATAGGTCGTCGCTAAAGGCCGAGAGACTGTTCCTTGCCTTTCTCTGTGAGTGCGTAGAAGTCGCCGCCGCAGGCGTCCAGCATACCTGCGCGTACCAACTCATCAATGGCATCGAGTACCTGCAGCCGCTCTTCAGGCTCGTTGCCCCCGGCTTCGAAGAGCACATGCAGGTCCAAGCGATCCTCCCCCATTGCTCCGAATAGCCGCAGAACACGCATGGAGAGTGGCCGCACCGTGCACCTCCGGGGAAAGTTGCTTAGACTGATGATCTTAGAACTTTTCTCGACGAATTTGTGGCCGACAGGCTCTGACCCGATGCTCGGCCACGGCCGATCACTGCGAACCGGGCTTCCCACCAGCGGTCGCCGGAACACCACGTTTTCTGATCACCTGGGATTTCGCGGCACAAGCCCGGAGCGGCTAGTCTTTGGCGTCCAAGAGTCGTGCCATCACTTGGGGAGCGGCGGTAGGTAACTTGCAGACATAGTTTTCACAGATATAGGCGGTGGCACGATCTTTGGTGCGATGGGCTCCCGCTACAAACGGCAGCCAGCGGGCCAATTGTTGTTGTCCGGCGCCACCGTCGGCGAGAAGAAGAATCTTGTTGGGGAGGAACCTGGTGTTGACCTGGCGCAGCAAATCACGCGTGTCTGGGGATAAGGGATCACCGGCGATTAGGATTTGTTTCGTTTGCGCGAGTCGAAAATCGAGAGCGGAAACCAGGGCTGGCGCGGCTTCGGGGTTGGACCGCAGGAGAGAGGCGAACGCGGAGAGTGTTTTATAGGCCGCATCCCGCCACCCGCCGCGGTCCGTGAATTGGGCAAGGCGAAGGAGATTCATGGCTGCCGTCGCATTGGGGGAAGGCTCGGCGCCATCGTAGGATTCGCGCGTAGGGCTAAGCACGGCAGCATCGGAGGCATCCGAGTCAAAATAGCCGCCCTCTGGCGCATCTCGGAATAGCTGGTCCTGTTTTTCTTGCAGTCGAACAGCCCAAGTCAGCCAGTGGACGTCGAAGCCAGCCTGGTACAGGTCCAGAAGTCCGCCGATGAGATCCGTGTAGTCGTCGAGGAAGCCGTCTACGCTAGGACCGCCCGCGCGAAAGCTGCGCCAAAGCTTGCCGGTCTTCGAATCATAGAGATGGGATTCGAGAAATTTTGCCGTGGCTTGCGCGCGTTCAAGATAGCGCGGCTCATCGAGAGCCTGGCTGGCCCGCGCCAGAGCGGAGATCATCAGGCCATTCCAGGCGGTGACAATCTTATCGTCGAGAGGCGGCCGCGGGCGGCGAGAGCGCGCTTCCAACAAGGCGCTCCGTTCGGTCGCCAGCTTCCGGGTGGTTTGTTGAACGGTTAGATTGAATTTCTTGGCGGTCTCGTCCGTCGAGTGCGCTGCATACAAAACGTTCTTACCGTTCAGTTCGCCGCGAAGGTCTTGTTGCGCAGGAACGTTACCGCCGGGTTCAACTCCATAGGCATATTCGAAGACCGCCGAATCCTGCTTGCCTAGGACACTCTCAATCTCTTTCGCCGTCCAGATGTAAAAGACTCCCTCACTGGTCTCCGGTTTTCCCGGAGCAATTTTGCTGTCGGCGTCCTCCGCGGAGGCAAAACCGCCGCGAGTCGGTTGCATCTCGCGCAGCGTGAAATCGAGAATGCTTCGCGCGGTATTGGCATAGAAACGGTCGTGCTTGATCTGGTAGGCCTCCGTGTAGACGATCGAAAGTTGTGCCTGATCGTAGAGCATCTTCTCGAAATGAGGAACGAGCCAGGTCACACCTGTCGAATAGCGGTGGAAACCACCTCCCAGCTGGTCGTGAATGCCACCGCGCTCCATGGCGCGGAGCGTGTTGAGCGTCATTTCGAGCGCGTCGCGCTGCCCGGTGCGAGCGAAATAGCGAAGCAAAAAACACAGCGCGACCGGCCGCGGAAATTTCGGCGCGCCCCCGAAGCCTCCGTTGGTGGCGTCGTAGGCCGATGAAATCTGTTTGTATGCCTGGTCAAGAATGACGGGTTGTAGATCGCCCGCCGAGGGAGGCTGCTGGCGGACCATCTGCATGAGTTGTTGGGCGGCGCGCCCAGCGGTCTGAGTGATTGAATCCTGTTGTTTGCTCCACGAGTCGGAGACCTTTTCTAAGAGCGCCTTGAGTTGGTCCGGGGGAAAGTAGGTGCCGCCGAAAAAGGGTTTGCGTTCAGGGGTGAGCACCACGTTCAGCGGCCAGCCCGCGCTTCCCGTCGTCGCTTCGACATAGGCGATGTACAGGCGGTCAATATCGGGTCGCTCTTCGCGGTCCACTTTAATAGAAACGAAATACTGGTTCAGGATAGCGGCGATGCCGGGATCGGAATACGATTCCCGCTCCATGACGTGGCACCAATGACAAGTGAAGTAGCCGATGGACAGAAAGATCGGCTTGTTCTCTTTGCGGGCCTTTTCAAAGGCTGCGACGCCCCACGGATACCAATCCACCGGATTGTGGGCGTGCAAGAGAAGGTAGGGACTCTTGGCGTGAATCAGCCGGTTGGTGTAGCGGTATGTCCGTGTTCCCGCGCGCGGCTCAGGTGTCTGACCAAGGTCGGATCGAGCGGAGACGCTGGCGGCAGTACCAGGCGGTGCGGCAGCATTCATCGCACCCGCCAAGGCCAGCAGGAGTGCCCCTCGACGAAGCAGCCTGAAACGCTCATGCCGTTGGCGCAATCTCGCGCTCCTTATGAAATGACTATGCGCTTCAAGTCTAACTGTCGCCAGGGGTGAAAGGTCTAAAGATTCATCCTTCTCCCCGTGGTTGACCGTGGTTGACCAGCCGGGCTTGTCCTCTGCCAGGCCATCTTGCGCGGATCGCGGCGCTTCTTAAAAAAGTGCACGGCCGGCTAGGGAGCTGCATGATGCGGGGTGACTCTCGGCGTGGTCATCCAAACACCTCCGGACCAGGCGCGGGGGAGGCCTGCTTCGCGGTCCACAGACGGAAGTCTGTGCTACTGTTGCCGGGATTTTCTCCTGGAGGTGGCGGAATGAGGGTTTTCACCAGATTGGCGATCGCTCTGCTGGTCGCCGGAGTGGTGTTTCTAGCAGCAGGGAGGGCGCAAAAACCGCCGCTGCTTCCGGAGAAAGAGGTGGCGGCGCTGGCGAACGAGCTGAGCGGGGAGACGGCGAAAAGGAATCTGGAGGGCGTTGCGCGGTTTCACCGGCAGCGGGGGTCGAAAGGATTTCACGAAGCGGCGGAGTTTGTAGCGGAGCGCCTCGAGGCGTATGGATTGCAGGACGCGGCGATTCTGCAGTTCCCGGCGGATGGGAAGATTTTTTATGGCACGCAGAGGTCGCGGCCGGCCTGGGATGCGGACTTTGCGGAGTTGTGGGAGGTAGCCAAGGAGGTTAATGAGGTAAAGGAAAAGCGCTCAAATAAAAGCGATCCCCACGGAGTCGGGGTAAACGAGCGGCTGGCGGCCAGCGGCGAGAAAAAGATGGCGAGTTATGAGGCAGAACCGATCGTGCTGGCAGAGGACAGCGAGAGCGCCGATGTGACCGCGGACTTGGTAGATGTCGGTGAGGGCACCAAGGAGAGTGACTACGCGGGGAAGGATGTGAAGGGCAAGATTGTGCTGGTAAGCGCGCAGCCCGGGGCGGTGCAGGATTTGGCGGTGGGGAAGTTTGGTGCTGCGGGGATCGTTAGCTATGCGCAAAACCAGAAGACCGCGTGGTGGGGCGAGGATGAGAATCTGATTCGCTGGGGACATCTGGAGACGTTTTCGCCGAACAAGACATTTGCGTTCATGGTGTCGTTGCAGACGGCGCGGCGATTGCGGGAACGCTTAGCGCAGGGCGAAGAGATTCGGCTGCATGCGGTCGCCAAGGCGGGGCAGCATGCGGGGAACTATGAGGTGGTGACGGCGGCGATCCGAGGAGCCGATCGCCAGCTGCAAGACGAGGAGATCGCATTTTCCTGCCATCTGGATCATCAGCGGCCGGGAGCCAACGACAATGCCAGCGGTTGCGTAACGATTCTGGAAGTCGCGCGGACGCTTCAGAAATTGATTGCCGAGGGGAAGCTGGCGCGGCCGGCGCGGACGATTCGGTTTATCTGGCCACCGGAGATTGAGGGCACGGTCACGCTCCTGAACGCTAAGCCGGAGTTTGCGAAACGGATCAAGGCGGTGGTGCATATGGACATGGTGGGCGGAGGGCCAGAGACCAAGGCGGTCTTCCACGTGACACGCGGGCCGATGAGTTTGCCGTCGTTTGTGCATGACGTGGCATGGGCGTTTGCGGAGTTTGTGAATGAGGAGTCTTACAAATTTGCGGCCACGGGGAAGGCGGAGTTTCCGCTCGTGGCGCCGGAGGGCGGGAAAGAGCCGCTCGGCGCGGCGGATTCCGCCTACACCCTGGGGAGCGATCACCAGGTGTATCAGGACTCGTCGTTCGGGATACCGGCCATTTATTTGAATGACTGGCCGGACCGCTATATTCACACGAATTTAGATACCGCGGCCAATATTGATCCGACCAAGCTGAAGAGGGCGGCGTTTATTGGGGCGGCCAGCGGGTATTTTTTGGCCCGACTAAACGTGCAGAATGCGTCGTCCGGCCTTGAATTGTCTTCGGAAGCCCGAAGCGCGCGGCTGGCGGCCAGGATGTTCAGCCGGATTCGAGGCCTTAGCAAGGCGGAAGAAGCAAGTGTGAATCAGGTCTTCACCGATTACGTCGCTGGTTCCGATGAATCGCTCCAGGCCTTTCTGGGAGCTCCCCGATCCACTTCTTCCGGAACTCGTTTGAATGCCAACAACGCGAAACCAGGAGAGCTGGTGTTCGCGCGTACGGCGACGCCGAAAGGGCCGCTGGAGGTGTTTGGGTATGACTATTTTGAAGAGCATAGAAGGGCCGCGGGAGTGGCGACCCCGAAGCTCTTGCGTTATGAGGGATTGTGGGGAGCGGGGGAGGAGTACGCCTATGAGGTGTTGAATTTTGCCGATGGCCAGCGGAATACGCAGAAGATACGCGACGCCGTTTCGGCGGAGTATGGGCCGGTGCCGCTCGAATTGGTGGTGGAGTATCTGCTGGCCGCGGAGAAGATTGGCGTGGTGGAGCAGGTGAAGTAACACGGCCAAGCCTTGGAACGTGGAATGTTCGAAGGTTAGGAAAACGCGCCGCGGCGGAGGCTATACCGGCGAAGAATGCGCGGGCGAAGAAACGGTGTGCTAGCATCGAGATTTGTCCGTTAAACGAGGGACCTTGCAGATGACCGGGACGATGAAGGCGTTGCGCAAGGTGCAGGCGGCCAGGGGCCTGCAGATGGATACCGTCGCGGTGCCGGCGATTGGGCCGACCGACGTGCTGGTGCGCGTGAAGACGGCCTCCATTTGCGGGACGGATCTGCACATTTACGGCTGGGACCGCTGGTCGCAGGGGCGCATCAAGCCGCCGGTGACGCTGGGGCACGAATTTTGTGGCACCGTCGAGCGCGTGGGCGACGACGTGCGCGCCATCAAACCAGGCAGTTTTGTCAGCGCGGAAATGCACGTTAATTGTGGGCATTGCCACCAGTGCCGGGTGGGCGAAGCGCACATTTGCCAGAACCTGCGCATTATCGGGATTGATCAGGACGGGGCGTTCGCGGAGTTTGTGAAGATTCCGGCGTCGAATATCTGGAAGCTGGATAGCGCGATTCCCGAGCATTACGGGGCGATTCTCGATCCGCTGGGCAATGCCGTGCATACCGTGCTGGCGGGGCCCATCGCGGGACAGACCGTTTTGGTGACCGGTTGCGGGCCGATTGGGTTAATGGCCATCGCGGTGGCCAAGGCTTGCGGGAGCGCGACGGTTTTTGCGACGGAAACAAATGAAAAACGCCGCGCGATGGCCAGAAAAATGGGCGCGGACGTGGTGCTGAATCCGGCGGCGGAAGATGCCGTTCGGAAGATTCTCGCGGAAACCAACGGCACGGGCGTTGATGCCCTGCTCGAAATGTCTGGGAATCCCACGGCGATCCAGCAGGGATTCAAAGCGCTGAGAGCGGGCGGGCGCGCTTCGCTGCTGGGGATTCCGACGGAAAATGTGCCCCTGGATCTGGTAAACGACGTGATTTTCAAGGGCGCCACGGTGCAAGGCATCTACGGGCGGCGCATGTATGAGACCTGGGTGCAGATGACCGCGCTGCTTCGGGCGGGGCGACTGAATCTCGAGCCCCTGTTTGGCGAGCGCGCGGCGCTGGACAAATTCGAAAGCGCTTTTACCCTGCTGCAGAGCGGCCTTGCTGGAAAGATCTTGCTGTATCCGAACGGTATGCCGCGCTGAACGAATCGATCTTTCCTGCTTTGCGTTCAAGACGTTTGCTCAGGAGAAGCGGGCTGACGCAAAATAGCTATTCCACCGGCCGAGTCCACCTTAGGAGCGCCATCATGTCTGATACCGCAACGATCCCTTCGAAACAGAACCCCATGCAATACCTAAGTGACCAGTTGAAGGAGATGCTTGAAAAGGGTGTCGCGCCGAAGCTACGCGTGCTCGAGGGCGAGCAGAAGCCGGTGTGCATTTTTGACGGGAGAGAAGTGATCAACCTGGCTTCGAACAACTACCTGGGGCTGACCACGCACAAGGCGCTGCGCAAAGCCGCGCTGGACGCGGTGAAGAGATACGGCGCGGGTGCGGGGGCCGTTCGCACGATTGCTGGCACCATGAAACTGCATCTGGAGCTGGAGGAGCAGATCGCGGCGTTCAAGAAGGTGGAAGCCTGCGTGGTGTTTCAATCGGGATTTACGGCCAACGCGGGAACGGTGTCGGCAGTTCTGGGAAAAGACGATCTGATTATTTCCGACGAGCTGAATCACGCTTCGATCATCGATGGCGCGCGTCTTTCCAGAGCCACGATCAAAGTTTTCAAGCACAAGGACGTGAAGGACTGCGAGCGCATCCTCGAAGAGAACGCGAATTTTCCGGGGAAGAAGCTGATCATTACCGACGGCGTTTTTTCGATGGACGGCGATATTGCGCCGTTGCCGGAGCTGTGCGACCTTGGCGAGAAATACAGCTGCATCATGATGGTGGATGACGCGCATGCCTCGGGCGTGCTGGGCCGCGGGGGGCGCGGGACCGTGGACCATCACCAGTGCCACGGGCGCGTGCACATCCAGGTGGGCACGCTGAGTAAAGCGATTGGCGCGATGGGCGGATACGTTTGCGGCTCACGGGAGCTGATCGACTTTCTGTATCTCCGCGCGCGTCCATTTCTTTTTTCCACTTCGCACCCGCCGGCCACTGCGGGGGCTTGTCAGGCGGCCTTCGCGCTGCTCAATTCGCCGGAAGGTGAAAGGCTGGTGAAGAAACTCTGGGCCAACACGAAGTTTTTCAAACGCGAATTGAAGAGGCGCGGTTTTCAGTTCAAAGTCAGCGAGACGCCCATTATTCCCCTGCATGTGGGAGATGCGGCCAAGGCTTTCGAATTCTCGAAGAAACTCTTCGAAGCGGGGGTCTTCGCCCCGGCCGTCGGTTATCCCACCGTGGCGGAAGGTAAAGCACGGCTGCGCGCCATCGTCAGCGCGACCCATAAGCGCGAGCAACTTCTCGGCGCGGCAGAAATTTTGGCCGCCGTGGCGAAGCCGCTCGGCATCGTTTAGGCGGGCACCCGGGAGGGGTGTAAATCCTGCGCACTAGCCGGTCATTTCTCCGGAGCATGAACCCCTGCTTATCCAGTTAACTGATAGAAAACAGGGTCTTTACTTCGCGGTGCTCGCATTGCACTATCAGACGGCTCCGAGGATACCCCTAGGTATACCGATACTTCCAGCTCACCAGTTCACAAGGCCAACTCGAGGAGGATTATGATCATGAATCGCACTGGTTTTGCAATTGTTGTGGGGGCAGTTTTCTCGCTGGGCGCTGCAGCCGCGTCGCCCAGGGGCGCCCAGGCGGGAGCGCAAAGCAGCAGCCAAGCTTCGGTTCAGGCCGGCCAGACATCGGCCGAAGCATCCGGCAAGGCGTCAGCTTCCACGCAGAACGAACAGGCCAATGCCGCGCTGGCGACGGGCTCGGCGTTTAACGCCGCGCTGAGTTCGCCGATCGATTCGAAGAAGTCGAAGCCTGGCGATGTGGTGAAAGCCCGCACCACGGAATCCGTCAAATCCGAAGGCAAGACCGTGTTGCCGAAGGGAACACAACTGGTCGGGCACGTAACACGGGCCTCGGCGCGCGCCAACGGGGAATCGGAATCGTCGCTGGGAGTCGTGTTCGACAAAGCCATCCTGAAGAACGGCCAGGAGATTCCCTTGAATGCAGGGATCCGAGCGCTGGCTGCAGCGCAAAGTGGTGCGTCGGCCGCAGGGTCGGACATGGACGCCATGGGCGGCCTGGGCACTTCGGGGGCCGCGTCAGCCGGCGGACACGGTGCGCTGGGCGGCGCGACTTCCACCGCCGGTGGTGCGGTAGGCACGGTGACCAACACCGCGGCTAATGTGGGAGGAACTGCCGGCGGAACCTTAAACTCTGCGGCCAACGCCGGCGGGAGCATCACCGGTGCTTCGAAGGGAGCCGTCGGCGGCTTGAACACCGCGGGTCAGCTCACTTCGAACAGCCAGGGCGTGTTTGGCCTGAACGGCCTGAACCTGAGCGCCGCGGGCTCGAATGCCACCGAGGGTTCGGTGATCACTTCGGCGGGAAAGAACGTGCACCTTGACAGTGGCACACGGCTGCTGCTCGTGTCGCAGGCCGAAGCTGGTCCCCAGGGTGAAGCAAATCGGCCGGCTGCCAGCAAGCCGGAAGCAAAGCCCAACAAACAATAACCGGTTGAAGTCTGGAGGCCGCGCGGGAAATAGGACCACGCGGCCTCCTTCCCGATTGCTCCGCGGTGGCCCGCCCCACAGTCTCGCAAGTACCTTCTTCGTCCTTTGCTATACTCGCCCGCATGCCTTCGGCACCCAAGAGACTGTTTCTTGTTGACGCCATGGCGCACATCTATCGCGCTTTTTTCGCGCCCATGCCGCAGCGGCTCACCGGTCCTGGCGGCGTCCCCACTAACGTTCCCTTTTTATTCGGAAATATCCTGCGACGGCTGATGAAGGACTACCAGCCGGACTACATTGGAATTGTGTTTGATCCTCCCGGTGCGACTTTCCGCGACAAGCTGTTCGAAAAGTACAAAGCCCAGCGGCAACCCATGCCGGAGGAAATGCGCGTGCAGCTGCCCTTGGTTCGCCGCTTGTGCGAAGCCATGCGCTTGCCGATGCTCGAAATCAAGGGTTACGAAGCGGACGATGTGATCGGAACGATGGCGGTCAAAGCGGGAAAGCACAATCTGGAAGTCCTGATTGTGTCCAACGACAAAGACATGATGCAGCTCGTTGGCAAAAGTGTGCGAACCCTGCGGACCGGCTCTGGCGGTGCTAAGGGCGACATCATCGTGGATGAAAAGAAGGTCGAAGAGCTTCTGGGAGTGCCGCCGGAAAAAGTGGTGGATTACATGGCACTGCTCGGGGACACCATCGACAATATCCCCGGCGCCAAGGGCATCGGGGAAAAAGGCGCAGCGGAGTTGATCCGGAAGTACGGCAGCGTGGAGAGCGCGCTCGATCATGCGGCCGAAGTGTCCAACAAGCGCTACCGCGAAGCTTTGCAGCAGCAGCGCGAACAAGTGCTGATGTCCAAGCAACTGGCGACGATTGCGACGGACGCGCCGATTGACGTCAAGCCGCAGGAACTGGAATTGCGCCCGCCCAACGGTGCTGCGCTCGCGGAACTGTACCGCGAGCTGGGCTTCAACTCGCTGCTGAAGGAATTGGGATCCGAGGCGGTGGCCCCGGCCAGCTCGGAGTCAGCCGCTCAGGCGGACTACCGACAGTGTGCTAGCGTCGCCGAGTTTCGGAAGTACGTGACGGAACTCCCTCGCAAGGAGCCCCTGGCGATCTGGCTGAATCTCGAGACCGGCGAACGCGAATCGGAAGGATTCGGGACACACATCTCGTCGATCGAAGTCTCTTCAAAGGCAGGCCAAGGGCGCTCGATGTGCTTTGACGAAAAGGGTGAAGCGCTGAAGGCCCTCGCGCCACTGCTCACCGATTCGAAGCGGCTGAAGATCGTCCACGATCCCAAACTGTTTCAATTGCTAACCGGCCGGGCGGCCAACATCCGGTACGCGACTCAGCTTCTTTCCTATCTGCTGCGGCCCACCACTGCGAATCACAATTTCACCGACGTGGTGATGCGCCAATTCAACGTCATGCTCGGAGGCGGCCCCGGTGAGCGCGCCGATTACTTGCAGCGCCTCGTGCCCGTTCTTCACGAACAGGTCTCGGAGCAAAAACTTGACGGCGTGTATGAAATGATCGACCTGCCGCTCGCGCCGGTGCTTGCCGATATTGAGCGCACGGGGGTTCGCGTCGATCCCCAAGAGCTCGGCAAAATGTCGCAGACGATGGAGAAAGAAATTCGCCGCCTGGAGAAAGAGATCTGGAAGCTTGCGGGCTTGGAATTCAATGTCAACTCACCGACGCAGCTGGCAGAAATTCTTTTTGACAAACTGAATTTGCAGCCCAACGCCAGGCGCGGAAAAGCGAAAGCGCGTTCTACCGCCGCGGACATTCTCGAGGAATTGGCCGCGCAGCATCCGCTTCCGGAAAAGATCATCGAATACCGCGAATTCGCCAAGCTCAAATCGACTTATGTGGACGCGCTTCCGAAGCTGATCCATCCCGAAACCGGACGATTGCACACCAGCTTTTCGCAAACCGGCACGGCCACCGGCCGGCTTAGCTCGAGCGATCCGAATTTGCAGAACATTCCGATCCGCAGCGAGCTGGGGCGAGAGATTCGCGCCGCTTTCGTCGCCGAGAAAGGAAAGGTATTGCTGTCCGCGGACTACTCGCAGATCGAGCTGCGCATCATGGCGCACTTTTCAGGCGACCCCGTGCTCGTCCAAGCTTTCCGCGACGGTGAAGACATTCACGCGCGGACGGCGCAGGAGGTGTTCGGCGTGGGACCGCTGGCACAAACCGCGGAGCACCGCCGCGCCGCCAAGGCCATCAATTTCGGCATCATTTACGGCCTTTCGCCATTCGGGCTGGCGCAGCAATTAGGCATCGATCAGAAAGAGGCCGCGAAATTCATCAACGCATATTTCACGCGCTATCGCGGCGTGAAAGAGTATCTGGACCATCTACTTGCCGAGACACGCAAGACCGAGGTAGCGAAGACTTTGTTCGGAAGAATTCGCCCGATTCCTGAAATCAATTCGCCGCAGATGCAGCTTCGCAACTTTGCCGAGCGCACGGCGCTCAATTCGCCGTTGCAGGGCACCGCCGCCGATCTCATCAAGCTGGCGATGATCAATATCGACCGGCGGCTGGCCGAGGAAAAGCTCGAAGCGAAAATGATCCTGCAGGTGCATGACGAGCTGCTCTTCGAGGCGCCCACAAAGGAACGCGGCAAGCTGGAAAAATTGGTTCAGGAAGAAATGGAAGGCGTCCACAAACTGGCAGTGCCCATCGTCGTTGAAATCGGTGCCGGGCCCAACTGGCGGGACCTGGATTGATGCAAGGCGCGACCGCAGCCGCGGCTTCGCGGAGGAAACTGCCAGGCATCCTTTGCGGGGTCGCGGCAGTCCAACTTTCGAAACAGGAATGGCCATCGCTCACCCAGCCCAAATGTGCTAGCTTGAAAATTCCCGCCCGGAAAATGAGGCCCCCGATGCGTCGCGCGATGTTCCTCGCCTTGGGCTTAACGGTTGCTGCGTTTCTAGCTTCGTGCGGCGGAGCAGCCGGCGGGGGGCAGCAGCAAATCACGGTGACCATCAACCCTACATCCGCAGTTGTGACCGTCAACCAATCGATGCCCTTTACTGACAAGATCACGGGAACGACGAATACCGCGGTCGGGTGGGAAGTGAACAGCGTTGTGGGGGGCACGGCCACCACCGGCACAATCAGCGCTTCGGGCGTGTACACGGCGCCAGCACAAGTGCCGAGCCCTGCGAAGGTGACCGTTACGGTGCTGTCGCAGGCGGACGCGACGAAGTCTGCATCGGCCGCGGTCACCATTGAGGCGCATACACCGAACGAAGCGGCGCAGAACTTGCCGATTATCCTGGGCACGACGGGAGGGAATGCCAACGATTCGAGCGCGCAGCAAAACCTCATCTCCTGCTGCGGCGGGACTCTGGGCTCCCTGGTCGAGCGGAACGGACTCTTCTACATTCTGAGCAACAACCACGTGCTGGCACGGAGCGATTCGGCGACGCTGGGAGATAACATCATCCAGCCTGGGCTGGTCGACAGCAACTGCAATCCGAGCATCCCGTCGGTGGTAGCCCATTTGTCGCAGTTTGAAAGACTCGAAACGTCAGGCACAAATGTCGACGCGGCCATTGCGCTGATCAATCCCGGGGCCGTAGATACGACTGGGACAATCATTTCCCTGGGGAGCACGGCGACCGGGAATGTGCCCGATCCCGGTCCTCCGCACGCGGGAATGGGAATGGCCGCGAACGTGGGCCTGAGCGTGGCCAAGAGCGGGCGCACGACGGGACTGACGTGTTCAACGGTGGCGGCCATCGGAATTACGACCAGAGTGCAATACCAGACAGGATGCGGGACGGGAACGATGTTTACCGTTACCTATCAAAATCAGATTTCGGTTTCCGGGGGAACTTTCAGCGCGCAAGGAGATTCCGGATCGCTGATTGTGTCGCAAGGTTCGGCAGATCCTGTGGCCCTGCTTTTTGGCGGATCGGATACCGACAGTGTGGGCAACCCTGTCCAGGATGTGCTAACCGCGATGGCCGACTCGCTCGGGAACAAACCGGTGTTTGTCGGAAGCGCTTCGGCACATCAGGTGATTGCCTGCACGCTGCCAGGATTTTCCCCGGCAACAACTACAGCGCGATCCGGCCTGGCCTTCGAGGCGCAATCGCTCGCGTCGGCGGCGGCAGCGCGGGACCTCCACGCCAATCAGCTACTGGCCAATTCCTATGTGCGCGCGGTCGGAGTGGGCGCGAGCATCGATCATCCGGGGGAGCCCGCCGTGTTGTTGGTCGTTGATCTTAGCCAACCGCGGACAAAGTTGCCGGCCACTCTGGAGGGGATTCCTACGCGGATCGTACCGAGTGGGACAGAAACGCTGCGAGGAGTGCTTGATGAAGCGCAAAGCGCGCGGCTGGCTCCGACCGGAGATGCATTTTCAGTGAACAGTCTCAGCGCCGAGCAAGTGAGGCAGGCGCAAGCCGTTCAAGCGGCGCACGTGGACGAGTGGATGAAGAGACCGGAGGTCCAGGGATTTGGGATTACCTCCAGTGCAGATGCGCCGGGCGAGGCGGCACTCGCGATTTTCCTGATTCGAGGGGTTGCGCACGACGCGGTTCCGCCGGTGATCGATGGAGTGCGAACGCGGGTCCGTGAATCTAGCCCCTTCCGAGCAGGTTTTAACGATGCGCCGACCGAGCGCGGATGCTCAATGCGTTCGACAAGAAAAACGCCATCAGGACCTGTCTCGAATTCGCGGCTGCGACCCTAGTTCGCCGGTAGGGCGGTGGTGGGAACCGCGCCTTTTTCATTTTTTCATTCTTATCTCTTTTATTCTTACGCGCGCGGGCGTAGAATCCTGTAAAAATCAAGCCGAACTTGCTCAGGAGGAAACTATGCATAGGACGCTCCTCGTCCCGAGTGCGATTCTGCTCGCGAGTTTCGGGATTGCCTACGCTGTGCCGAATTCCGCGCAGGAAAAGCCGGAGTCCAGCGAGCCAAAAATGACGCCCGAAGACGCGGCCAGAAAGAATCCTGTCCCGCCAACGCCGGAAGGATTGGCGGAAGTGCGCAAACTTTTTGGCTACAATTGCGCTATGTGTCACGGCAAAAATGGCGACGGTAAGGGTGACCTCGCTGCGGACATGAAGCTTGAACTCCGCGACTGGCGCGAGGCTTCTTCCATCGAGAAGATGACCGACGGCGAGCTCTTTTGGATTGTCAGCAACGGTAAAGGCAAGATGCCAGGCGAAGGCGGCCGAACGACGGAAAAAGTACGCTGGAACTTTGTGAACCTGGTGCGCGCTTTTGCCAAAAAGGGCGCCGGGGATAAACCAAAGGCGGATTCGCCGGCAAGTTAGTTGCTACCAGCGGGGGCGTCCGAATCAACCAAGGTGATGGAATCCTGGATCGCCGCGCGTGGGGTGAGCGGCGTCTTCCCCTATGTTATGCTGGCCTCGAATCATTCCCGTAAGGAGACTTCCGATGGCCCATGCGCCACAATTTCTGAAGCTGGTGAACGAAGCAAAAAAGAAAATCAAAGAAAGCAATGTGGCGGACGTGAAGCGCCGCAGCGACGCGGGTGAAAAGTTTCTGATCGTGGATGTTCGCGAAGACAACGAATGGGCGAAGGGCCATCTTCCCGGGGCCATCCACCTGGGCCGAGGCATCATCGAGCGCGACATCGAGCAACGCGTTCCGGACACCAATGCCAAGCTCATTCTGTATTGCGGTGGTGGTTTCCGATCCGCACTCGTGGCGGACAACCTGCAAAAGATGGGCTACCACAACGTCGAATCGATGGATGGTGGGTGGAAGGGCTGGCTGGAAGCGGGTTTGCCGATCGCCAGAGACTAGCGGCGGCGATTCGCTCCGGGCGGAAGGAGTCGAAAATTAGCCGCTGCCCTTGCCACGCCTCTAAATAGTGGCTATTCGATGTTTCCACCAATTTATTCTGGCCTTCGCGTTTTTTTACTCTCAATAACTCATCCCCAACTAGTTTCGTTTTCGCCTCCGTCCTAAATCGAGACTCACCGGGACTCACTTATGTGCTTGCGAACCAATTCTTCGACTGATATACAGACGCGCATAATTAAAAACAGCTTAACAAACCACGATCTTTACACAAAAGTCCGCACAGGGTTAGGTGGCATGAGAATAGATGCATGTAGTTATTCGTGCCGCAATATATCAGCAGGGTCCAGCGATGACGCCCGCATGGCGGGAAGGATGGCTGCCGAGGCAGCCATCAGAAAGAATAGCCCGGCGATGCTCACAAAGGTCAAAGGATCGGCCGGCTTAGTTCCGACCAAGATGGCACTCATCAACCGTGTGAGAACAAAACCACCGGCCAGACCAATGCTGAGCCCAATAAGCATCAACCGGAACCCCTCGTTCAACACAAGTTCGAGAATTTGGCGCTTCTTAGCACCAAGAGCGACACGGATGCCGATTTCGGCTGTTCGCTGCCGAACAGCTGACGAAAGTACGCCATAAATGCCTATTCCGGCGAGCAATCCTGCGATCATCCCGAAGCTGCCAATGAGGAGCAATGTAAAACGCGTGGTGGTCTGAGCTTCATCAATCAACGCATCGGCCGGCAGTATGCCGGTGACGAGCAGGGTAGAATCAACACCTTTGACTGCCGCCCGGACCGCCTGTTCATACTGCACGGGTTGACCGGTGATCCGAGCCGCCCAGGAGTCCACGATACCAGCCTCTTCGAATCCACCGGTTATATAGATCTGTTCCCTGCCGGGTTCCGCCAATGATGTGGCTCGCACGTGTTGAACAACGCCAATTACTTGCACCCATTCAACGTCGGGTGTTCTAATGTGCACCAGAATTCGTTTCCCGACTGCGGATTGTCCAGGAAAGGCTTTCTTCGCAAGGAACTCATCGACAATCAGAAGTTTGCGCCCAGGGACATTGTCAGCGTCCGTAAATGTACGTCCCTCCAGCACTGGTATATGCATCGTTTCAAAATATCCTGGAAGGACCTCTTCTTGATCGGCTTCTTGATACTTGCTCGCATCCGACAGCGCCTCGTCGGTTCCCCAACGGACTACGCCGAAGAAGCCCCCCGCGAGTGGAAAACGGTCGCAACCGGTTACGCTTTGGACTCCCGGAATAGCTTGCAGCTGCTGGCGAATCTCCTGGATGAGGGCAGCCCGTTTTTCCAGGCTGTTTTGGTCACGGTTGACACCTAGAACCTGAAAGGTGAGTAGTCCATGCGAATCGAACCCGGGATCGATGCGCTGCAGCACGAGAAAGCTGCGAAACATCAGTCCTGATCCAATGAGTAATACAAAAGCCAAAGCAATCTCCAAGACGACCACGGACTTGCGCAGCGAACTGCTCCTGGATAGGCCGGCGTGTTGACTCGCGCGGTGCAATGAATCCATCAGTTCCGAGCGCGATATACGCCAGGCAGGCGCCAAAACAACTACAATGACTACGATGAAAGCTGCCAGTGCAGCGAAACCGAGTACGTGAAAATCAATTCGCGCGGTATCAAGACGCGGAATATCTGCGGGACCAAAGGTACGCAGCGAGCGGATTGCGATGGCGGCTAGCATTAGGCCCGCAACAGCGCCAGTGCCGGCGAGGAGCACCGCCTCGACGATAAGTGAGCGAAGGAGTCTCCAGCAAGTTGCGCCGAGCGCCGCACGAACTGCCAATTCGCGTTCCCTGACGGACAGCGATACCAAAGCAAGATTGGTGACATTCGCATAAGCAATGAGTAGCAGAAAGATACCTGAACCAAGGAGGGCCAAAATTGCGGGGCGAAC
>Ga0066685_10000081_pt1 | contig 21809 bp, 17 predicted proteins | sample GraSoiAngelo_134_FD_62305 | JGI IMG/M metagenome (GOLD analysis project Ga0066685, IMG submission 62305) | Grasslands soil microbial communities from the Angelo Coastal Reserve, California, USA - 14_0929_05_30cm | ecosystem: Environmental > Terrestrial > Soil > Grasslands | place: USA...
CCGCCTCCTCCTCGTTCCGTCCATCGCCGGGGGATCGGAACTCTAGCGGCGGAGTCGCGCCTGCCGTATGTAGGGTGCCGAAGCAGACGGCCTCTTTTTCGGCTGAATCCAGGTCATTTCCGAGAATTCAGGAAACATTTCGCACCTGGCCTTCGTTCCTATATTAAGCAGCACCAGGAGTGTGCCCATGCATAAAGCCATCCATCTACTCGGCCTCGCCGTTTTGTGCGCCCCTCTAGCCCTGGGCCAATCTAAAAGGATCGAAGTCACCAACCTTCTTGATCACCCTTTCTTGGTCGACTTCCCTTCCGGCAGCCAGCTCAGCCTCCGTTTGCGCTCCGGGGACTTCCGCATCGTCGGCCGCGATGACAACAAGGTCTCCGTCAGAGTGGGCGCCAAGGACCCCGAAAAGGCCAGGGAAGTCAAAGTTCGCCTTGAGCGCATCGACAACTCTGCCGAGCTGAACGTTTCAGGCGGCCCCAAGAACGACATTCAAATCACCATTGAAGTCCCGCGGGCTACCGGCCTTTTTGTTCGGATGCCTGCGGGACAGCTCGAGGTCAGCGACATCCAGGGAGATAAAGACATTCAACTTCACGCTGGCGAGTTGATCGTAGGTGTCGGCGATCCCTCCGACTATTCCCATGTGGAGGCTTCGGTCAGCACCGGGGGACTCGAGGCCGCGCCGTTCAGGGAATCCCATGGCGGTCTGTTCCGCTCCTTCCACAAGGATGGCAGTGGCAAATACAAACTCCACGCCCATGTAGGCGCTGGCGACCTTACCCTTCGGTAAGCCGGGCCGGCTTCTAAATCGTAGAAGAATGGCGCAACATTCCGCCCTCAGCCGTGTTTCTACCAGTATGAGATTGCGGCTCGTCGTTTACACTTTCGCTTCCCTGCTTCTTCTGGCGTTTCATGCGCCCGTACGGGCGGCTGCTTGCCTTTTCTCTGACTTCCGCGATCTCTAACGCCTGAAATCAGGTTGCTAATTCCAAAGCAATTATTGCTTTCACCTCCGCCGCCCCTTCGCAATCAGCACGATCGCTACAACCCAAAATCACACTCGATTTTTCCGGGACCCGTGAACGCACCACCTTTCGTTCCTAGGCCTTAGAGGCTCGGTGGATTTGCCGGCGGCATCTTTCACCCGTGATATGAGGGTCCAAGAAATGTCCACAATCTGAACCGGCCAAGAATCCGGGCTTACCTGTTAAGCGAAATTAACCAAAAGATGTTGCCTCCGTGACGACCCTGGGTATAGACTTCCGGGCGCGATCCAGTCCGACCCAGCTCTTGCATCACCGCGGTTGTCTCCACAGGAACGTCAACTGCGGCTGAGCCACGCCTGCGACGCGGGTCACTGGTGCCAGAAACTTGCTCGGACCAGCTTGTTGATTCGCAAGAACTTATCAACAAGTTTCTGAGGAGATATGTGGTGCGACCGATTCCTATCTTAAAACGAACAAGCCAAATAGGAGGTCGGATGAGACGTGCGGCGTGGTCAATCTCCCTTGTTGCCACCATTTCAATGCTCGGCTCCGCGCAGATCAGCGCGGCGCAGAATCAATCCAGGAAAGGGCACGTGGTGATTCCGGAATCCAGCGTGGAGCGCGTCGGAGACAGCGGTGTCATGGCCCATACGCACCTTCGCATCATGATGCCGGCAGGCGGTGTTTTCACAGGTGCGCCACAACCCAACGAACTTCCGCCGTTCTCCGGGCTCTTCTTTGAGACCCCGGCGTCCATCGCCTGCATCTATCACCTGGCTCCTCATCCGAAGGCAGGCTGCAATCCGAACGAAACAACAGCCAACCCGACCGGTGGTTCAGGCGCGATCGCGGTGGTCGATGCATTTGACACACCAAATGCGGCGCCCGACCTAGCAGCGTTTTCCGCTCAATTCGGGCTACCACCTGCGGTTTTCCAAGTTGTGTACGCCTCCGGCACGCAGCCCGGTTTGGATCCCAGTGGAGGATGGGAACTCGAATCGTCGCTGGACATCGAGTGGTCTCATGCCCTGGCCCCGAATGCCAGAATTTTTCTCGTTGAAGCGAACACCAATAGTTTCAGCGATCTGTTCCAAGCGGTGGCCGTAGCGTCGAATCTTGTCGCCACAAACGGTGGCGGCGAAGTCTCCATGAGTTGGGGTGGCGGGGAATTCACCCAGGAAACTCTCTTCGACGCTTCCTTCACCACTCCCGGCGTTGTCTACGTTGCGTCTTCCGGAGACAGCCCGGGCGCTGTGTGGCCCAGCGCTTCGCCAAACGTTGTCTCGGCAGGCGGAACGACCATCTCGCGCGATCCGAACTCGGGCACGTTCCTGCTGGAGAATACCTGGCAGGATGCCGGTGGCGGACCAAGCCAAGTTGAAGCCCGTCCACATTTCCAGGACCGCATCGCGGAGATTGTCGGCGATTTCCGCGGCACTCCGGACTTCTCGTTTGACGCGAATCCCAACACCGGCGTCTGGGTTCTGGACACTAACCTGTTCGAAGGCAAACGCCATAAATGGTTCGTCCTAGGCGGCACCAGCGTTTCCGCACCTTCGCTGGCGGGCATCATTAATTCGGCAGGTAGATTCGCCGCTTCCAGCCAGGCCGAAAATGCCTTCATCTACGGGCACATGTTCTCGGAGCGGGGCGATTTTCGCGACATCATCTTCGGCAACTGTGGCCTGAACATCGGTAACTTTGCCCGTTTGGGTTGGGACTTCTGCACCGGTGTTGGCAGCGACTTCGGACTCGGCGGCAAGTGATTCTAAGTCCAACCATCTTGCCGTTCTGGATGGACCGAGGGAGCCCCGCTCTGTGAGCGGGGCACTTCTCAATTCTGCTTTTCGTTTTTCTCTCGATCTTTCCAATCATTTCGGTGAAGAGCCGGTCCGCCTACGCCATCAAGACGGCTGAAGTTCTCATCGGCGCCAATGCCCTCGGGCCTTTCGTCTATCGCCTGGGTTCCCGCGGCGGGTCTCGTTCGAACGCTCGATGACCTGTCGCGGTATCCGGCAATAAGCTATAGCAAGCTCATCTGCTTGCCTTCGAGAGCGAGCAGTTTTTTCTTGATTGGCAGTCCACCACCGAAGCCCGTCAGGCTTCCGTCGCTGCCAATGACACGATGGCACGGAATGATGATGGGAATAGGATTCGAACCGTTCGCCAACCCGACGGCGCGTAGCGCTTTGGGTTTGCCAATGCGCTGAGCCAATTGGCCATAGGAGATCGTTTCTCCATAGGGAATGTTGCGGAGGCAGCGCCACACGCGGAGTTGGAACTCCGTGCCCTCCAGCGACAAAGGCAAGTTGAAATCCTTCAACGCTCCATCGAAATACGCCTCCAATTGTCGGATCACCTCGTGTAGCGGCCCTCGGTCCTGCTTCCAGTGTGGTGGCGGGGGCCCGGTTCGTTTGCTGTTTTCAAAATACACTCGTCTCAGGCCCAGCCAATCAGCAGCCAGCAGCAAGGGCCCAACAGGGCTTGCGAATGTCGCGTAAGAAACCAGGCCCATTTTTCCCCACCTATGATCGCTTTACAGGACAGCAGCTTTACTAGTTTTTCCTTTACTTCAACACCTCAACTGCGTACGGAGTGCCAGCCCTGTAGCGCTTCTCAAACTCTTCGCGGGTGCACATCGTGCGGATGTCCGTAATGCGATCCACGGCCAGAACCCCATTCAAGTGGTCGACCTCATGCTGCAACAACTCGGAGAGGTTCCGTTCCTCGTCCACGTGAAGTTCGAGCTGCTCACCGCTCAAATCCTGATACTGCACGGTGATCTCGCGGTGGCGCTCTACTTGCATGAAAATCGACAAGAAACTTAGGCAGGCATCCCATACCACTATTTTTTCTTTGCTTCGTTCGGTAATCACCGGATTTACGAGTGGCCAGGGATCCTCACCCGGTAGACGTAGGAAAATAACTCGCACATTCGCGCCAATCTGCGGCGCAGCAATGCCCCGGCCGTACCCCGTCGTCTGCCGCCAATATGCCAGGGTGTCCGCCAGGTCCTCCACTAGCGCCACAATCTCCGGCGCCGCCGGATTCTCCACGCGCTTCGCCACCTCGCGCAATCCAGGGTCCCCCAACTGCAAAACAGTTCGTATGGCCATATCCGTCTTTCTCTTTCTGCGTGTCTTTGCTTTAGCCGCTATGCCTTTCGTGCTTCTTCTCGCTTCTCTCCGGTCATCGGTCTAGAAGTCTTTACGGCTTTTCCCACCTCCCCGACTCTGCCGCCAGAAATATCGCTTCAATCACCGCCATATTCGCAATCGCATCCTCCAGCGGCACCGGTGCCTCGCTCCCCTCCCGAATCGCTCGCGAAAACGCGTCCCCCTGCACCGTATACTGATCGCAAACCGGAATCGTCTCCGTTCGAATTCCCCCGCCAAAGACGTCGCGTCCGTCATCAATAAAAATCCGCGTAGGCCTATCGTTCGGTGCATTAAACGGAATTTCAATCTCGACTCGTCCTTTTGTCCCCAAGAATTGCATTCGTTGGTACGGCACCGCCTGCGTGCTGCAGGTGAACACCGATTGCCCCGACGGAAACTCCAGAATCGCCGACGACAATCGGTCCGTCTTGAACTCTGGATCTCTTTCGATTAGTCCCGCCACGGCTGTTGGCTCCTCGCCAAAAATAAATCGCGACATGGTAATCGGATAACACCCGATATCCATCAGTCCGCCTCCGCCCCACTCCGCTTTGTTCCGCACGTTGGCAGGATCCCGGTTGAAATAACTGAACGCTCCCACGATTGCTCGCAACTCTCCGATCACCCCCTTGTGAATCAGCTCTTGCGTCCTCAACCATTGCGGGTGCGTCTTTACCATGAAGGCCTCGCCGATCTTCACACCGCAGCGCTCCCGCACTTCCGGCAGCGTTCTGGCCTCCGCTACCGTCAGGCTCAGCGGCTTCTCGCACAGCACGTGTTTCCCCGCCTCCGCCGCTTTCCTTGACCATGGCACGTGTAAGTGATTCGGAAGGGGGTTGTAGACCGCTTCAATCTCCGTGTCGGCTAACATCTCTTCATATGACCCGTAGGCCTTCGGTATTCCCAGTTTCTTCGCAGCTTCCCTGGCCTTGTTCAAATCCCTCGAGGCAATCGCCGCGATCTCACTCCACTCTCCCTTTTGCATCCCGGGAATCACTTTCTTTGTCGCGATCGACGCCGCCCCCAGCACTCCCCACTTCACTTTTTCCTGTTTCACGGTTCTCCCTCTTGTCGCTGCACCGCCCACTTCTATCATGCCTTTTGTCCTCCTCCAACTATTCCCCGGCATCCGAGTTTGTCAGGATCCGGATAACCGCCATCAAACCACGTGCGCGCGCACCTTCATGGCTGCTATCATCACGCCTGCGGCTTGTGCCAAGCGCCGGCCCAAGCGACAGAAAACCGAAGGAGGACAAAACGCATGCGCAAAGGAATCACCATCCTGTTATGCGGGATGTTCGCATTGAGTGCGCCACCGGCCGCCAACCGGCTGTGGGGTCAAACCGAGAAGAAGGAGGCTTTGCCCGATCCCGCCGTCAAGGTCGGGGACATGGCGCCGGATTTTACCCTGATGGACACCCATCGCAACCAGGTGTCCCTGCATGACTTCCGTGGCAAGAAGAACGTGGCCCTCGCGTTTTACATTTTCGCCTTCACCGGTGGTTGAACCAAACAGATGCAGAACTTCCAGCAGAATCTGGAAAAGCTGGAAGCTGCAGACACCCAAGTCTTGGGTGTAAGCATGGACAGCACCTTCAGCAACGCCGCCTGGGCAGAAAAAATCGCCGTCACTTTCCCTCTCCTGAGTGACTGGGGAGGGGATGTTACCCGCCAGTATGGTCTCTACAATCCCCAGTACAAAGCAGCTCGCCGCGTCAACTACGTGATCGACAAGAGCGGCAAAGTCGTTGAAATGCAAATCGACAACGATGCCGTCGACCCAACGAAAATCGTAACATTCTGCGAGCGCCACAAGACCAAAGAATGACGCTCCCGGCGGGCGCAACCGGACGCTTTTCGCCTTATTGCAAAGTTCCCCAATGAATGGCCATCCGCATTCGTTGCGCCCTTGCTCTTTTCTGGATTTCGCTCGTCCCTCATCCCTCAGGAGAGGACAATCCACAGGAGCAACACACCGGCACGAGGACAGCCAAGATCGATGTGTCTGCCTCTCCCCGCAATTGCGTGATGCCCGGCGCGGCCTTCGGGGCATCAAAAGTTTTACTTTCTCTACCTCCTACCATTGGAGTAGTATGGGCAGCGAGGAGTTAGCGTTTTCCGCCCGAAGCATCTCCGTCGGTCTAACCTCTCGCGGGCCTTCTAACGGAAGCGCTGGCTTGTGGGGAACTTATGCGGAACGACAAAGGATTCTCTCTGATTGAGCTGCTTGTAGTCATCGCGGTAATTCTGATCATTGCGGCGATTGCCATCCCTAATTTTCTCAGCTCCCGCCTTCGCGCCAATGAAACCTCGGCGGTTGCCTCTCTCCGTGTGATCAACAACGCTGCGGTCACCTATTCCATCACCTATCCCGACTTAGGTTTCCCGGCACAGTTGACTGCTCTCGGTGGCGCGAGTCCTTGTTCTGGCTCTTCCACGCAGGCCTGCTTGATCGACGACCAGCTAGCCCAGGGCAGGAAGGCGGGCTACACCTTCGTCTGGACAGGTGACGGCGCCGTTCCTTCGGTCACTTTCCTGGTCACCGGCACACCCCAAGTAGTCGGCGGGTCGGGTCAGCTGATGTACTGTACGGACCAGACGAGCGTGATCCACTATGATCCCACCGGCTCCGGTTGCACCGGCGCCAGCCAGGTCCTGCAGTGAATTTTGCCGAATCGTGAAACTCACCTGCCAATCCCTCGAATGGCTTGGTAATTCCTGGTGCTATCGCCCGTCCTTGCGTTTCACCGGCTGGCGCGAGTGAAGTCAGCGAATCCTCCGGCGGAGCGCGCTGCGTTCCGAGAAAGAGGCGTTGCCAGTGCCAGTAAGGCAGCGAAGTGGAAATCCCCTCGTTCCGTAAATGTCGTCTTAGGGGGCCGAGAAGAAAACTGCACTCGTAGAAACTGAGGCACCTCTCTGCAAGGAATACGGCCCGCATGACGTGCTCCGGCAGTGCCACCTGACTAAACAAAGCGTGATAAACAGCTTCTCTCGAGCCAGCCGCCTGTATCGGTACTCTGTACTCTCGGACAGTGGACAGGTTAGCGCTGCCTGGCCTTCGAACTGCAAAATACAGGATTGACGCCCTACTCTTCAGAATTTTAGTATGTCGCGAGTCGCGAACTAAGTCCCACCGTTCAGATTTGGTAGGAGTTCAGGTTCCAGACCGGCCTGCATGGCCTCTCTGCCGATGGGGGATTTGGCGTAGCCTTAGGGGGACTCATGCGAAAACAAAATGGCTTCTCGCTAATCGAGCTGCTCATCGTCGTCAGTGTGTTGCTGATCATCGCGGCAATTGCCATCCCCAATTTTCTCAGGTCCCGCCTTCGCGCCAATGAGGCCTCCACAGTTGCCTCCCTCCGCGTGATCAACACCGCCGCCGTTACCTTTTCCATCACCTATCCCGACTTGGGCTACCCGGCGCAGTTGACCGCTCTCGGCGGGGCCAATCCTTGCCCAGGCTCTTCTACACAGGCCTGCTTGATCGATGACGTCCTTGCCCAGGGAAGAAAGTCCGGCTACTCCTTCGTGTGGACAGGTGACGGAGCCGTTCCTTCGGTCACTTTCATCGTCACCGCCGCGCCCCAAGTAGTCGGCGGGTCGGGTCAGCTGATGTACTGTACGGATCACACGGGCGTGATCTACTATGACTCCTCCGGCTCCGGTTGCACCAACGCCAGCCTGGTCCTGCAGTAACCTTATCCCGATCTCACTGGCGGCCTCTTTTCCTGCGGGAAGGCCTGGCTTCTTATTTTTTTGTGTTTTCTGCGATGCTCGGGACGTCAAGACCTGTGGACGTTTCACGTGTTTCCGATCTATCCCCTTCTCTTCAACTTTCAACCTCTCCCCGGAGCCTTGCATTTGCACCCGTTTACAGGAGTGCTAGAATCCCAATGGAAACCCATGACAACTGACATTTCATATAAGACGCTGTACCAGAAAATCTGGGACTCCCACGTGGTTCGAGAAGAGCCCGGCCAGCCCTCGATCATCTACATTGACCGCCACCTGATCCACGAGGGCACTTCGCCCCAGGCCTTTGCCGGTCTCCGCGCGGAGAGCCGCAAAGTCCGCCGTCCTGATCTCACTTTCGCCGTGATGGACCATTCTGTCTCCACCACCGACCGCACCCTGCCTATCCTCGATAACGATGCCAAGCTTCAGTTTGAAGCCCTGGAGAGAAACTGTCGCGAGGCCGGCGTCCGCCTCTTCGACATGAACAGCAAGAATCAGGGCATTGTCCACATCATCGGCCCCGAGCTCGGCATCACTCAGCCTGGCCAGACCATTGTTTGCGGCGACAGCCACACTTCCACGCACGGCGCCTTTGGCACGCTGGCCTTTGGCATCGGCACCAGCGAAGTCGAACACGTTCTTGCAACGCAATGTCTTGTTCAGTCGCGCTCCAAGATGCTCCACATTCTCGTCCACGGCAAGCGCCCCAAAGGCGTCACTGCGAAGGACTTGATTCTCGCGATCATCGGAAAGATCGGCATTGGCGGCGGCAACGGCCACGTCGCCGAATACGGCGGCGAGGCCATTCGTTCCCTTTCGATGGACGGCCGCATGACCGTCTGCAACATGACCATCGAAGGCGGCGCGCGCGCCGGCATGATCGCTCCGGATGAAACCACCTTCGCCTATATGGAAGGCCGTCCGTTTGTCCCGCGCGGTAAGGCCTTTCAGGAAGCCGTCGACCGCTGGAGACAGCTGCATTCCGACGAAAATGCCAAGTTTGATATGACCGTCGAGCTTCACGCCGAGAAGATCGCTCCGCAAGTCACTTGGGGCACGAATCCCGGCATGGTCACGAGCGTCACCGAGCGCGTGCCGGACCCGCATGACTTTAAGGACCTCAACGATCAGAAGGCCACGGAAAGCGCGCTCCAATACATGGGCCTCAAAGCAGGCACGCCCATCGTGGACATTCCGGTGGACCGCGTGTTCATCGGATCGTGCACCAATTCGCGGCTCGACGATCTCCGCGCCGCCGCGCATTTTGTCGAAGGCAAACACGTCGCAAAAAGTATCAAACAAGCGCTGATCGTCCCCGGTTCCCGCGGCATCAAAACGCAAGCGGAAAAAGAAGGCCTGGACAAAATTTTCCGCGACGCCGGTTTCGAGTGGCGCGACGCCGGCTGCAGTATGTGCATCGGCATGAACGCCGATGTCCTGCCGCCGCATGAGCGCAGCGCCAGCACCAGCAATCGCAACTTCGAAGGGCGCCAGGGCAAAGACAGCCGCACACACCTCGTCAGCCCGGTCATGGCGGCCGCCGCCGCGATTGCCGGTCATTTCGTCGACGTGCGCGAACTCGATGTTGTTAACGTCGAATAGCTTGGATTTGGCATGCCGCGTGGAGGTTGCAGATGGAGAATTGCTCGAGATTCGTGGGCATGAGTTGACCGTTTGTGCTAGGGCCGGAGCCGTGCTGTGGCATTACCTACATCTTGATTTCCACGAATCGTTCCGATGGAACGAGAGACCAAGGCGCAGCGTACTGGACCGCCGTTTGGCGAAATTGAGAGATTTCAAGTTTTGGGAGATTGAATCACATGCAACCGTTTTCAACGCACACTGGCATGGTGATGCCGCTCGATCGCGTCAACGTGGACACCGATCAGATGGTACCCAAGCAATTCCTGAAAGCCCTGACGCGCGAAGGATTCGGCCGGATACTTTTTTACGACTGGCGCTATTTGCCCGGTGAGAGGCCCAATCCGGCATTCGTTCTGAATTTTCCGCGCTACAAAGGCGCGTCGGTTTTGTTGGCGCGCGCCAACTTCGGCTGCGGTTCCAGCCGCGAACACGCGCCGTGGGGCGTGAAGGACTACGGCTTCCGCGTTGTTATTGCACCCAGCTACGCCGACATTTTCTACAACAATTGTTTCAAGAACGGCATCCTGCCTGCCACGCTCTCCGAAGCTGAAGTCGACGAGCTCTTCAGACGCACCGAAAAAGAAGAAGGCTATTCGCTGACCGTCAATCTGCCCAACCAGACCGTCGCGGACAGACACGGCCTGATGTTCAAGTTCGAAATCGCTCCGTCGCGCAAGGAAGTTTTGCTCAAAGGCCTCGACGACATCGGCACCACCATGCAACACGAGCCCGACATCACCGCCTACGAAAAAACGCACACCGCCACCGCCACTATGTACGACACCGTTGACGTGAAGTACTACTCCAACGGCCGCTGAGCACTCTCTTATTGAAAGCCTATAGCAACGCGCAGCCTCTGAATCGGCATAGGCGGAGCGGTCGCCCACTCTCCCCTGCCACGGGACCGGACATGCGGTCCGCATCCGGCGGTTCGGCGGGTTGAACTAATCATGAGCCCGGAACTCGGGAAGCCCCAGAGCGCGGCGAAGAAAGCGTTGGACAGAGCGATTTTCAGCACTGGGGCGTTCGTAAGCGGGGATGGTCCATCGGAGCTACCCGCCGTTTTCGCGGCCTCCTGCGCGGTGATGCCGCGCTTGCGGAGCTCCCATATCTCGCTGCCATTGGCAAGATCGCCCGAACACTGCCTGCCTCGTATCCAGTTCTTGTTCATCGGCTCCCGCCTTTGCTCCACGCTTCTTTCAGACTCCCCTCGCCGCTCGGCCCTTGCGCTTCGCTATCACTTCGCCTCCATCTGGTATTGAAGAGGACTTACACCCTTACACCTCCCAGCTGTCGACCCTGCTCGCCACACAATAAAGACGGGGAAAGCCTTGTGGCCTTCCCCGTCTTCGCAGCGAGAGTTTGAAACCCGCTGGAAGTTAGAAACTGAGCCGGATGCCAAACTGCATCGCCCGGGGGTTATTGCCCTGCGAACTGATTACACCCCAAGTATCTGGGCTTGTAATATCGTTGGTCGGATCGTAGAACACAGGGTGGTTGAAAAGGTTAGTCACGACGAACTGGAACTCGGCGTTGACGCGCTCGATGATCTTGACGTTTTTCGTCACTCGCATGTCCATGTTCCAATAGCTAAGTCCACGGATATTTCCGTAGCCGCCTGTCCCGGTGTCAATACCCAGAATTGGGTTGCGAACCGTGGCAAACACGCCTGCGGGGTCCGCAAACAGGTTAAGGTTCCCGTTGTTGTTGTGCAGCGAGGTATTTACTTTGTACCCTTTCGTGAAGATGCACTGTTCGTTGCTGAAGAAATTGGCGCCATCGGCCGAGCCGAAAGATTGCCCGTTGGTATTGGTGTAGCAATAGGTCGGTGCCCCGCTCCCAACCGCGAAAACCGGCGAAATTTGCCAGCCTCCGAGGACATGACCGGCCAGACCATGCTGACCCTTGTAGAAGGGAGGTTCATACAAGCCGTAGATGTTGTACACGAACTTTCGATCGAAGTTCTGCAGCCCGTACATGTTGTGGAGGTCGAATGCATCGTTGGGCGTGTATTCGCTGGTGGCCTGGACGAAAGCCCCGGTACCTAAAGCCTTGCTATAGGTAAAGTTCTGCTGGAGCGTGAGACCTTTCCAGTTCGTCATCTTAAGGGAGACGAACCCAGCGTTGTAGTTGCCGTAACCGACGCTAGCATTAACGCCGACGCCGCTGGAGAGTTGTCCGTTGCCACCGAAGGCTCCCGCGAGGGGTGTATTCAGCATGCTGCGAGGGAAAGTGAATGCTCCCTTGTCCAGATCACTCCACAAGTTCCATACACTCTGAGTGACCAAGTTATCCTTGGCGAAGCTCTCTTTGTACACGACGGCTGCCGTGCAACTCGCGAACCCAGTGCAATAGGCAGAACCCGGTCCTCCGAGAGCCGTTTCAAAGAAAGGCTGGGCCGCGAAGGTGTTGGCGTACGTAATAGCAGCGGCCGATGTAGATGGAATATTTGCGCCGCAGGCATTCAGGGAAATATCGCAGCCCAGCCCCTTCTCGATGGCCGCGTAGGCGGCCGAGAATTTCTGTCCGCCCAAGGTCATCATGTGGGGTACGGCATTGATATTGATTGGCTGATATTCGTGAGTGATTCTCCGGCCGATATATCCCACTTCCAAGAGGACCTTGTTGGTCAACTGCCGCTGGATGGTGAGGTCGAACGAATCCACGACATTGGGCCGGAAATGCACATCCAACGCCTCGCCTGCGGCCGCCGAGACGTCATTTACCCCTGGGAAGGTCGGCTGAGGAAGAAAGGGCGCAGCAGCCGGAAGCGGGGCAACGAGACCGTCCGTCCCCACGCGGAAAGCATTGGAAACGTCAACAGATCCACCGCACGTCCCGTTCATATTGGCCTTCCGGCACTGGACCGGCTGGATCAGACCGGTACCCAATAGCGGCACCAGCACCAGGTCCACGCCGTTCAGACGTCCGTAGACTCTGCTATAGCCTCCACGGATAACCGACTTATTCCCGCCAAACATCTTGCCCAGGAAGCCTTCGTGGATGTTGGGATTCCATGCAGCTGCGAAGCGCGGGCTAAAGGAGCCATAGAAGGGCTGGTAGGGGTACTTCTGCCCGCCACCGGTGTTGCCCACAAGAGCAAAACCAACTACGGGATTGTAAACGTTGCCTTGGAGGGCGGCCGCTTTTCGGGCATTAAGATACGCCATCACGTCTAGCTGCTGGCCCGCATCGTCCACTAACTCGATCTGCTTGCCGAATTTCTCTACCGGCGGCATTTCTAGCGTCCAGCCGAGGCCGTACGTCAATGTGAAGGACGGCTTCATACGCCAACTGTCGCTCCAGTAGACGTTGTAATAGGGTATGGTGCTCTGGTCAAACGCGTGCGTGAGCGGAGCATTCAGCGTCAGCGTGGGACCCGACCGCGTGTAGGCGACTTGCGAGTCGGTGACGATGCCTAGAACCGCAGCAGAATTGCGACCCCACCTTGATGAACTCACGCCAGCAGGAAGCGTACTGGAGAAATCCACCAGCCCTCCGCCAACCGAATCTCCGAGTTGGTACGTGGGTTGGTAATTGATGCCGCCGCCGTTGTCGGAGCGCTGGTGGTAGTTGTAATTTCGCTGATAGGCGCCGCCGAAAGTAAAGAGATGATTGCCCTTCAGTATGGTGATGTCATCGCGAAAGAACTTGTCCTGGCCATCCCAGAAGCGCGTGCGAACGTTCTGAGTATTCACGTTGTAAGGAACGAGCGCGGTGGTGGAAAATTCACCAAAAGGCTCGAGCGCGCCTCCGAGCCCCGCGGACTGCACCACACCGCCGGGATCATTCCATGACCAGTAGTTGCGCAGGTAGCTGAAATGGAAATCGTTGGTGGTGTTGGGAGTGATGTTGGTCGTCAATCCGCCTACGAGGTACCAAGGCTGCTGCGGACGCAGAGAGAGAGACGCCGGGGTGCCCAGTGTATCCCCGGGGAAGAAGCCTCCAATATCCACTTGGCTGTTGGTGGCACGAGTCAGCCGATAGTAGCGATAGCTGGCATTGAAATGCCACTTCGCACCAAAGTCATGGTCAAGGCGAGCTACGCCGAAATAAGAAGTATAGGGGAGCGACATGTTCCCTTTGAAACCCTGCTCGTTGAGGCCGTCACAACGCGAACCCAACAGCGCGCCGCAACTCGGGTCATTCGGAAGAGGCATGTACTTGGTCCACATCTGTTGGACCAAAGAATTGATTCCGATGCCTCGCGGGTCGCATGCGGAGGTACCAGTTGACCCGCAGTTGGTTCCAGTGTTCAGGTTGTACTGAACGGGATTCCCAGCTGCATCAGGGAAGGTCAAGATACCGGCGCGCATAGCTGCTGTCGGCACGGCGCGTTCATACGTGGCGGAGTTCTTCCACCAGAAACCCTCAAAATTGGCGAAAAAGTAGGTCTTGCCGCCAAGGACCGTCTTGGGAATGATGGGACCGCCGAATGCGCCTCCTGCCCGGCTATAGTGGTAGCTTGGGAGCTTGGTGCCCGTGTTGTTGTTATCCCAGGAGTTGGCGTTAAAATTGTTGTCCAGATAATATTCGTAAGCCGTGCCATGCCAAGCATTCGTGCCGCGCTTGGTGACCACCTGAATTTGGGCGCCTGCCGAACTATTGAAATCCGCAGTCTGGTTGGCGGTATTCACTTTGAATTCTTCGACGCTGTCGAGGGGCGTCGGCATCACTCCTGTGGGGGCGCCACCGATAGCATTTGATACGATGCCGCCCGTTGGATCGCCGGCAAAGCTCGGCGTGTAGACTTGCATGCTGCCATCCATATCATTGGTGTTCTGACCGCCATCGAGTAAGAAGGTACTCTGGTCCACTACAGCACCGGCCACGCTGCCATCGGGAGAGACGCCCGGCTGAAGTGTCACGAACGTGCTGGTGTCCCGGCCGATCGACGGCAATGACGTTAAGAGATCGCCCGAGACTGAGTTGCCCACCGTGGCATTCAGAGTTTGCAGATCAGCGCCCGTGGCGGTGACTTCAACGACCTGGCTAACCGAGCCGAGTTCCATGGTGGCATTGAGCGTGAGTGCCGACCCAACGGTCACAACCTGACCACTAAACTTCGTCACGCGGAAACCGGTCTTATTAATCGTCAGGTTGTAGGTGCCAGGCGGGACGTTTGCGAAGAGATACCTCCCCGTCTCATTTGTGGTCGTCTTTCGGGAGTCATTCGTCGATGGGTCAACGAGCGTGACTCCCGCACCAGCCACGGCAGCACCAGAGGGGTCAGTCACGGTCCCGGCGACAGTCCCTGTAGAGGCCGCTTGGGCAAGCAACGCAGACGGAGTCAAAGCCAACAGACAACACAGAGCAACCACTAACAAAACCACTCGCTTGCTTAACATTCAACTACCTCCTGGAGCAGGGTTGGAACGCGAGGCCACAGACCTTCAGAATTCCCATGCCCGAAAAATCATTTTCGCCGAAACTTTTGGAACTCCCCATGCAATAAAACCCACCGACCGTACTGCTGATGAAATGCAACTTGCAAGTGCCTGACCACATGCAACGAGAGAAGCAAAGCGAGCAACTTGTAGAGATTATGTTGTCTTTATCCAAAGCGATTCTGCGTTTTATCTACGTCTATCCATATTTTTATATGGACTTCAATAGCACAAAACAATCGCCTTGCTCTCCGAAAAATTTCTACAAGTCAATGCACACCGCTCCGATGCGCGGAGGATTGCGATGCGCCGAGTTCAGCTGGAAATTGGGCAACCACTTGCAACCACAGCAACCTATGAAGGCTATATATGGCTGTGCGCGAACATTGTCAATAACTATTTAAGAGATTCCCGAGCTAAACTTTGTATCAGGTATAACTAAAACGATGTTCAACTCAGCGACTTGGTGATTGTCGGACTGCGTCGGAGCACCGCAGCGAGTCCCAGTTTCAGTACCATCAGAACTAACACTGAGCAACGTCGAAGACTCTGGTTAGGGCGCAAGACCACGGGGGGTTGCGGCGAGAAAACAACCAGCGCGATTCAGTGGTCCTGGTACACCGTGCGGCCGCCCACAACGGTACGCAGAACGCGGGTCTTGGTAAATTGGTCGGCGGGAACCTTGCTGAGATCGTTCGAAAGGACGACAAAATCGGCGTACTCGCCCTGTTTGAGCTCACCCTTCTTCCCTTCCTCGAATTCGGCGTAGGCAGAGCCGGAGGTGTAGGCACGGATGCAATCGGCCAGGGAGATTTTCTCCTGCGGCTGCCAGCCGTCTTTGGGGCCGCCCTCGGGACGTTCGCGCGTAACGCAGGCGTGCAACCCGCGAAAGGGACTGATGGGCTCCACGTCGTAGTCCGTTCCAAATGCCAGCGGTACTCCGTTTTTCAGCATGGTGGCCCAGGCGTAGGCGCCCACGAGGCGCTCTCGCCCAATGCGTTCCTCGGCCCAGCGCATGTCCGTGGTCTGATGCGAGGGTTGCATCGATGCGACGACGTGGAGCTGCGCAAAGCGACTGAAATCCATCGGCGCGACGACTTGGGCGTGCTCGATGCGGTCGCGACGGTCGCGCGGGCCGTTGGCTTTGACGACGGCTTCAAAAACGTCCAGCGCGATGCGATTGGCCCGATCGCCGATGGCGTGGAAGGCAAGCTGAAAGCCGGCTTTGTCGCGCTGGATGGCCATCAAAGTGAGTTTCTCCGGATCGCTAGTGAGGATTCCGCTCGTAGAGGGATCGTCGGAATAGGGCTCGAGCATCGCTGCGGTGCGCGAACCCATGGCTCCATCCGTGAAAGCTTTCAGGGCACCCGTCTTGAGCCACGGATCCTTGGTGCCGCCTTGCGCGCGCATGTTCTGCAAATCGTTGAGCGGCAGATTGAACGGGAGCCACTCGGTAATGCGAACAGTGAGTTTGCCTTCCTCTTTCAGCTGTTGGAAAGCCTGGAAATCGGCCCACTCGGAATAATCCTGGACGGAAGTGATGCCGTTCTTGGCGACGTTTTCGAGGACCAGTTCGATTCCCTTGCGGCGCACTTCCGGCGCCGGATCGGGAATCCGTGCCTTCACCAGGGACATGGCCGCATCTTCCTTCAACATTCCCGTGGGCTCGCCCGCCGTATCGCGTTCGATCTCACCGCCCGGCGGATTGGGAGTGGTTTTATCGATTTCCGCACGCCTAAGCGCGAGCGAATTCGCGACGGCCACGTGGCCGGAGATATGTGTGAGGATGACGGGATTCTTGGGAGCGACGGCATCAAGCTGCTGGCGATCGGGGAATTTCTTCTCCGTCCAGAGGGTGTGGTCCCACCCACCACCGGTGATCCATTCACCGTCTTTGTGCTGCGCAACGGCGGCGGCCACGCGCTTCTGCATTTCTTCCGCCGAAGGCACGCCCGTCAGCGAGACAGCAAGTTCGTCCGCGGCAGCGCCACCGAGATGCACGTGCGCGTCATTGAAGCCAGGCATCACAAATTGGCCTTTGAGATTGACGGTCTCGACGCCTTCCAGGCCGCCACCGCAATCGAGAAGGACATGGTCCATCCTGCCAATACAACTGATCTTTCCCTCGCTGACAGCCAGGGCTTCCGCCCACGGATGCGCAGGGTCATTCGTGTAAATGTGGCCATGATTGTAATAGGTCGTCGCGGGAGCCTTTTGAGCTACGCTCGATCTCGCGTGGAATGCAACAACGACGGTGACGACTGCAAACGGTAGGAGGCCGGCGAGGATTCGAACCCGATCCGTCCGGATGGTCATCGCGATTTTTCCTCGGCAACTCCGGAAACTCCGAGGACGGCAAGTAGTGCGCGCTTCAAACCGGCTTCCCGGCCGGCGGAATCGTACCACTCCTGCAGCGAATGGGCCCCGCCGCCGCTTCCGCCGGCGCCGATGGAGATGGCGTCGATCCCCAGGGACAGCGGAATATTCGCGTCTGTCGAAGAACGCTCGATGCGCGACTGATTGCCTACCACCTCATCGGCGGCACGAAGTGCGGCCAGCAGCGCAGAATCCGGCGACAATTCCCCGCCCGGACGGCTCCCCAGCAATTCGACCTTCCATTCCAGCTTTCCCTTGGAGGGGTCGCGCGCGGAATCCATCTCGTCCCTAACGCCCGCAATGACGCACTCGCGAAGCGCGGATTCCAGGCGTGCCAGCTCGTCTTCGCTTTCGGAGCGAATGTCGACTTTCAGGCGCGCCTCATGGGGAACGGAATTCACCGACGTACCGCCTTCGATTTGGCCAATGTTGAAGGTTGTGCGGGGGTTGGCTGGGACTCTGGTATTGATGAAGCGCACGGACCCGCGGACCAGAGCGTTGATGGGATTAGGCATCCCGAAGTCGGACCAGCTGTGGCCGCCTGGGCCGGTGACCAGAGCTTCAAGCCGGCGCGAGGCCAGCGCTCTGGTCGTCACGTGATCGGTGCCGGAACCATCAAGAACCACCACGGCTTTTAATTTCCCGTGGTAAGTATCGACGAGGGCGCGCATGCCGCGCAGATTGCCTTCGCCTTCTTCGCCAACATCGCCGACGAATAGAACGGTGCGCTGCGGCTTGAGGTGCGCGAACCGCACGGCACGCGCCAGCGCCAGTAGGGCTGCCAAACCGCTGCCATTATCGGAGATTCCCGGTGCGGTCATGCGGCTGCCGTCCCGGTGAACTCTCACCTCCGTGCCGGGAGGAAAAACGGTATCGAGGTGCGCGGCAATGACTACAATTTCTTTTTCATTCACGCCACGCAGTTCCCCGATGACGTTGCCGGCCCTGTCGATCTGCGCCGGCAGCCCGGTTTCGGCCAGTAACTCTTTGACCGCGGCCGCACGCTGTGCTTCCTGAAACGGCGGCGCCGGGATTTCCGTGAGCAGCACCTGTTGGTCGTTGATCCAGGAGATATTGGGCGTGAACCAATCGAGAGCGGCCCGGACCTGTGCGTTGTCCGGAAGCCGTGATGCCAGGGCCTGGGGTGATGCGTGGGAAGGAGCGGCGGAGCGAACCGGCATAACCAGAAGAATAACGCAAACGAGGCCGCGTTTCACCGTCGGTTTGCAGCGTCGTTTCCCGCTCACTTCTCGGCGGCCTCGGTGCACAGGGCGAGAACTTCGGCATCGGAAAGGACGCGCGGGGACTGCTTGGCGGCGTCAAAAATACGCGCCACCGTGGCATCGTCTGCCGGGATGCGGTGCTTCTCCAGCCAGAACAGCACGTTGGACTTGCCACTCATTGGACCGATCTCGATCACCTGATCGAGGCCAAAGAGATGCGCGGGCACACCGCTGTAAACCGCATTGGCGAGTGCCAGATCATTCTTACGAAAGGCCTTGATGAGCGCGGCGGCATGCACGCCCGTCGCGGTGCGAAACGCATCATGGCCGACGACCGGATAATTCAGCGGAATCATCGTGTGCGTGGCTGTCGAGACCTTTTCGCAATATTCCTTCAGCCGGGAAAGATCCTGGTGGATGAGTCCCATGAGCCGAAGATTGACAAGCATTAATTCCATGGGCGTGTTGCCGACCCGCTCGCCGAGGGCGTTGGCGGCAGCGTGGACCTGGTGCGCACCCCCGGCGACGGCCGCAAGTGAATTGGCGATGGCCAGGCCGCGATCGTTGTGACCGTGCCAATCCACGCGGATTTTTTCGCCGGACGGTCTCACCACCTCATCGATAGTGAACTTCACGAGGTTGAACGCCCCACTTGGCGTGGCGTGGCCGACCGTGTCGCAGAGAACGATGGCGCGCGCACCGTTTCGAATGGCCGTAGAATACAGCCGCTTGACGGTATCGGGATCGGTGCGCATCGTGTCTTCCGTGACGTACATGGACGGAAGACCGTTCTGGACCGCGAACCTTACCGCCTTTTCGGTGGTCCGCTCGAGGTGCTCGACCGTCCAGTCTTCCACCAGGCGCCGGATCGGACTGGAGCCAAGAAACGTTGCCGCTTCAATGGCCATGCCCACCATCTGCGAGATCTCTACGATGGGACGGATGTCGTTTTCGTGAGTGCGCGCCGCGCAGTTGGGTTTGATCTTCATCCGCTGCGTGGCGATTTCGCGAGCTAGGGCTTCAGTGTGCCTAAAGGCCCGGGACCCGGCGCCGGGAAGACCGATATTAACCGAGTCGATTCCCAGGGATTCCATCAGATGCAGGATCTCGATCTTTTCTTCGATGCTAGGGTCAACCACGGAGGGATTCTGCAAACCGTCGCGAAGGGTTTCGTCATTCATCAACACGCGGGTGCCTGGAGGAATCGCCGGCGGCGTGGCGGCGTTCCAATCGTAGATCCATTCGTCCTGCTGCACGGCGGGCCTCGTCGGCTGCGAAATCGATAAGACTAGTTGCGCAAAGTGTAGCTCTGCGGCTGTTGCGCGGGATCCGGGCGATACAGCGTCTTGCAGAATTCGCAGCGGTAAATTTCCGCATTCTGACCAATGAGCGCGGCGACTTCCTTCGGGTAATCGTAGTAGCGCTTCAAGTGGCCGTTGCAGAGCTTGCCCTTCTCATCTTTCTCATCGCAGGCGCGCTGTTTGGGCTTGCGCGTCTTGATTTTCGGTGACGCGGCAGTCTCTTCGGGCATGGAGCACCTCCCTACAATCCGTGGTCGCGGAAAAACGTTTTCATGGCACCGCGGGCGTTTCGCAGCTTCGCGCCGATGCCGCCGGAAAATTCAAATTGCAGAAAGGCATCCGCGGCGTGCTCGAGATCCGCACCATAGCGGTACCACCAGGGCTTGGCGCGCCGCGGCAGACCGTCGACATCAATGTATTTCATTTGCACCATTTCGAGGAGGCCGGCTTTGCCATGGGTGCGGCCCCAGCCACTCATGCCACACCCGCCGTGCGGGGCTTCCGCAATGCCGAAATAGCTGATGGCATCGTTTACCATGACCGCGCCGGCGCGGAGTTCGGCGGCCAAAGCCATTCCTCGAGTCTGGTTTCTGGTCCAGACGCTGGCCGCCAGCCTAAACGGTGAATCGTTGGCCCGGGCGATTGCCTCGTTGGCATCCCGCACTGCTTGCATGGCTAGGATCGGCCCGAACGTCTCTTCTTGAAATAACTTCATGGAGGAATCCACGCCCGCGATAATCGTAGGCTCAAAAAAGTTGGCGCCAAGATCAGGGCGCGATTTGCCGCCGCAGCATACCTTCGCGCCGCGCGAGACGGCATCGTCGACTAGATCACTCATGCGTTGAACGTGTTGCGGTCGGATGAGCGGGCCCACGTCGGTCGCAGGATCGCTTCCAGGACCGATGCGCAGTTTCTTCGTCTTCTCCACACAAAGCGCCAGGAATTTTTCCGCCACCGCTTGCTCGACGAACAACCGCTCTACGGAAAGGCATACCTGACCGCAGTTGGTGTAGCCGCCCCAAAGGGCCGCGCTGGAGGCCACCTCAAGGTCCGCATCCGAGAGAACGATCATGGCATCCTTGCCGCCAAGTTCAAGCACGGAGGGGATCAGCTTTCTTGCGCAAGCTTCGGCAACCCGGCGGCCGGTAGTCACGCTTCCAGTGAATAACACTTTGTCCGGCAAGGCCTCGATCAAGGCCTGGCCGAGGTCCCCGCCCCCCTGGACAACGGTGACAAGGCTTGCTGGGAAATGCGCGTCGATGAAAAGTTTCTCGATCAGCGATCCGCATTGCGGCGTGAAGTCGCTGGTCTTCGAAACCACGGCATTCCCCGCGGCGATGGCCGGGATGATCTGGCTGAGCGGGATTGCCAGCGGGTAGTTCCACGAAGAAATGATGGCAATGACACCGAGAGGCTGGTAGGCCAGATAGCCACGTTTGGCTTTCGCGGCGGTGCTGTGATGCGGAACCCGACGCGTGCGAAGAGCGCTCCCGACATTCCCGGACCAGTATTCCGCGGAATCGAGAGCAACGAAAACATCCGCAAAGAGGGCTTCCACGCGCGGCTTGCCGGATTCGCGCACAACCGCGTCAGCCAATTCAATGCGCGAGGCCATGATTCGTTCGCGGAGGCCGCGCAACTTCTCGCAGCGATCGCGGATCGGAAGCTTCGCCCATACATCCTGGGCCGCTCGCGCACGTGAAACGATCTCCGGGAGCAGTGACGGCGGCGTTTTCTCAATATGCCCAAGGACTTCCCCCGTGGCCGGATTGATCGAAGGAAGCGCGTCAACGGGAATGGCCGTGGCCGCCATAAGCGTGATTCTAACCGATTTTGAGGCCAGCGGGTGGCCGCGTCATTCTGGCGCCTGCTGACTTCACTGTTTTTCGACAGGAGAACCAGGCCGCCGGACTAGCGGGCTGATTTCGAAGTGAAGAGCGGTAGGTTTTCCGCCTTCCAGCGCATTGCGTCGTGGATGCGATTCCGGCCGCTCGGA
>Ga0066685_10000083_pt1 | contig 21761 bp, 17 predicted proteins | sample GraSoiAngelo_134_FD_62305 | JGI IMG/M metagenome (GOLD analysis project Ga0066685, IMG submission 62305) | Grasslands soil microbial communities from the Angelo Coastal Reserve, California, USA - 14_0929_05_30cm | ecosystem: Environmental > Terrestrial > Soil > Grasslands | place: USA...
AGGACGGCGACAGCGTGCCGGGGATCGTCGGGTACGAAGCCGATCGCACGTTCAGCACGTCCCCCCAGCCGAACGCGGTGAGCGGCACGTACACGCTCTTGTCCCACTCGCCGTTCGTCAGCAGCAGCGGCGGCTCAGACTTCGCCAACTCATCCGTCTACCAGGCGCCGAGCGGAGCCTGGGTGTTTGCAACCGGGACGTTTGGCTGGGCCTGGGGGTTGGACAACTACGGGGGAGCGAATGTCGTCGACACGCGCCTCCAGCAGGCGACGGCGAACGTCCTTAACCGGTTTGTCGGACCCTAGTGGTATGACGTCACGCTGAGCGTCAGCGGGCCGTCAGCGCGGCGGTGACGTACACCACCACGGTACGATCACGAGTTCGCTAACACGAAGGCCGGTCTGGATACGACGCGGTCGTGACGAACCGATGGGTCTGGGTGATCCCGACCGCCGACGTGCCAGCGACCCCTACACAACCTCCGTACAGTGATCCCGACCGTTCATCGGTTTGAAAGTCTTTCGCAGCAACGGCGGAGCGCGACGTTCCAAGCGATCGCAATGAGGTGAACATATGAGAAGCGAGACGATCGCCATTCATGGCGGTTACGAAGTCGAGAAGACGACGAAGGCCGTCGCCGTTCCCATTTATCAGACCGTCGCATATGAGTTTGATAGTGCCGACCATGGTGCGGCGCTGTTCAATCTTGAAGTCGACGGCTTTCGTTACAGCCGTATCAGCAACCCGACCAATGCAGTGCTGGAGCGGCGCGTCGCCGCTCTCGAGGGAGGGCGGGAAGCGCTGTGCGTGAGCTCCGGGCAAGCGGCGCTGAACTATGCAGTGCTCAATGTCTCGGAGCTCGGGAGTAACCTCGTCTCGGTTCCGCAACTCTACGGCACTACCCACACGCTGTTCGCGCACGTTCTGCCGAGTCAAGGAGTCACTGTGCGCTTCGCGGAGTCGGATCAGCCCGACGCCATCGAAGAGTTGATCGATAGCCAAACGCGGGCGGTCTTTTGCGAAACTGTCGGGAACCCGGCTGGAAACATCTGTGACATTGAGGCGCTCGCGCGCGTTGCCCACAAACACGGCGTTCCGCTGATTGTCGACAATACCGTTGCAACGCCCATCTTGCTGCGGCCAATCGACTACGGCGCTGACGTCGTGGTGCATTCTTTGACGAAGTTCATGGGCGGACACGGCACAACGCTCGGCGGGATCATCGTCGACAGCGGGAAGTTCCCCTGGAGGGAGCACGCTCAGCGGTTCCCGATGTTCAACCGGCCTGATCGTTCGTATCATGATCTGATCTACGTCGAGCATTTTAAGGAGGCCGCGTATATCGGACGCTGCCGTAGCGTCTACCAGCGGACGACCGGTTCCGTTTTGTCCCCCCTGAGCGCCTTCCTGTTGCTACAGGGAATCGAGACCGTTGCGCTTCGGGTCGACCGCCATGTGGAGAACGGCAAGCGCGTAGCCGAATTCCTACGCGACGATTGTAGGGTTGACTGGGTCAACTATGCCGGATTTCCGGACAATCCCCATTACCCGCTCGTGCAAAAATATCTCGGTGGCCGGGCCTGCTCGCTCATGACTTTCGGTATCAAGGGAGGGTTCGAGGCTGGAAAGAAGTTCTACGACGCGCTCGGACTGATCAAGCGACTCGTCAACATGGGTGATGCAAAGTCGTTAGCTTGCCATCCGGCCTCGACCACCCATCGGCAGATGTCGGTTGAGGAACAACGCAAGGCCGGGGTGCGACCAGAAATGATTCGGCTGAGCGTCGGCATCGAGCACGTCGACGACATCATCGGCGACCTGGATCAGGCGCTCGAGGCGACAGGATCAGCGCAGCGAATGGTGCCGATTCGCCAGTAGTCGGTCGATGGGGTGTTTGTTACATACAGGCTGAAGAAGTTTTCACACTTCTGCAGATCCGATAGCGCCATCAGGTGTCCTAAGCCTCGATCTTCCCGTCATTCGAGGAACGGCACAGGATGTGCTGTCGATCATTCAGATTGTCCTCGTGTGTAGCTGTGTCAGTCAGGTCCATCGCGAAGGAGAGGGCATGATCTCAAAAGGTCGGGAATCTCTCGGTTCCGTGACCCTCGCAAGCGAGCGACTTCCTAATGGGAAGGTCCCGTTTAATGAGTCAAATCCGCACCATATCGACGTGGGCCTGATTAACAATATGCCGGACGCGGCGCTGAAGGCGACCGAGCGTCAGTTTCAAGCGCTGCTCCGTACGGCGGCCGACGGCTTCGTGGTACGGCTGAGGGTCTTCGCCTTGCCAGATGTTCCTCGAACGGATTTCGGCGAAACTCATGTGAGGAATTTCTATTCGAGCATCGATGATCTCTGGGACAGCCATCTCGACGGCCTCATCGTGACCGGGACGGAGCCTCGGGCGCCGAACCTTGTGGACGAGCCATACTGGGGGACTCTGACCAGAGTGTTGGACTGGGCCGAGGAGAACACGTACTCGACGATCTGTTCCTGTTTGGCCGCGCATGCCGCGCTTCTCTATATCGACGGCATAGGCCGGCAGTCGCTTGGCGACAAGCGCTTCGGGGTCTTCGAGTGCGCGCGTGTGTCAGAGCACCAGCTGACGGCCGGCGGCCCCTCGCGGGTACGGATGCCTCATTCAAGGTGGAACGAAATTCCGGAGGACGCACTGGTCGCGGCCGGCTATCGCATTCTCACTCGGTCGAAAGACGCGGGTGTCGACACGTTCGTGAAGCTGAGAAAAAGCTTGTTCGTTTTCTTTCAGGGTCATCCGGAGTATGAAGCGCATAGTCTGCTGCTCGAGTATCGCCGGGATATCGGACGTTTCCTCAGGGGGGAGCGAGATACCTACCCGCCATTACCGCAGGGCTACTTCGACAAGGACACCGTCACTGCATTGGCCGCCCTGCGAGAGCGTGCACTGTCGGATCGCCGCGAAGAGCTGCTCGCAGATTTTCCAACCGCCCAGGCGGCAGGAAAAGTGTCGAACACGTGGCGCTCAGCGGCGAGACGTCTCTATCGCAATTGGCTGTCGTACATCTCCGCCCAGAAGGCTCAACGGCTTAAGGCAGGGTAAGGTCGGCTGTAGCGACGCCGACTGATCCAGAGGCCCGTGTATCCCTCGGTCCGCGATTCGTTTCTGACCCCTGCCGACTCGCAAGTCGCAGCGGGGCGGCGCGCGCTATCGATGCGGGTCAGTAGCAATGTTGTGTTCTTAGGTCTTACCAGTCTATTCACCGACGTCTCCTCGGAGATGGTGAACGCCATTCTCCCGATCTATCTGACCTTCGAGCTTCGCTTCAGCCCGTTACAGTTCGGCCTATTCGACGGTCTCTATCACGGCGTGACAGCTATTCTACGTCTGGCCGGAGGCCTCATCGCCGACCGGTTGCAAAATCACAAGAGCGTCGCCGCCATCGGCTATTCGCTGTCGGTGGGGTGCAAGCTCGCGCTATTGGCAGCGGCGAACGCGTGGCTCTGGGCGATGGGCATTCTATTCCTGGATCGGTTGGGCAAGGGCATCCGTACGGCGCCTCGTGATGCCCTCATCTCGCTCAGTGCTGCGCGCGCAAATCTGGCAGAGGCGTTCGGGTTGCATCGGGCGTTCGACACAGCGGGCGCGTGTCTGGGCCCGGTGCTCGCATTTTGCGTGCTGGGCTTTGCGCCAGGCGCATTCGACGCGGTCTTCGTCGTGAGCTTCTGTGCCGCGGTGATAGGCCTTGGTGTGCTTGTTGTCTTCGTCGAGAACCGGGGAGGGGCGCTGGACAGGATCACAACTGGCTCGGCCGTTTCGCTGAGGGCGGCTCTCCGCCTCCTCCGCGTCCCCCGCTTTCGTACGCTCGCGTTCGTTGGCACGGTCCTGAGTCTGGCCACGGTCAGCGACTCCTTTGTCTACTTGACGTTCCAGCGACGAGCCCACATTGACCCGATGTTCTTCCCGCTGCTCTACGTCGGGACGGCTGCGGTTTACCTCCTGCTCAGCGTGCCCGTTGGTCGTCTCGCCGACCGGGCGGGACGCGGGCGGGTGTTTATCGCTGGTTACGTCCTTCTGCTGGGGCTCTATGGCACCCTCCTCGTCGCGGCTCCAGGCGCGGGCGCACTGATCTGCGGTGTAGTGCTGTTCGGCGCATACTACGCGGCCACTGACGGCGTGCTGATGGCGTTGGCGAGTGAGGTGGTGCCAGGGCACCTCCGCACGAGCGGGTTCGCGCTCCTGACGACCGCCGTTGCGGTCGCGCGGTTCGTCGCTGCGGTGCTCTTCGGCGCTCTCTGGAGTTGGCAGGGACCGGAGTGGACGGTCGTGTTCTTTGTGGTCGCTCTGGGTACCGTGATTCCCTTGGCCGCCCTCGGGCTTTCGCGACGGTCACGCGAACCGGCGTCGGAGATGGTCTGAGATGCAGCTCTCCCGCCTCCGGGTTGGCGGCTTCATCGTACTCTGCACGCTTTCCGCAACGGTGGCGACGGTCTACGTCGTGCACTCCGCTCGTCGCGGGGGACCCGCCGACCTTACGATCCTCGCCCCCCCGAAACCGTCGCTCGTGCAACACGCGTCGGAAAGCACTGCCGGGAGTGACGCCGCGCGGACACCCGACGATCGTGAGCGCAAGCCTCCGTCCGGCAGCGGACGGACACGCCTAGAACCGGTGGCGCGTCCGGAGACCGCGCCGCGAGCAACCAAGGCCGAGGAGGCCCCCTCGGCGGCCGGTCGCGAAGCCGCCTACCTCGCGTTCCGAAGCACGGCGCTGGGAAGCACATACGGCTCCCTCGCCGTCGCGCCTCTCGATGCGCTCTACGGACCGCTGACGATCACGACGCTGCGTTGTAATCGGCTTCACATGGTGGCCGCCGGCGCTGGCGTCTGCCTCGCTGCGGATCCGGGATTCCCATACCCGATGTATCGCGCGATTCTCTTCGATGCTGAGTTCCGGACGCGCCACACACTCAGGGCGAGTGGCCTCCCCAGCCGTGTTCGTGTCTCTCCAGACGGCCGCGTCGCGGCGATCACCGTGTTCCGCAGCGGCCATTCTTATACTAGCGCTAGTTTTTCGACGCTGACGACCGTGGTGGACCTCAAGAGCGGCGACTTACTGAGCGACGACGTCGAGAAGTTCACGGTATGGCGCAACGGCAAGGTCTTTCGCGAGGTTGACTTCAACATCTGGGGTGTGACCTTTGCGCGCGATAGCCAGCGCTTCTACGCCACGCTCCGGACCGGAGGACGGACCTATCTCATCGAGGGGAACCTGACGGCTCGTGAGGTCCGCGTCCTCCGCGAGAACGTCGAGTGCCCCTCGCTGTCACCTGACAACACCCGACTCGCCTTCAAGAAGCGTGAGGGCGGAGGGGTCGGTCCGGTAACGTGGCGCCTGTCGGTGCTGGAGCTCACGACTCTCGAGGACTGGCCGCTCTCCGAGGAGCGGAGCGTTGACGATCAGGTAGAGTGGCTGGACGATCGCCAGGTGCTGTACTCGTTGCCCGAAGAGGCCACGGCCGTGACCAACACCTGGGTCGTGCCCGCAGACGGCACCGGCGAGCCCCGCCTGTTCATGCCGAAAACATACTCCGTCGTCGTCCTGCGGAAGTGACTGACAAACGCGACGATGACCGTTTTGCGACCATGACAAACACGAGTCTCATCTCATCAGCGGAGCAGTGAACTGGCCACCCGAGAGACCGCGGGTTATGGTGAGCGGGTACCGCTCGCCAATGCCGGGCTAACCAACGCCCTCACCGCTTGTGCTTCTTCCGCTCGTCCGTGAACCTCCTCTTTCGAGGAGGTCTTCGGCTAGAGCTCTGACCGCATCATCAGTTCGCCGCTCTTCCCGTTCCCCGGATCACTCCGCGTCTTCAGTTCCCGCCTCCCCTGCCCGAAAAAGACCCCTCTCCAGCTAATGGGCGGGCGATTGCTCTTGCGCTAAACCGCGTCGAGAGCCTCGCCCTGCAGGAGTCGTAAGACTAACCTGACCGCTGGACGCTCCACCGCTCAGGCCCCCCGTGACCTATCCCGCCGAGCACTCTAACCCCTCGGCCCGCTCGGCGAATCGCCGGCGGACGGACTAATTGACGAGTAGCTCCATATCGCGTCTCCGCTGTCCCGATCGTCACGGTGCGTGCGCGCCTCCGTGGGCGTCCTCATGCGTATTGTAGGTCGAACTCTCATCCTCGCCCCATACCTGGCATCAAGTTTCTGAGCACCCTGCTGGAACTCATTTCAGAGCGACAACCAGGTCCTGTTGACCTCGTAAAAATGCGAGCTGCTTGATACCTCCGGCCATAGAGGGAAACCTGAAAACCGAGCGTAAGGAAGTGGCCGACGGAGACGTTGACGCAGCGTGGCTCCACTGAATGTTGCCGACGATTCACGGTGATCAAGGGCCTCCGTTCAACGCCGAGACCCTGAAACGACGGTGCTTGGCACCACTGTGGCCCCGCGATCAGGGATGCGGCGACAGGAGGACGACGAAGGCGCGACGAGGAGGAAGGCGGCGACGACGGAGACTGCTTACGGAAGAGTTACGAGCGCGTGCGACGCGAGCTTTAGCGCAACGTCGGCTTCAGGCCGGACTCGGCGATCCGCCCCTCGGCGATCGGGCACTACGCTGGCCGGACTCTGCCGACGCTCGAAGAGGCGCCGGTCCATCAACACCTCGACCTCGGGTTCGGTTGCGAACTCGGCCCGGAGAGCGCGTGCGAGCTCTGGCTTGTCACGGGCGACAAGCCATAAATGTCGGCGCATCGCATGTTCCGCTGCACGGGAAGGCGGTTGAAGCGCGGCGCGTCCGACCTCACGACGCTGGACGAGCAGACCCCTGAGACGTTTTTGCAATGGGAGCTCGTACCAATAAAAGGTGACCAATGCAGCGGTCTGGACGACGATGAACATCGCGATCACCACCGCCCAAAGGGCGGGCCACGAGTGCACTCTCCATCCCAAGTGAAGGAAGAAACCTTTCATGGCCCGGAGAAGCGGGAAATGGATCAAATAGAGAGAAAAGCTGGCCATCCCCAGCCGGTTGAGCCACGGCCGACGCAGATGAGTCGCGAAAAAACCGCGTCCATCCGCCAGACCGAGGATGAGGAGAACTGAACCGGGCACGTAAAGCAGTCCTCCCCACAACGGCCAAGCCGCGTACTGCCTATACACGACACCAGCAATGATCAACGCAATGCCCGTCGCCTGCGCCCGGCTCGAAAGCCCCTCGAGTTGTTGCCTTGACGACGTCAGGAAGCCGCGGGCCACGAAGACACCAACGAGAAACTCCACAAACCTCGAGGGAGCGAACCGGGCGACGAAGTAGAGATGAGCGTTGTCGGATTGGCCGTGCCAGAGGAACAATCCTAGGCCGCACGCATAGCCTATAACCACAATCATCGGTACCCAGCGACGCCTGTGGCCGAGCGCGAAGAACACCGCCGTCGGCGTGAGAAGGTAGAAGAATCCCTCACAGCTGATGCTCCACGACGGGACGTTCAAATATTCCCAGAATGCTGGTGCCGAGGCGGGCCAGAGGCATTGCAGCAGCGTGAGATGGAAGGGCACAGCCCGCCAGTCGAGGGGTTTCTGGGGACTGAACACCGCGATGGGCAACACCATCAGAAGCGTCAGGGCGTGTACAGGATAGATCTTCGTTAGCCGATCCCAGACAAACTGCCCGTATTTGGCCGCGGAAACGCCACCCCGGAAGACGTCTGCGTAGTTGTAAGTCAGGATGAATCCGCTTAGTACGAAGAAGAAAGATACGCCGACGTCGCCCGAATTGAAAAACAGATTACTTCCGCTCAACGCCATCACCCCCGGAATTATGGCAACGTGAGACAAATAGACGGGGACGGCCGCGTAAAACCGGATTCCGGTTAGGCTCGGTAGTTCTTCCTTTCGCATGGCCTAGTTCACCAGACCGAAGCGACTGACCGAGGTCGTGGTTCCGAGAGTCGTGTTCGCTGCCACAGCACTTAGAGCGGCGCACCAGGAAATATCAATCGCCTTCTCAACCCATCGAGCGAGCGAGGGGTGACGGTTCGCGAGAGGCTCCCGTTTGAGTCGGTATACTGGCACCGACTTCGAGCGCGTCTGAACCCAATGGATCGGGTACACCTACCCCCTCTGACCTTTCTCCGATGGCGGTTTCTAGCGCATGTGCTCGAGACGATCATCCCCAGGCGATCCGACGAGTGTGTTAGAGCTCGTCATCGGGCGTTGCCTTGGGCCGCAGCACGAGGCGAATTGTCCGCACGCGGTATGCCCGCGGGGATCCCCCCGAACTGCGGATGCGCTTCTGTCAGTCAGCCGCGGCGGCGAGCCGCGACCAGGTCAGTGGAACAGCTTCGGAGGTGCGCGGGTATCGTACGAAAACGAAGCGGGGTCCGGACTAGGGCGTCGGTGGCTATCTGGGACAACACCGACGAAAATGGCAAATGCCGTCGCATTTGGGTCTGATTGAAGAGACGATAGAGCTGGGCAACATCCGGTGAGGTGCAGGATGACATCGTCGAAGTCCGCGTCGTCCCAAAAGCCGCTGAGCCAACTTGGGTCCGGCGGACTCGCGAAGGCCATCGGATCCAGCACGAACTGGAGGCAGAGGAGAAGACCCACCACGAACGGCCAACGCATCTTCATCCGAACCACATCCGACACTGTGTCACAGCGACGGCGAATTGTAACTGCAACATCATCAGTCTCCGTGCTGAACGTAACGAAGGTTGTCTCAGGAAGTCAAGCGTGAAGTGATCCTGTGTGCAAGTCTTTGCACACCCAACAGCTGGAGAACGTGAGCGGATTTTACGCTGGGCCCGCGAGCTCGGGGGCTCGCCACGCTCATCAAGCGGGCTCACGCGCGAGCGACACCATCTGGGCCACGTCCAATACCTCCTCGGGTAGTCCTCTATCGCCCGATACGCTCAGCGCGCGAGCGCGACCACGCCGCGATCACGGAGTGGAAGCGACGCCGCTGGCCGCAAGCAAACACGTGCGGTGCCGGAACGCCTGGATCGTCTTCGAAAGCGGCCTCCCGCACCCGCCAGTTTGTCCGTCGCCCCTGAGCCCGCCGGCACCTGCCGGTCTCGATCCATACCGGAGTGAACCAGGCGCGCTTGTCGATCACGACGGGGCTGGCCGTTTGCCGGGACGAGTCGCCGCCGCCGATGTTACTTACAAACGCCGCTCGGGAGCTACAACGACCTCGCGCTGATCGCGCTACGCGCGCTTAAACATCAGGGAGCGGATCGTGATGAGGCGAATGAGGGGATCGGAGGCTGCCCAAATGATTAAAGACGATGCGCACTTCACGTCAAACGCTGCACAGTTCTCTGCAACAGTTTTCATAGTACCCAGAGCTGATACGCGACAATGGAGACTTGTAAAGCTTCAATTTCCGGAACAGTTGATCGATTCGTGTGGTGGTGGCGTATCACTTGCTACTAAAGGCGTGCTTGCAAGGCCCTATCGTGAGTAAATCGTGTGGCCTCAGACCGCTCTCTGTAGGTGCCGGATGGCTGGTCGACGAGCCTCTGTTCAGACTCCTGGTCGACTTCGAGCTCCAGAAGGCCCGGCGATTACGATATAGCGTCTCCGTCGTGTGCTGCTCCGTCGAGTCCGGCTCTGCCGGCGACGCCGAAACGTCGCCGCGGTCCGTCGCGGCGGCCGTCACGCGTCACCTCCGCGGCACCGACGCCGTCGCATTATGGTCGCAGGGGTGGCTGAGCCTCCTTCTGATCGATGCGGAGGCGACCCACCTGGCCGCAATCTTCCAGAGGCTGATGAGCCGCCTCGAAACGGCCAGCTGGAGCGCGGGGGGCTCAACCTACCCGAGAACAGCGACTCGAGCCGACGAGATGCTCCAACAGGCCCTCGAGCTCATGGGGAAGGCCAAGCGAGAGGGCGGGAATCGGCTCTACGTCGGGTCCTGACGTCGACCGCGACTCCCGATTCGGGCGAGCGCTTGGCTGAAGTGCTTCAGGACTTCGGGCTTCTCGATGATCTCGGTGACGCCGAGGCGCAGGACTTCGGCCTTTTCACCTGGGGTCGCGAGGCCGGTCATGATAATGACCGGGAGCCCGGGGTCCGTCGACCTGATGTGCCGCAGCACCGCGACCCCGTTCAGCCTAGGTAACCGTACGTCAAGCACGACGGCATCGGGGCGCTCGTGCGCCAGATAGGCGAGTCCGTCTTCTCCGGAATACCTGATCGCGGTCTCATGGCCATCGGCACCGAAGGCGTCTGAGAGCACCTGCGCCACCTGTTCATCGTCCTCGATCAACAGGAGCTTCATCCGCTCCCTCCTTGGCGTACCTTCCGAATATCCTATCACCGGGGAAAGTGGCGAATCACCCCTGCAGCAACATGCGGGAAAGCGGAAACTTAGCGTCCGGCAAAGGGGAAAAATTTTCGACGTGACGCGATTTTCATGTAGTGGCATACTTTGCTGCCCTACTGGAACGAACGGTTAAGGATTTTCGGAAACACCTGAAATCTGGAGGGTTTTTCGTGAGCGCGGGGCACCCGAGATCAGCGCATAGGGCGCTGGCGCAGGATGGTGGCAGCGACCGCATCGATCCGCTTCCGCTCTTTGACGGCCACCCGCGGATGCAGACCATAGGTTCCATCATTGAGAGCATTGCCGACACCGACACGACGGTTCTAATCCGTGGTGAGAGTGGGGTGGGCAAAGATCTCGTCGCACGCGCCGTTCATGCCGCGTCCGCGCGCCGCGAGGGGCCGTTCGTCAAGGTCAACTGCGCGGCGATTCCGCAGGGGCTGCTCGAGTCCGAGCTCTTCGGCCATGAGAAGGGGGCCTTCACTGGCGCGCACCGGCGGAAGCCAGGGCAATTCGAGTACGCGAACAGGGGAACAATTTACCTCGACGAGATCGCCGAGTTGCCTCTGGCGCTCCAGGCGAAGCTCCTTCACGTACTGCAGGACTTTCGGTTCTCGCGCTTGGGTGGCCACGGGCTGATCGACATCGATACGCGCGTGATCGCCGCGACCAACCAAAATTTGGAGGCGGCGATGGCCCGCGGTGAGTTCCGAGGGGATCTCTACTACCGGCTCAACGTGGTGGAGATCCGTGTGCCGCCGCTCCGCGAGAGGCGGGAAGAGATTCCCACGCTGGCGGCGTGGTTCCTGGCAAAATTCAACGCGCAGTATGGCCGAGCGAAACAGCTCTCGCCCGAGACGATGACGCTGCTGACGGAGTACTCGTGGTCGGGCAACGTCCGCGAGCTGGAGAACGTGATCCGTCGCCTGGTCGTTCTGACAGACGGTGAGCAGACGGTCGAGGCCCTTGCCGCTCGTGGTCCAAACGGCCACGCCCCCGTCCCGCACCCCTCGCCGGTCGTCACCGAGAGCCTGAGGGATATCGCCCGTCGCGGCGCGCGCGAAGCCGAGCGCAAGGCCCTGGCCGAGGTGCTCGAACGCGTGCGATGGAACCGCGCCGAGGCCTCGCGCATTCTCAAGGTTAGCTACAAGACCCTGCTCAACAAGATCTGCGAGTGCGGACTCACCCCCCCCTCGCGTCGAGCGCTTTAGCACATCGACTCCTCCCGCGGCACTGTCCTCTCCTGAGTCGCCGAGGGGCCGTGACCGGCAACACCGACGAAGCGCCCGAGCGCACTGATGCCGGGTGTTGCCCTCAGGGTGCTGACCAAGCGCTATGGCGACAGCGCGTCCTTCGAGGGGCTCTCTCGCTGGACGTCGAGCCTGGTCCCGGGCGCTTCGGTTGACCCTGGCCATCGCGCCCGAGGCGTGCGTGCCCCTCACCGCCGGCGGCGACGGCGGGCCGACCGCGGGCCACCCGGATAGAGTAATCTGGTCGCGGGCGGGGGCCCGAGGACGGGGCGCAACGTGGACGAGTTCTTCCGAGCCGCAGTCGAGGAGGCCGAGCGCGGTCTGGCCGAGGGGGGGATTCCCATCGGCTCGGTGCTCGTGCACCGCGGTCGGATCCTCGGGCGCGGCCACAATCGGCGGGTGCAGCGCGGGAGCGTCGTGCTCCACGGCGAGATGGACGCCCTCGAAAACGCCGGTCGCCGCTCCGCGCAGGTCTATCGCGAGTGCACCATCTACACGACATTGTCGCCCTGCGCCATGTGCAGCGGCGCGATTCTCCTCTACGGCATTCCGCGGGTCGTCGTCGGCGAGAACCGGACCTTCCTCGGCGAGGAAGAGCTCCTGCGATCGCGCGGGGTGTCCGTGGAGGTTCTTCAGGATGCGAGGTGCCAGGCGCTGATGGCACAATTCATTCAAGCGCAACCGACCCTCTGGGCGGAGGACATCGGAGATGGTGACGATCGAATCGACCGCTGACATGGCCGCGAAAGTCTACGAGACGATGGAGCGGAATCTCGCGATCGTCCGGAAGAGACTCGGCCGGCCGCTGACCCTGGCCGACAAGGTCCTGCTGGGACACGCCGACGATCCCGAGCATCAGGAGATGGAGGCCGGCAAGAGCTATCTGTTCCTGCGTCCCGACCGGGTCGTGCTGCAGGACGTGCTCGGACAGACCGCGATGCTCCAGTTCATGCAGACGCGGCGCCAGCGAGTCGCGGTGCCGACGTCGATCCACTGCGACCACCTCATCCAGGCGCGCGTGGAGGGCCAGGCCGATCTGCGCGACTCGCTCGCCGAGAACCAGGAGGTGTACGACTTCCTGAAGTCGGCGGCGGCGAAGTACGGCGCGGGATTCTGGGGACCGGGCGCGGGGATCATCCACCAGGTCGTCCTCGAGCAGTACGCCTTCCCCGGCGAGCTGATCATCGGGACCGACTCCCACACGCCGAACGCCGGGGGCCTCGGCGCGTGCGCGGTCGGTGTCGGCGGCGCCGACGCCGTCGAGGTGATGGCGGGCCTCCCCTGGGAGGTCCTCTATCCACGCCACATCGCCGTCTACCTCACCGGCAGGCTGAGCGGCTGGACGGCGCCCAAGGACGTGATCCTCTACGTCGCCGGGCAGCTGACCGTGGCTGGCGGAACCAACGCGATCGTCGAGTACATCGGCCCGGGGGCGCGGACCATCAGCGCGACCGGCAAGGCCACGATCACCAACATGGGCGCCGAGCTCGGCGCCACCACGTCGATGTTCCCGTTCGACGAGAAGATGGCGACGTACCTGAAGGCGACCGGGCGCGGCGACCTGGTGCCCTTTGCGGAGCGCTACCCGCAGCTCCTGGCCCCCGACAAGGAGGTCGAGGCGAACCCCGAGAAGTACTACGAGCGCGTAGTAAAGCTCGACCTGTCGACCCTCGAGCCGTACGTCGTCGGGCCTCACTCGCCCGATCGCGCGCGTCCCATCGGCCGGCTCGCCGCCGAGGTCGCCGATCCGAAGAACGCGTTCCTCGACAAGATCTCGACGACCCTCATCGGCAGCTGCACCAACTCGTCCTACGAGGACATGAGCCGCGCCGCCGACGTCGCCGAGCAGGCGAAGGTGCACGGCTTGAAGGCGGCGGTCCCGTTCCTGGTCACGCCCGGCTCCGAGCAGGTGCGCGCCACGATCGAGCGCGACGGCCAGATGCAGTCGCTGAAGGACATCAACGGCGTCGTGCTGGCCAACGCCTGCGGTCCCTGCATCGGCCAGTGGCGCCGGTCCAAGGAAGCGTCCGAGGTGCCGAATACGATCGTGACCTCATACAACCGCAACTTCCCCCGTCGCAACGACGGCCAGCCGACCACGATGAACTTCATCGGCAGCCCGGAGATCGTGACTGCACTGGCGCTGGCCGGAAAGCTGTCGTTCAATCCGCTCACCGATTCGCTCACCGGCGTCGACGGCAAGACGTTCAAGCTGTCGCCGCCGAAGACGGCGCCCGAAGTGCCCCCGAGGAACTTCGACCGCGGGCGCCCGACGTACGTGACGCCTCCCGCCGACGGAAGCGGCATCACCCTCAAGGTCGATCCCAAGAGCGAGCGCCTCCAGCTGATGGAGCCGTGGCCGCCGTGGGACGGCCAGGACTTCAAGGACATGCCCGTGCTCCTGAAGGCCAAGGGCAAGACCACCACCGACCACATCTCGCCCGCCGGCTCGTGGCTCCGCTATCGCGGGCACCTCGACAAGTTCAGCGACAACATGTTCATGGGCGCGACGAACGCCTACACCGGCGAGGCCGGCAAGGGAAAGAACGTCCTCACCGGCCAGACCGGGCAGCCCTTCTCCGCGATCGCCCGCGACTACAAGTCCAAGGGCGTGAAGTGGGTCGTCGTCGGCGACTCGAACTACGGCGAAGGCTCGAGCCGCGAGCACGCGGCCCTCTCGCCGCGTCTCCTGAGCGGCGCCGCGGTCATCGTGCGCAGCTTCGCGAGGATCCACGAGTCGAACCTCAAGAAGCAGGGCCTCCTGGCACTCACATTCCAGAACCCGGCGGACTACGACAGGATCCGCGAGGACGACCGGCTCAGCCTGATCGGCCTGCGTGACATGGCGCCGGGCAAGCCGGTCGAGTGCATCGTGAAGCACGCGGACGGGACGAGCGAGACCCTACGGCTCTCGCACTCGTTCGCGACGTCTCAGCTCGAGTGGTTCAGGAAAGGCTCGGCGCTGAACCTCTTCCATGGAAAGTAGTCGCGCCTCGGCCGGCGGGTCCCCAGCCCCGCGGGCGGTCTGCGGCGCGAACGGCGGGAAGTAACCCCGCCTAGAGCTCCCAGGGCGGGTCGACCGTCATCCGAAGCTCGAGGACGGTCGGCCCGTCGGCGGCGAGCGCCGTCTCGAGGGCGGCGCCGAGCGCGTCCACGCCGGTCAGCCGCTCGCCGCGGGCCCCGAAGGCGCGGGCGAGCGCCGGGAAATCGGGATTCGTCAGGTCCGCCTCACCCCACCGCCCTTCGAAGATCGTCTGCTGGAGCCACTTGATCGCCCCGTAGCGGTCGTCGTTCATCACCAGGAACACGACCGGCAGGCCATATTTCACAGCCGTGGCCAGCTCGTTCGCCGAGTACATGAAGCCGCCGTCGCCGACGACGGCGACCACCGGCCGGTCGGGCCGGGCGATCTTGGCGCCGATCGCCGCGGGCACGCCGTAGCCCAGGGTGGCGGAGCCGACGGGATAGAGGAACGTCCGCGGCATCAGCACCGGGAAGCGCCACTCCATCCAGTAGTTGATGCCGGTCTGATCGTTCACGACGATCGCGTCGTCGGGCAGCGCGGCCCTCAGGGTGTCGATCAGGTGCGCGACCTCGCGAGTGTAGCGCCCGCTCGCCGCGGGTCGCAGGCCTTCGCGCCAGCGATGGTCCCAGGCCGTTCGCGCAGCTGCCGTGCCGAGACCCTCGATCAGCCGGGTCAGCCCATCCTTCGCGTCGCCCACGATCGGCAGCTCGGGCTTGAAGAGCCGGCCGATCACGGTCGGATCGAGATCGAGATGGATCAGCGTCTGCGCGGGGTCGAACGAGAGGTTCAGCAGCAGTCCCTGCGTCGACCGGTGAGCGAAGCGGCAGCCGACCGCGAGGATGACGTCGGCAGCCTTGATGACGGCTTCGGTGGCGCGGCTGTTGGGCAGGACGCCGTGCCACAGAGGGTCGCGCTCGCCCAGCGCGCCCCTGCCCATGACCGTCGTGATCACCGGCGCGCCGAGCCGACGCGCGAGCCGGGCGAGCTCGGCCTCGGCCTCGGCGGCGATCACGCCGCCGCCCGCGATGACAAGGGGCCGGGACGCCCTGGCCAAGAGCTTCACCGCCTCGCCGATCGCGTCCACGTGACACGGCGGCCGCCGGCCGTGACCGCCGCTCCGCGGCTGGGCATGGAAGCGGGCCGTCAGAAAGTCGTTCGGGACCGAGATCGCAACCGGGCCGGGGCGGCCGGTTCGGAGCAGGTCGAACGCGGCGTGCACGGTCGCCGGGACCGCGGCCGCCTCGGTGACCGCCTCCGCCCAGCGCGTCACCGGTCTGAAGCACTCGATCTGATTCGGGACCTCGTGCAGCGCGCCGACGTCGCGGCCGACCAGCGCCGAGGCGACGTCGGACATCACCACGACGACTGGGATCGATCCGGCGTAGGACTCCACGAGCGGCGTCAGCGCGTTCGTCGCGCCCGGACCCGTGGTGACGACGACCACCCCCGGGGCGCCCGAGGCGCGCGCGTAGCCGTCGGCCATGAAGGCGGCGCCCGCTTCGTGGCGCGCCAGCACGTGGGTGATCTCCGTCTGGCGGATTAGCGCGTCGTAGATCGCCAGGTTGTGGACGCCGGGGATCCCGAAGACGTGGCGCACGCCCTCGGCGCGGAGCGCGTCGACGATCCACTCGCCGCCGGTCCGCTCGACCCGAGCATTCATAGACCCGCCTCGCCTGCGGCTCGTGCTGCCATCACATAGCCTTGAAGCCGCGATCGATCGCGACGTCCACGAGCGCGGGCCCGGGATGCGCCAGGCACGCGGCGAGCACATCGTGCAGGCTCGCGGGCTTTTCGACCCGCTCGGCCCGGACGCCGAGCGACCGCGCCAGCCCGACGTAGTCGATGGCGGGGTCGACCAGGTCCATGCCGGGATAGATCCCGCGCTTGGCCGACGCGAGGTCGAGGGTCAGCATCCCGGATTTCAGGATCGCGTACGAGGAGTTGTTCGGGACGACGTAGGTGATCGGCAGCTGGTAGTGCGCGGCCGTCCACAGCGCCTGCGGCGCGTACATCAGCGCGCCGTCGCCGATCGTGGCCACGACCTTGCGGCCTTGTGCGCCGAGCTGCACGCCGATCGCCGCGCCCATCCCCCACCCGAGGGTGCCGGTCTTGCCGCCGAAGAACGAGCCCGGCGTCGAGAACGGCACGTAGCGGAGGACGAACGGCAGCGACGTCGCCGACTCGTCGACGACGACCGCGTCGCGCGGGAGCAGCGAGGCCAGGGTGTACATGAGGTGGGCCTGACCGATGGGCGTGCGGTCGACCTCCGCCAGCGCGGCGGCCCGCACCCGCGCCATCACGTCGGCTCTCGCCTTGCCGATCTTCTCCGCGCGCGCGGCGGCCGCGCCGCGCGCGGCCTCGCTCATCCGGTCGTGCAGCGCGCTGCCGAGCTCGGCCAAGGTCGTCTTCGGGTCGGCGGCGATGCCGAGCGCGACCGGGTAGCTGCGGCCGATCTCCCAGGGATCGTCGTCGATCTGGATCGCACGGAGCCCGCGCGGGAACGGCGCGCCCTCGGCGTGGAGGAACCACGTGAAGACGTTCGCGCCGACGATCAGGAGCACGTCGCATTCCTCGAGCGCCTTGCGCACGCCTGCCGGCGACGGGAAGAGGCCGCCGCGCCACAGCGGGTGGTCCCCCGCGATGTTCGTGCGCCGGTACACGGGCTCGCCGTGCACGCGCGCGCCGACGAGCTCGACGAGCGCGGTCAGCTCAGCGATCGCCTGCGAGCGTGCGACCCCGTCGCCCGCGATGACGATTGGCGCTCGGGCCCCGGCGAGGAGCTCGGCGGCGCGGGCGACGGCGCCGGGGTCGGGCCGGGTGCGCGCGGCGATCGGCGTCGGTCCGGCGCCCGTGTCCTCCACCGCCGGGCCCATGAGGTCCATCGGCAGCGACAGGAACACCGGTCCCGTCGGCGGCGTCAGCGCGACCTGGAGCGCGCGCCGCAGCGCGACCGGAGCCTCCTCGGCGCGCCGGATCTCGTACGACCACTTCGTGAACTGCTCGGCCATGCGGACGAGATCGCCGGCGAGGATCGGCTCGTCCATGAGAAAGCGCGTGTCCTGCTGGCCCGCCGTCACCAGGAGCGGCGACCGGGACCTCGCCGCGTTGTGCAGGATCGAGAGGCTGTTCGCGAGGCCGGGAGCGACGTGGACGTTGACGACGCCGACCTGGCCCGACGCCTGTGCATAGCCGTCGGCCGCCGCGATCGCGGTGGCTTCCTGGAGCCCCAGCACGTACTCGAGCCCGGAGTCGGGCAGCGCGTCGAGGAACGGCAGCTCGGTCGTGCCGGGGTTGCCGAAGAGATAGCGGACCCCGGCGGCTCGCAGGATCTCCATGAGGACGGCGGCGACGTTCATGCGCCGAGCATACTACCGTTCGAGCGTCGCCTCGCCCCGGGGCGCGAGCTACGGCCGCGGAGTCGACGTGGCCGGGCCGAAGCGGAGATACTTCTCGTCGATGGCCGCCCGGATCGCCGCCAGCGGCTTGCCCTCGCCCTTCATGCGCATCACGTCACGCGTGATATCCAGGCACAGGGTTCAGGTCGCGGCGTGGCTCGTGAAGGTGACGCGCCCGTCCGATTCGGCCTTCACGTAGCAGGATCGGTTCGAGACATGCCCGAAGCTCCCGCAGCCGCACGTGCACGGCATCCAGCGGAGCGTCTCGGCGTTGGTGGCGGCGAAGGCGTAGAGCCGGGCCACGTCGCCCTTGGCCGCGAAGAGCGGCAGCCGGCCCTGCTCTACCATCTGGTTCTCGTCGCCGATTTCGTCGACGGTGACCGGCTGGGCGGCAGCACCGATCCACAGGGCCGCGCCCGCGGCCGCAAGCCCGACGCTCAGGAGCAGGGCGATCGTCTTCGTCACGCGCTTCGTCGCAGAGGGTATTCGCGGCCACCGAGGCGCAGCGCACCGCGTCCCGTTGACTCGTCGTAATCGGCCAGCCCGAGCAGCTGGAACGCCGCCGCGCGCGACAGGCGCGCCTCGAAGGCGCCCTCCTTGACGGCACAGTAGGGGACGTCGTCGGGGCCCGTCCGCAAGGTCGCCGGGTCGACGTCCGCCTCGGTGCCGTCGCTCAGGAACGCGTGCAGGGCCTCGCCGCGGTGCTCGATCCGGGTGACCACGAACGGGACGTCTTCCACCTCGACGGGAATGCGGACGCGCGTCTGGATGAAGTATCCCTGGGCGTCGCGCCTGAGCATCGACCGGAGGTTGGCGAGGATCCCGGCGTGGGTGATCGCGACGTCATCGTCGAACCAGTCGCCGTCGATGTCGACGCGCAGTCGAGGCAGCCGCCACTCCGCCGGCGGCGGCGCGTCGGGGTTCTCGACGCTCGGCCCGTCGTCCGGCGCCGTCACTCGAACACCACGCTGGCGAAGGACACGACGCCGTTGGGATCGGGCCATTGGCCGTAGCGCTTCACCCGGCCGGCGGCGCTCCCGAGAGAGCGCAAGAGGGCGTAGATCGGCGAGTAGCCGCAGATGCGGCGCCGGTCGCCGTTGCTCGCCACCGACTCGAAGAATGCGTGCGGGTCGCACGCCTCCACCGACTCCAGCATGGCGGTATCCTCGCGCTCGATGCGCGCCAGCTCGTGGGGGCCGACGGGCTCGGGGTCGCCGAAGCGCGGGCCGACGTGGGCCAGGTCGGCTCCGGCGATCAGCGCGACTCGCCGCCCGCCGGCCGCGATCGTCTCCGCGAGCGCGTCGAAGAACCGCGGAACGCGGGAGTCGTCGTCGGGGCGCCGACCCCGATGCATCGCCTCGTGCGCGAAGCTCGCCAGCACCGGCACGATGCGGACGTCGCGCCGGTCCCCGAAGAGATAACGGAGGAACACGGCCTGAAGCTCGATCGAGTGCTCCACGCGGTGGGCGAGCTCGGAGCCGAAGCAATCCTGACGGGCCCGCCTGGCGAGCGCGTCCACGAACTCGCGGTCGACCGGCGCGGGCCCAAGCGGGCTCGCGTAATCCTTCCTGGTGAGCGCGAACGGATGCTCCATCCCGGCGTGGCAGGTGCCGAAGATCACGAAGAGATCGGCCTGGCTTCGCTCGGCCAGCTCGCGATAGGCCCACGCGTAGGCGGGGCCGCCTCGATGGTAGTCGATGTGGGGCGCGATCACCCCGCGCACTTCGGGCGCGGGGCCTTGCCCGCGCCTCACGGGCGCGGGAGGTCTCCCGCGCCCCTCCCGTTGCCGGGCGCGCGGCCGGTCGATCGGCCCGGGGCCGTCGGGCGGCGCGAAGAATCCGTCGAGCATCCCGCGAAGCTCGCTCGCCTCGCCCGCGTACGCTCCGCCGGCGTGAGCGGCGGGACGAGTGGGCGACGCGAGATAGTCGGCGTCGATGACGGCGCGCCGGTCGGCGAAGCTCAGGCTGTCGAGGAATCCCTGCTCGTCGAGCGCCTCGGCGATCTCCTCGATCTGCCGCCGCTGGACGAGCCGGCCGTGACGGTGCATCACAGCTTCCTGGATGTCGGCAACCGTGTGCTCGCCGTCGAAGAGTGAGACGATCTCCAGGAGCGGTCCGTGAAGGAGGACGATCGCGTCCGTGTAGCCGCCGGGATCACGAAGCGCGATACACGACCGTCCCTCGTGCTCGACGGGAAAGGACTCCACCGCCCGCAGCCGGGGCAGCGCCTCGCTCATTTGAGGAAGTTCAGAGCCGAGGCCACGTAAATCTTCGCCGCGTCGAGCAGCTCGGCCACCTCGATGTACTCGTCGGTCTGGTGGGGGATTAGCCGGGGACCCGGCCCACACGTCACGATGGGGATGCCGAGCTGCATCCGGAGGATCGTGCCGTCGGTCGAGCCCGGGACGCCGCCGAAGATCGGGCGCCGTCCGGTCGCCTGACGCACCCCTGCGACCATCGCGCCCACCAGCGGCTCGCTCCGCTCGACCCTGGTCGCCAGACGGAATCCGTTGACCGGCTCCCACTCGATCGTGCTCCCCGGGCATCGCGCCATCGCCTGGCCGCACGCCGTGTCGATCTCGCGCGCCACGGCCGCCTCGTCCGGCCCGGGGGTGAGTCGGACGTCGAGGAGCGCCCGCGCGCTCGAGGGGATCACGTTCGGTTGCTCGACGCCCTGCACCGGCGAGCGCGCGATCGTGGGCGTGACCGTCGGCGGACGCAGGTGAGGGCTCCGGCGGCAGAGGCGGCGCAGCCGGCGCTCGAGCGCCGGCACCTCCTGGAGCAGCGCGCCGAGCGCCGTGATCGGATTGACACCGGCTTCGGGCATCGCGCCGTGGGCCATGCGGCCGCGGATCGCGACCCGCGCCCAGACCACGCCGCGCTGCTCGAGACAGAGCTCGTTCTGCTCGGGCTCGCAGATGATCGCCGCGTCGAGCTCGCGGCCGATCGCGGTCGAGCAGAGATGCTTGGCGCCGATCATGTCGCCTTCTTCGTCGACCAGCGCGCCGACGACCAGCCGCCCGTTCAAGGCGGCACCGCTTCGCTTGATGGCGGTCGCGGCGACCATCGCGGCGGCCAGCCCGCCCTTCATGTCGGCGGCGCCGCGGCCGTAGATCCGGCCGTCGACGAGATCGGCGCCGAAGGGCGGATGCGTCCACTCGGCGGGATTGCCCTCGGTCACCACGTCCGTGTGGCCCTCGAGGAGCAGGCTCTTGCCGTCGCCCTTCTCGCCGAGCCAGGCGACGACGTTCGGCCGTCCGGGTACCACCTCCTGGACCTCGAGGTCGAACCCCTGCTTGGTGAGCCACGCTTCCACGTGGCGGGCGACCGCGGCCTCGGTGGCGCCGGCGTCGCCCGGCCGGACGACGCTGGATATCCGGATAAGCGCTCGAGTGAGGTCGATCAGCTCGGCTTCGTCGAGGCAGGCCAGCGCCGCTTTGACAGCCGTGGCGCCCGCGCGGGCCACGGAGAGCTACTCGTGCGGAAAGGACAGGATGACTGCGTCGAGCCTGATGACGCGATACTCCTCGCCCGCGATGTAGAAATAGTGGCCCTCGACCTCTTCGGCCGACTCCTCGAAGGCCACCACCGCCTTCAGATCCGGCATTTCCCGGAACGCGTTGGCGCCCTCGTCGAATCCATCGCCCCGCGCGGTCACCTCGCCGTAACGGATCGGAGAGCCCTTCGGGCAGTGCACACGGACGTCGGCCGGGCCCTCCGCCATCAATCGCACCAGGAGGTTGATTCCGTAAACCTGGATCGGGATGGGCGGG
>Ga0066685_10000084_pt1 | contig 21622 bp, 15 predicted proteins | sample GraSoiAngelo_134_FD_62305 | JGI IMG/M metagenome (GOLD analysis project Ga0066685, IMG submission 62305) | Grasslands soil microbial communities from the Angelo Coastal Reserve, California, USA - 14_0929_05_30cm | ecosystem: Environmental > Terrestrial > Soil > Grasslands | place: USA...
GATTGACCGGATGGCTCGGCCGCGGGCGTCTCTTCGAGCACAACGTGCGCGTTCGTCCCGCCGATGCCAAATGAGCTGACTCCCGCGCGTCGCGGTGTTCGGCCCGGCTTCCACTCGCGCAGCTTGTCGTTCACATAGAACGGGCTGTTAGCAAAATCGACTTTCGGACTGGGCCGCTGGAAATGCAGGCTGGGTGGCAGTTGTTGATGCTGCAGCGCCAGGACCGTTTTGATCAGCCCGGCCACGCCGGCAGCCGCGTCGAGGTGGCCGATGTTGCTCTTCACTGAGCCGATGGCGCAAAAACCCGTCGCGGTCGTGCCCGCGCGAAAGGCTTTGGTCAGGCCGGCGATTTCGATGGGATCGCCCAGCGGCGTGCCGGTGCCGTGCGCTTCGAGGCAGGAAATGGAATCGGGATCGACATTGGCGTTCGCCTGCGCCATCGCAATCACTTCCGCCTGGCCGTCAATGCTCGGCGCCGTGTAGCCGATCTTCAGCGACCCGTCGTTGTTGATGGCGCAACCTTTGATGACGGCGCAAATGTGATCGCTGTCCGCGAGCGCGTCGGACAACCGCCTCAACACAACGATGCCGACGCCGTCGCCGGAAACCGTTCCCCCGGCATCCGCGTCGAACGCCCGGCAATGGCCGTCGGGTGAAATGATTCCGCCTTCCTGATAGAGGAGCCCTTTTTTTTGCGGGAACGTAATGGACACGCCGCCCGCCAGCGCCATGTCGCACTGGTAATTCAAAAGATTCTGGCAGGCGAGGCAGACCGCGACCAGCGAGGTGGAACAGGCGGTTTGAACGGTCAGGCTCGGACCGCGAAGGTTTAGTTTGTAAGAGACGCGCGTCGGCAGATAGTCCTTGTCGCTGGCGAGCATGATTTGAAACCCGCCAACGAGGCCGATCAGGTCGCGATGCGGGATCAGGTTCGAGAGCAGGTAGGTATTCATGCTCGAACCGGCGAACAGGCCGATCAGGCCGCCGAAAGTGTCCGGATTGTGGCCCGCGTTTTCGAGCGCCTCCCACGCGGTTTCCAAAAAGACCCGATGCTGCGGATCCATGATTTCGGCTTCCTTGGGATTCACGTTGAAAAACGCGGCGTCGAACCGATCCGCATCTTCCAGAACGGCGCGGGCTTTGACGAAATTCGGGTTGTCCTTTGGCGGCGGGCCGTCGAGCAGGGAAGCTTGCAACTCCTCGTCCTGGAAAAAGGACACCGACTCCACTCCCTCGCGGAGATTGCGCCAGAACTCCGCCAGGTTTTTGGCGCCTGGAAAGCGGCCGGCCAGACCGATGATAGCAATGCTCTCGGTCTGTGATTCCGAAGGGTTCATAGCCTCACTCTCGCGCCAAATTGTTTGTGGCCTGCGGCCGCCTTTTGTCTTTGCGTTCGTTCCTGGACCTTTTGCGCCAGCGGTTCTTCCTTTTTCTTTTCGCCGAGACAGCCGGCCAGCGACCGGATGGTTGGATATTCGAACAACTTGATGACAGGCAGGTCGGCGCCGAGTCTTTCGCGCAACTTGTTTTGGACCTGCACCACCTGAAGTGAGTGGCCGCCGAGGTCGAAAAAGTTGTCGTTCACGCCGGGGTTCTTGATGAACAATACTTCCTCCCAGACGGCGGCGATGTCTTGCTCCAGGCCGGCGCCAGGCGCGACGAAAGTCGTGTCCGACTTCAGACGATGATTCTCCGGCTTGGGCAGCGCGCGGCGGTCCACTTTGCCGTTCGGCGTGAGCGGGAGTCGCTCCAGCATCACGAACGTCGACGGCACCATGTAATCCGGTAATTTCTCGCGCAGGAACCGGCGCAGTTCATTGAGCGAAACGGCGGTTTGGCTGTAAGTCGTCAGATAGGCGACGAGTCGTTTGTCGCCCGGCGCATCTTCACGCGCGACCACGACCGCTTCGCGCACCTTGGTGAATTGCAGCAGCACGGCTTCGATTTCCCCCAACTCGATGCGGAAGCCGCGAATCTTCACCTGATGGTCCATGCGTCCGAGCAGTTCGATGTTGCCGTCGGGCGACCGGCGGGCGAGGTCGCCGGTGCGATACGCACGCGCATTCGGCGTGTCACTGAACGGGTGGCGGATGAATTTTTCGGCGGTCAACTCCGGGCGATTGAGATAACCGCGCGCCAGACCGTCGCCGCCAATGAGCAGTTCGCCGGGCACACCGACCGGAACCGGCTGGAGATAACGGTCGAGAATATAGAACTGCGTGTTGGCAATCGGCCGACCGATGACGACCGGGGCGTTGCCCGGCTCAATCTTCGCGGCAGCCGACCAAATGGTCGCCTCGGTCGGGCCGTAAAGGTTCCAAAGCTCCGCACAGCGTTCCAACAATCGGTTCGCCAGCTCTCGTGACAGCGCTTCGCCGCCGCAAAAAACCCTTAGTGATTTGTTCCCTGGCCAGCCCGAATCGATCAGCAACCGCCAGGTGGCAGGGGTCGCTTGCATGACTGTCGCACTGCTATCGGCAATCTTCGCCGCGAGTTGAGCGCCATCGGCGGCTTCCTCGCGGGTGGCCAGAGCGACGCGAGCGCCGACGCTCAGCGGCAGGAAAAGTTCGAGCGCGGCGATGTCGAACGACAAGGTGGTCACGGCGAGCAGCGTGTCCTCGCTGGTTAAGCCCGGTTCCCTTCGCATGGTGCTGAGGAAATTGACAACGGCGCGATGCGGAATCTGTACGCCCTTCGGTTTGCCCGTGGAGCCGGACGTGTAAATCACGTAAGCCAGGTCCTTCGGACTGACAGTCTCGCAAGGATTTTCCTGGTCTTCGCGCGCAATCAGTTTCCATTCGCTGTCGAGGCAGACGAAGCGCGCGCGGCCCTTGGGCAAAGCCTCGAGCAGTCGCCGTTGCGTCACCACGACAGGCGCCTGGGAATCCTCCAGCATGAAGGCCAGCCGTTCCTGGGGATAAGAGGGGTCGAGCGGGAGATAAGCACCGCCGGCTTTGAGGATGCCGAGCAAGCCGACCACCAGGTCCAGGGAGCGGTCCAGACAAATGCCGACGAGCGTGTCCGGTTGCACGCCGAGCTTTCGGAGATGATGCGCCAGCTGGTTCGCGCCCTGGTTGAGTTCACGATACGTCAGATGTTGCTCGCCGAAGACGACCGCCACGGCGTCCGGCGTGCGCGCGGCTTGCGCTTCATAGAGTGCGGAGATGGTTTTCTCCTGCGGGTAAGCGGTTTGTGTCCGGTTGCATTCAACGAGCAACCGGTGTCGCTCGGTTTCGGTCAACAGCGGCAGCTCTGAAAGGCGCTTGTCCGGGCCGGCCAGGATTCCTTCGAGTAATGCTTTGAAGTGCGTCAGCATCCTTTGGATCGTGGCGGCGCCGAACAGGTCGGTGTTGTATTCCATCCGCGCCGTCAGGCCGGTGGAGTTTTCGACCAGGTAAAGCGTCAGATCGAACTTTGCCGTCCCGCTGTCGAGCTCCAGTTGAGTGAGCTTCAATCCCGGCCAATTCACCGATTCGAGCGGCGCCCGCTCCAGCGCAAACATCACTTGAAACAGCGGCGAGTGGCTCAGGCTCCGTTCCGGGTGCAATGCTTCGACAATTCGATCAAACGGCACCTCCTCGTTGGCATAGGCGTCAACGGCCATTTCGCGCACGCGTCTGAGGAACTCGCGGAAGGTCGGATTGCCGGACAAGTCACCGCGCAGCAACAGGGTGTGGATGAAAAGCCCGATGAGCCCTTCGGTTTCCGTCAGATTGCGGCCGGCCACGGGCGAACCCACCAGAACGTCCTCCTGTGCGGTGTAGCGATGGAGCAGCGTTTGAAACGCGGCGAGCAGTGTCATGAAGAGCGTGACGCCCTCGCGCTGACTTAACGCTTGAAGTGCGTCGCGCAAATCTGCCGGCATGGCGAGCGATTCGACTGCGCCGCTGTAGGTCTGCACCACGGGGCGCGGACGGTCGGTCGGCAATTCCAGCGTCGGCAGTCTTCCGCTCAACTGCTTTTTCCAAAAGGCCAGTTCTTTGTCGAGGAATTCGAACTGCTCCTGTTGCCAGACGGCGAAATCGGCGTATTGAATGGGAGTTTCGGGCAGCTCCGCCGTTTTCCCTGCGTGGAGGCGCTCGTAAATCGTGGCCAGTTCCCGGAGAAAAACGCCGAGCGACCAGCCGTCGAAAATAATGTGGTGCACCGTCAGCACGAAAACGTGTCGGGTGGCGGAGAGCCGCAGCAGTTTCACGCGCAGGAGCGGCAGCCGCTGCAGATCGAACGGACGTCGCGCTTCATCGGCCGCCAGGCGGCGTGCTTCCGCCTCGCCGCTCGCTGGTGGTAAAGAACTCAAGTCGCTGACCGGCAATTGCAGCGTCAGCGACGGCGCGACGAGCTGGACCGGTTGGCCGTTTTGCAGGTCGAAGCTGGTCCGCAGGGTTTCGTGTCGGCGAATGATTCGATTGATGGCCTGTTCCAGGACCATGGCGTCGAGCGGGCCCTCCATCCGCACGGCGATGGGGCTGTTGTAAAGGGGGCTGCCCGGTTGAAATTGTTCGAGGAACCAGAGCCGCTGCTGTGCGGAGGAAACGGGAAAGGCAAAAATATCCGCCGGTGGACCCCCCGCCGCTTTATCGCCGGCCATCGGGTGAGCGCATGCTTCCGTTATCGTCATGGTGAACTCCTCAATCATGTTTCGCCAGTTCGACGCGCGCTTCGGGTGAAGGACGGACCGCCCGATACGCTTCACGAGCAACCCGGGTGATGGCAGGCGCGCGCTGTGCGTTGTGACGGCTCATGCTCCGCGCAACCTCGCGGGCAAGTTCGGCGACGGTCGGTTTTTCAAACAGACTGCGGATGGACAAATGGAAGTTGAACGATTCTTTGAGCCGCGAGACCGCCTGCGCTGCCAGCAGCGAGTGCCCGCCCAGCTCGAAGAAATTGTCATGAATACCGACGGGCGCGCGGCCGAGCACGTCCGACCAGACCTTGGCCACGGTCTCCTCGAGGTGATTGCGGGGCGCCACGAACGTTTGGCGGGACTGACGATTGGACTCTTCTGGCGCAGGCAGTGCGTTGCGGTCCACTTTGCCGTTTGGCGTCAACGGCCAGGCGCGCAGGAAAACGAACGTTGACGGCACCATGTAATCGGGAAGTTTTGTTCGCAGGAAATCGGACAACTCTTTGCTCGCGGACGCCGCGGGCTGTTTCAAAATGAGATAGGCGACTAGTTGTTTTCCTCCGCGCCCCTCTTCGCGCGTCAGCACGAGGCTTTCCCGCACCAGGGGGTGTTGGTTGAGACGCGACTCGATTTCGCCCGGCTCCATCCGGTAGCCGCGAATCTTCACCTGGTGATCCATACGCCCCAGGAATTCGAGGTTGCCGTCCGGCAGCCAGCGAACGAGATCGCCGGTTTTGTAGAGCCGCTCGCCCGGTTTGTCGGAGAATGGATGCGGGATGAACTTCTCCATGGTGAGCGCAGGATTGTTTCGATAACCGCGCGCGAGACTGTCGCCGCCGACGTAAAGTTCGCCGGGAACACCGACCGGAACCGGGCGCAACAGGCGGTCGAGGACGTAAGCCTGGACGTTGGCGATCGGGCGGCCGATCGGCGGAACGGGGTTCGCTCCGTCTTCAGCAGGCGCGACCGGAGCAAAAGAGGCGACTACCGTGTTCTCGGTGGGCCCGTAATGGTTGACCAGACCGAACGGGAGATTCGGGTCCGGACGGCGATGGAGTTTGTCGCCTCCGGTCAGCATGGCGCGCAGCGGGGCGTGTTCAGGCCACGGTAGCGTCAACGTTTCCTCGGCCAGCGGTGTCGGCACAAAGCTGAGGGTGATTTTCCTGGCGTTCAACCATTGGACGAGACCCGGCGCGGAGGCGCGCGTTTCATCGTCCACGACGTAAACGCTGGCGCCGGACGTGAGATAGGGCCACAACTCCCAAACCGAGGCATCAAAAGAGAATCCAGCCAACTGCGTCGCCCGATCCCGCGGTGTCACGCGATACGTGCGCTGGTGCCAGGCGAGCAGGTTGACCAGGCCGCGGTGCGGGAGTTCGACGCCTTTCGGCGTGCCGGTGGAGCCGGAGGTGTAAATGACGTAGGCGAGGTTGTCGGGCGAAACGGTTGAGCGCAGAGCGGGTTCCGCTTTCGTGTGGCGTGTTGTAGGCCGCAGCGCGTCGAGGCAAACGACTCTGCAATTTCGGATTTGAAACTTGAAACGGTCCTGCAACGGCTGTTGCGTCAGCAGCACAGGCGCTGCGGAATCTTCGAGCATGAAAACCAGACGCTCTTTCGGATAGGCTGGATCGAGCGGCACGTAAGCGCCCCCCGCTTTCAAGATGCCGAGCAGTCCTACGACCATTTCCGCTGAGCGCTCTACGCAGATGCCCACCGTCACGTCCGGCCCGACGCCGAGAGAGCGCAGATGGCGCGCCACCCGATTGGCTTGGTCGTCGAGTTCCCGATAGCTGACTTCCTCCTTGCGATAAACCAAAGCAACCGAATTGGGTGTACGCTCCACCTGCGCCTCAAAGAGTTCGTGCACGCATGTGTCGCGTGCGTAGTCCGCCGGAGTGCCGTTCCATTGCACGAACAATTCGTGCCGTTCGGCGTCGGTCAACAGCGGCAGATCAACCACGCGCTGCGACAGATCGGCCACCATGCCTTTCGCCACGGTTTGAAAATGGCCGAGCATGCGGGCGATGGTCGCGCCGTCGAAACGGGCCTGATCGTAGCCGATTTTGATTGTCATTTCCGCTCCGCAATAAACGTCCACCCAGAGCGGAAAGTTGGGTTGATTGTGAATGGCAAATACCCGCTGCTCAAATTTGCCGCCTTGCGCGCGTAGTACGGCGTCCCAGGACGGATCCTGGAAATCGAAAATGCTTTCGAACAACGGCGGTCCGGGCGGCAAGTCGCTCCAGCGTCGGACTTCCACCAGCGGCGTGTGCTCGTGATCGCGCATGGCCAGATTCTGTGCGCGGAGTTCTTTCAACCAATCGAGCACGCGTGTTTCGGCGGCGACGCGCACGCGGAGCGGCAGAGTGTTGATGAACAGGCCGATGGTTGAGCTGGCGCCTTCGACCGACGAACGACGGCACGCGCGAACAACGCCGAACAGGACATCTTCTTCGCCGCTGTAACGACTCAACAAGACGGCCCACGCCCCTTGGAGCAGCGTATTGACGGTCAGACCATTTTCTTTCGCGACCAGGCGAAGCTTCGCGGCTTCCGTGGCCGGGAGAATGACTTGTTCAACGCTGTGGCCCCGGTGCCGGTCCGGCGCCTGGCCCGCGCTTCGCGAGATGACGAGCGGCGTGGGCGTGGCAAAGCCTTTCAATTGTTCTCTCCAGAACGTTTCGGCGGCTGACCAATCGCGTTTTTGCAGCCATTGGATGTAATCGCGATAAGCCCGCGGCGGCGGCAATTCCAGATCGCGTCCCTGGCGAAACGCCTCATAGAAATTGAAAACCTCGATCAGCAGCGCGGCTATGGCGCGGGCATCGAGCAGCAGGTGGTGAAAGCTCCAGGCGAGGATGTGTTTTCTTTCGCCAATATGGAAGAGCGCCACCCGCATCAACGGTGGCACACTCAACTCGAAACCGTGGCGCCGCTCCGCCTGCAGATACGCATCCAAACGGCGCTGCTGCTCGCGTTCCGGCAGACCGTGCCAGTCCTTTTGTTCGAAATGAAGGCGCACGTGGCGATGCACCTCCTGCCGAGGTTGCGACCCACCCCAATGGAATCCCGTCCGCAAAATCGCGTGCCGTTCCACGGCGCGTTCCCACGCCTGGTGAAGAGCGGCCACGTTTACGTCCTCCGCGAGCGTGGCGACCACCTGCTCGATGTCCACGCCGGAGTGTGGCGCAGAAAGGCCGTGGAACAACATGCCCTGTTGCATGGGCGAAAGCGGATAACTCTCTTCGATGCCGTTCCCCGGCTTGATCTGGTTGTAGCCAGCCATATCGGCGCCAAAAATAGCCTCAGGCGCAACCCGGCTTAAAGTGGGTGAAGCCCTAAAAGAACATGGGTAGTTGACCCCAATGGTTCTCTACTCCAGCGGTTGCCCGCGGCGCGAAAAGGGGGATACTCCCCATTCCATTTATCAACCAAATTTCCTTTTATTGTTGCATGACTGCGGTACAGCAGCCCGACGTCGCATCAGCCTTCGGATCCACAAAGGAGTTCCGCAGCCAACCGGAGAAAGCGCCCGCAGTGCCGGTCCACGCTCCTCCCATTGCTCTTTTGGGCGTGCCGTTTGACAAGGTGACCATGGCTGAGGCAGTGGAGCGAATTGAACAGATGATTGCGTCGCGCGCGCCGCACTACGTCGTCACGGCCAATGTCGATTTCCTCGTGCAGGCACGGCGCGACATCGAACTGCGCCGTATTCTATTGGATGCGCCTCTGGCGTTGTGCGATGGCACGCCGCTGGTCTGGGCCTCGCGGGTGCTGGGCAACCCGCTGCCGGAACGGGTCGCCGGCTCGGACCTCGCGCCGCTGCTGATTCGACTGGCTGCGAAAAAAAATTACCGGCTCTTTTTGTTGGGCGCCTCGCCGGAGGCCAACGCGCAGGCCGTAGCGCGCCTGAAAGCGCGCCATCCCGCGTTGAATCTGGTTGGAAACTACTCGCCGCCGTTCAAACCGTTGTTGGAAATGGACCATCAGGAAATCAAACGGCGCATCCACGCGGCCAGACCGGATTTGTTGTTCGTTTCGTTCGGCTGTCCCAAACAGGAAAAGTGGATTGCGATGCACTACCGTTCGCTCGGCGTGCCGGTGACCATCGGGGTGGGAGCGACGATCGATTTTCTGGCGGGCCGGGTGAAACGCGCGCCGCACTGGATGCAACGCACGGGGACGGAATGGATCTTTCGAGTGTTGCAGGAGCCGCGTCGCCTCTTCAAACGATATGTCGCCGACCTCTGGCATTTCGGCAGGGCGATTCTGGCGCAAAGCTGGGAAATGGAATGGCGGCCGGGCACGAGACGGTGTGCGACGCCGAGTTCGCCGGTGGTGGTCGAACCAACGTGGCAGCGCATTCAGGCGTCGGAGCGTTTGGACGCGAGATCGATCCGGCGTGACGCCGGGGTGTGGGAACGCCTCAGAACCGACGATCGCCATTGCTTGCTGGAATTGGGCAATGTGAAGTTCATCGACAGCACGGGCGTGGCCGTGCTGGTTCGGCTGCAAAAACGAATGTGCATGGCCGGGCGGCAATTGATCCTGCTGGCACCCGGCGCCGCGGTTCGACGCGCGCTGGCGCAAATGCGGGTGGAGGACATTTTTGAAATGGCGACCGATGTGATCGAGGCCCGCGAACTGATCAAGGCCCGCGAGCGGGAACAATCGGCGCAGGTGATCAATGGGGCCAGGCGGCCGCTGATCTGGCAGGGGGAGATCACCGCTGCGAACGCGGAGAAGGTCTGGCGTCAGACGCGGGCGGAAATCAATTCCATGAGTTCGTGGCGCAAACAGTGGATCGTCGATCTCTCGCAAGTGCGGTTCATCGACAGCAGCGGCATGGGCGTGATGATCCGCGCGAAGAAATATGCGCCGCGCCGGGGCGCCTGCGTTCGCTTCGCCGGCGCGTCGCCGGTGGTTCGAAACGTGCTTCGCCTGTCGAAACTCGAATCCTTTCTCCTGGACAACGAGTCATGAACGTCGGTCTGTCCACCTCCGTCATTCAGCGCGGCCGCAGCGGCGTGGCGCAGTACGTCTTCGCTCTGCTGCGCGCCCTGGTGCCATACGCCGCGCGGCATCGGTTCACTTTGTTTGTGCTGAAGGAGGATTTGCCGCTGTTCGCGTTTGTCGAATCGAAGATGAAGCTGGTGCCGGTGTCGGAACGGTTCCGTCCGCCGGTGAACAACATCCTCTGGCACCAGCTGGTGCTTCCGCGTCTGGCGCGCCAGCATCAGCTCGAGGTGCTGCACGTGCCGAGCTATCGGCGAATGCTCTGGCCGCGGCCCTGCGCGCTGGTGGCCACGATCCATGATCTCGCCCCGTTCCGACTGGCCAACAAGTACGAGCCGAAGCGGATGTTCTACGGACGCGTCGTCGCGCGGCGACTGGCGCGCCGTCAGCACGAAATCATCACGGTCAGCCAAAGCACCGGACGCGACATCCGCGAATTTTTTCGATTGCCCGCCGAACGGCTGACAATGATTTACAACGGGCTGGATCAGGACCGTTTTTTCCCTGGCTCCCCCAAACAAGCCGGAGCTTTCGCTGAGCGCCACGGCTTGCGCCAGCCGTTCTTCCTCTACGTCGCGCGTTTGGAACATCCGGCCAAGAATCATGTGCGCCTGATCGAGGCGTTCAACCGGTTCAAAGCGGAGACGAATTGCGACTGGCACCTGGTGCTCGGCGGCAGCGATTGGCACGGCGCGGAAGTCATTCACGCCTTTATTCGCCAATCGCCATTCCAGCGCGACATTCACTGCCTGGGTTTTGTGCCGGAGCCCGATTTGCCGAACTGGTATCGCGCGGCCGAGGTCTTTATTTATCCATCACTGTTTGAAGGATTCGGTTTGCCGCCGATCGAAGCGATGGCCTGTGGCTGTCCGGTGATCAGTTCCAGCCGCGGCTCACTGGGCGAAGTGACGGGCGACGCGGCGGCTGTCGTGGATCCGGAAGACGTCCATTCGTTGACACAGCAGATGAAGCGCCTGGCGGCTGACAGAGAGTTGCGCGACCGCTTGCGCGAGGCTGGTTTGAAACGCGCGCAGTGTTTCAATTGGGACAAGACCGCCGCCGCGACATTGAACGTTTATTTGCGCGCTCTGGCCCGCTGACAACGCGCGAATGCGTTCTGATTATGCGAAACGCATGTTGTCGGATAGTGGTGGTTGTTCTGGCATTGGCGGCTCAAACCGCCCGGGTGGTGGAGAACGCCTGGGACTACACCGTGCTGGTCAATGCGACGGTGCAGACTTCGCCGCCGCAAATCACACTCCGTTGGTCGCAGGACACCGTCGCGGTTCCGGACAGCGTATTGGGGTGAGAATCTGATTGCCTGGGGCGCCGACGGCACGGCCAGCCAACGACCGATGGGGGGGATGCCGGCGGTGGGGCAGTGGGTGAGTCTGGAAGTGCCGGCGAGCCTGGTGGGTCTGGAAGGTCGCACACTTTCAGGAATGAACTTCATCTTATACAACGGACGGGCCACTTGGGATTACACTGGCGAGTCCAGCCCGTGATCTGGAATCTGAGAAAGCCGCAATGTGTCGCTTACGTCCGGCACATGAGCGCGAACCTTTTGAGAGGCGGTAGGTGTTTTGCTCATTGTAAATTACGGTTATCACCCACTTGCCTCGCCTGTTTGCCTGCTGAAAACTGTCGCACGCATAAAATCGATGAGATGATGGAGTAGTGTCGGTGCAAAAATGCCGGGGACTTGAGATCTTTGAAGACGGTTGTGGGACACAAAGCTTGGGTTTCGGGTGTAGTCAAACGCAGTCGAACCAGACAGATTGAATCCCGCGGTCCCCACCGGCGTTTCGGCAGGGAGCCTGCGGGCGTGGCGACATGAGTCCGTGGGAGTACACCGTAATCGTGGTGGAAGATGAGCCGGACGAAGTCTTCCTGCTCGAGCAAGCGTTTCAAAAGGCTGGCTTGAAGAACCCGATTCAAGTCTGCCGCGACGGCCAGGAGGTGATTGATTACCTGAGCCAGCAGAGGACCACGGTCGGAAAAATGGTCGCCGACGCTCCCCCGGCGCTGATGTTGTTGGATTTGAAGATGCCACGCAAAACGGGATTTGAAGTGCTAGAATGGCTGCGGACACAACCCGGTCTGAAACGGTTGGCGGTGGTGGTGATGGCGATTTCGAGCGACGTGAACGACATCAATCGCGCCTACCAACTGGGCTGCAACTCCTACCTTCTCAAGCCGGGTGACGTTGAGCGATTGGTCGAGATGGTCAAGCTGATGAACACCTATTGGCTGCGGCTGAATGAAAAGCCGGAACTGCAAGACAGGCCGAACCCGTATCCAACCTCCTGACCGAAAAGAAAGGATCATTATGAGCGGCGCTTTGAATATTCTCCTGGTAGAGGATAACCCGGATGATCGAGCGCTGGTCATTCGCGAGCTGAGCCGTGAATTTCCCGACCGCCATTTTACCCACGTGAGCGAATCCAAACAGCTCACGTCGACCCTCGAACGCGGTCCCTGGGACCTGGTCGTGACAGACTACGAGTTGCACTGGAGCGATGGTATCAGCATCCTGCTCGCCGTTAAAAGTCGCTGGCCGGATTGTCCCGTGATCATGTTCACCGGGTCCGGCAATGAAGAGATTGCGGTGCAAGCAATGAAGGCCGGCCTGGATGATTACGTCCTTAAATCCCCCAAACACCGCGCGCGCCTGTCAGCGGCGGCCGTTTTGGCTTTGGACCGGGCCAGACAGCGCCGCGCTTTGCGTGAGGCCGAAACGCGCTATCAGCATTTGTTCAGCCGGGTTCCCGTCGGGCTCTTCTGCGTGGCGCTCGACGGGCGGATTATTGAAGCCAATCCGGCGATGATCGAAATGCTTGGCTACCCGAACCGCCAGACTTTGTTCGAGGTGGACGCCAATAGTTTATTTGCCAGCCCCACCGAGCGGCGCCGATGGCTTGCCGCCGTTCAACGATCGGGCGTTGTGGAACGGTTCGAGCTTCGGCTGCGCCGTTGCGACGGAAAACCCATCTGGGTGGAAATTAACGCCCGCGCAGTGAAAGATGAACAAGGCCGCACTCGGCACCGCGAAGGCAGCGCGGAAGACATCACAGCCCGGAAGCGCGCTGAAGAGAGGCTACGCGACTCACGCGAACAATTGCGCTCTCTCATCGCTTACCAGCAGTCGGTCCGTGAGGAAGAGCGCTCGCGTCTCGCCCGCGGGGTGCAACACGAAGTGGACCAGGCACTGGCGGCTTTGAAGTTGGATCTGGCCTGGGTGGAGAGAAGGCTGACTGGAGGCGCCGGCCCGTCGTCACTGTCTTCCGCTTTGGAGCGGCTCGAGAAGTTGCCGGAGGCTGTGGACGCAATCACGGATACTATCCGGAAGATTGCCTCCGAACTGCGGCCACCGGTCCTGGATGAATCAGGCCTCGAAGCCGCCATCGAATGGCAGACTCGGGAGTTTGAAGGGCGGACGGGCATCAAATGTCAGTTTGACTCCAAGGTCCGGAATGCGACGCTGGAGCCGGAACGCGCTACTGCGGTGTTTCGCCTCTTTCAGGAGACACTGACCAAGATCGTCCAGCAAGCCAAGGCGACTCAAGCGAGCGTTCACCTCCGAGTGGAAGGCGACAAACTAGTCCTCGAAGTGGAGGGCAACGGGCGCACCGATACCGGACGTAAAATTTCACGCGCGCGCTCGCTGGATCTGCTGGGAATGCGTGAACGCGCCATCATACTCGATGGTGAAGTCAACATCTCCAGCCGCCACGGAAAGGGTACTCTGGTGGACGTGCGAATCCCGCTCCATCGTCCCGGCGATCTCAAAACAAATTGAGCCTCCTGTCGGCGCGTCGGTTCTGTCAAACGGGTGTAAGGCTTCAGAGAAGGGCCACGCCGCGTCGGACCCGCCGCGCTATCTTGGCAGATGCTTCCCAATCTCTGCACCGATGAGATTGCCGGCCATCTTGAGGTAGTCGATCCCCGTCAATTGCGTCCTCAAGGTTTTGCGAACAACGTTGGCTGCCGAGCTGATCGCAACCAGGGACTTACGCAGCGGCTCATGCTCCGGTTCGCGCAAATTGTGGCCTTTGATGCAGTTGACGGCCTCATCCAGCGCCTTGCTGACTTCCTTGGCCTCGGCCAGTTCAGAGTCGAGGTTGCGAAAGATGCCCTCTAAATCCTGATGCGCGCTCAGAATGACCTTCATCGCTTGCAGCACGCTGGGTGGTTTGTATCTGCTCATCTGTCGAGGCTGAATGGAATGTAAATGGGCCGAAGAAGCTGAATATCGGTATCTAACTGAGGGCAGCCGAGATTTCTCACCGCCGTGTCGCAAGTGCGTCCTGCGGCAAAAGTTCGGGGAAACAGAGCGCTGTGGGCCTTCTCTTATTCAGGTAAAGAATCATTTTCATTTTCAATTCGATGGGATGGTAAGCAGCCCCCGCACCGTCTCAAATTTGCGCAAAATGTCCTCAAACCACGACCTCAACAATTCAGTCGCTCAATTCTTCCTCGCTTCACAATTGCATTGCGTTTTCTGCGCGCGTCAAAGACTGTGGCGCTGGGGGCTGAAATCGCTGTTCGCTAACGAATTCAAAATCAACACTCGAGTGGAAACGCGAGCGATGGGTATAGTTCTTGCTATATTCAAAGGCTTCCATTTGTGTCGTAACGGCTGCTGTGGTGTGTTCTGTGGTCTCCGCCATCAACGGTTCGGGCGCTTGTTTTTGTTTGCCTCTGACCGAGGCGGAGAGGTCGATAAGCGTTTTGCGTGTGAGCAGGTGTGACTAATCAACGCCCATCTGACCCGTACTGCCGATTCGTTGAAAGCGAGACGGCCTCAATCGCTTGCGACTGGCCGCTCCTGCAAAGAACCATTCGGACCAAAGGCTGTGCCGCCGTTATGCAAGGTGGTAAACGGATGGTCTGCCTTCCCCAAAATGGGCTTCCGTTATTCCACCGCCTTCCTTCAAACCAGAGTGCGAATTTGCGCTCCGAACTGCTGCCGTCTCCGTCCAAATACGCACGCGCCGGGTCGAGCGATGGCGCGTTGAATGGTCGCACTGCCACGGCAGTCAGATATGGGGTCTTCACCCCATCCAGATATCCGGTCTTGAGATTACTTTTTTCAGGTTCTCAGCCGGCTTTTCAAGAAGGAGCAGAGTATTTATTCTCGGCGCACAGCTACAACTTAATGGAACTCAATTGGACAACAGAGAGCGGATGGACTGCCCCATGAATGTTAGAAAAAGGAAACGCTTGGCACTCACTCGAAAGCGGACGCGCTTGGAGGCGTCTCAGGCGCGGTGCTCACGGCTTGCTGGCATGAGAACGACGGCGAGCTTGAGGATGGTGCCCAAAACGGACTGGAGGTTCTTTAAGCGACGCCGGGACATTCATTCCAAGGCGGGACAACTTCTCGTAAATAGCGTCGCGGATAAACTGCGATTTGTTGGTGATTCCGCAGGCGTGCAGACATTTCTCCAGCGACCGCTCAAACTCCGCATCCACTGGGAAGGCGATCAGCTTTTGATTTGGCGCCCGTTTATTCGGCATGAATGTATAAAATCAATTTGTATCCTTTTGTGAAGAGAAATTTTTGTTGACGGGTATGTGCACTGAGTCTATACACCTGAGTATGCCCCGTGGAGTCATCGCGAAGAAGAGGACCCGTGTGTTGACAGTTTCGGTGGCGGAGGAACTTATCCCACTGATCGATCGTGCAATGAGAAAAGAAGGTGTTGTTCGCTCGCAGTTCCTGCGACGAGCCGTGCGCGAGAAACTGGAGCGGCTCCCCAACCGTAAAATGACCCCGAAGTGTCCTACATGTCATCAGCAAGCCAGGCGCAGCACCAATGCGAGCAACATTGCCGCCCTGAATACCCGTATCAAAGACGGCAGAATGACAGTCATCCTTTGATCACGATGCTCCGGGGAGTCCACGGACAAACAGGAAACAACATGCGAGAGCAAAGTTACTTTGGCAGCGCCGGTCTTCGCCGACACGTCCGGGAGGCCTGCGGGCGCCGGGCGCGGAAGCCGCGCCTACATGCGGGACGTTTCCGAGATCAGGTCCGGGTTTTTCCGGGTTACACCCTACTGTTTTTTTCGGGTTACACCCCTCTGTTCGCGGCGCGACCCGGAGTTAAACTTCCATTTGTCAGTTTTGCAGCACGTGTGTGTTGCAAATTTGCAGCATGGATGTGCTGCAAAGAAACAACAAACAAAACCAAACAACAGTAAGGAGTAAGTATGAAACACCTGAATCTCCAACTGGAGAGACTGGAGCAACGGATCGCTCCAGGCGGTTGTCATGGTAGCGGCGGCTCCAAGTCCAAGAGCCATAAGAGCCATAGCAGCGGCTCCAAGGGCAGCGGCTCCAAAGGCAGCGGCTCGAAGAGCCACGGCTCGAAGTAATAACCGCACCGACCCCAGGCGTCAGGGTGTTAACCCCGAACGCCCGGGGCTTCACGCAATGGTGAAGGGAAGGCCGCCGGTATCACCCACGGCCTCCCTTCATCACGTATCACAGACGGACGATGACTTCAAGTCTGCCACGGTTTCGAGGTGATCTGGCCGCCAGCCAACAGGTAACGCCTGAGGGTGTGGTCTTCGTCGTTAAAGACCCGGTCCGGGAACGATTCTATCGCCTCCCTGAAGAGGCACATTTCATTGCCGAGCAACTCGACGGCGAAACTCCGCTGGATGTTGTGCGCCAGCGCACGGAGGAAAAGTTCCATACCTCCCTGCCGCCGGAAGAACTGAATGCGTTTGTCGGGAGTCTGAACGCGGCCGGGTTGTTGGACACGGGCAAAAACGGGGACACCAAACAACGTACCCGGCGCATTCAAGGCAGTCCCTTGTATCTGCGGATCAGGTTCTTCGATCCGGACCGGCTCTTCAATTATTTGGTCGGCAAAGTTCGTTTCTTCTTTACACCGCTGTTCCTGGTGCTCTCGGCGGCCATCATTCTTGGCGCCGTTTATGTCGCTTTCGCGAATTGGGAGGACGCGGTTCAGAACGTTTCCCGCCTTTTCCAGTATTCGGCTATCCCGGTGATTTTGCTCGTCGTTTTCCTCGTGATCACAGCGCATGAGTTTGCCCACGGCCTGACGTGCAAACGCTTCGGTGGCGAGGTGCATGAACTGGGCTTTTTCCTGATCTATCTTCAGCCGGCTTTCTACTGCAACGTGAGCGATGCCTGGTTGTTCCCGGAGAAATCGAAGCGGCTCTGGGTGGGCTTTGCAGGCCCGTACTTCGAGCTGTTCCTTTGGGCATTGGCCACGTTTGTGTGGCGCCTGACCGATGCGGAGACCGGTATCAACTACCTTGCGTACATCGTGATGACCACTTCGGGGGTCAAAACGCTGCTCAACTTCAATCCACTCATCAAGTTGGACGGCTACTACCTGCTCAGCGACTGGCTGGAAATCCCCAATCTGAGGAAAAAGGGCTTCGCCTGCTTCGGTGATGGGATCAAAAAGCTTTTCGGAGGCAAGGTTCCACGGCTGGAGCAAATGGCTCGCCGGGAACGCCGCATCTGCCTGGCATATGGGCTGGTGGCGGGGGTTGGCTCGATCTGGATCCTGGGCTATGCCATTATGAAAATCGGCGGCTCGCTCCTCCAGCAAAGCCAGCCAGTGGCGTTCGCAATGTCTGCGTGGTTCCTTGGCATAAAGTTTCGCAGGCGTTTTCGCCGGTGGTTTGGCAAATCATCGAACGCATCGGTTGACCCGGACGATCCCGATTTCCCGGACGTGGATGAGTCATCGAAGGCGTCGGAACTAGAGGACCAGCCCGTCCGCGAATTGGCGAACACGCATGACGCACGCGGTGGCTCCACCTTTCCGGACGCCGCGGATTCCCGAAAACCGTCCCGGCCACAGGAAAGATTGGTCTATGTGCCGGACCGCAAGCCGGTCACGTTTCTCACGTCGCCGAAGCCGTCCGAGTCGAAGGAAGATCCGGTCCGCAAACCGGTGAGCATGCCTGAGGCACTCAAGGAATCGGACTTGCCCGACGCAACGTCGTCCCCAATGCCTCCCAAGCCAGAGGAAGAATTGGTGACCGAAGCGGCGAACACGCTTGACTCGCCCGATGGCTCCGAAATCCCCGAGACTCCTGCGCTATCAGAGCTGGTCGAGCCCAAGGAGGGATTGGCACCCAGGTCGGCCAAAACGCCAGAAACAACTGAGGATTCCGGCCGACAGTACGTGGCGGAGTCGGCCAAACCAACCACGCCAAAAACGCGAAAGGGCGCGGCCCGTGTAGTGAAGCGTTTGCTCAGGTTGGCCGTTCTTGGCGGAGCGACAACGGTGGCTCTGGTTTATCTCCACCCGGAACTGAGAATCAAAGGGCCTTTCGACGTGCTGCCGGTCCACAACGCCGACGTGCGCGCGGGCGTGGAAGGCCTCATTGAAGAAATCTGCGTGGACGAAGGCCAGACGGTTCATCAAGGCGATCTCATCGCGCGCCTGTTCGACCGGGACGCGCGGGCGGATCTGCAAAAGACCGAGGCCGCCATCGAAGAGGCGCAGGCGAAGCTTAGACTGCTCGTGGCCGGACCGAGGCTGGAGGAGATTGAACAGGCCAGAATCGAGGTTGCGAAGGACGCCGAAGCCATCACATTCGCGACGAGCCGCCAGGACCGCGACAAGACGTTATATGAAGAGAAGCTGGTCTCCAAACAGGAATTGGAAGACAGTGAAGCCAATCTGGCCCAGCGAAAAAGCGAATTGGCGACAGCGAAGAGCAAACTCGAGGTTTTGCTGGCTGGCAGCCGGCGGGAAGATATCGAGGCGATGAAGGCCGCGATCACCAGCCTCGAGACGCAACGAAATTATCTGCAGGAACAACTCCGTCTCATGCGGGTGGTCAGCTCGGCTTCCGGCATTGTGGCGACGCCGTCGCGCCAGTTGTTGGAGATGAAACATCAGCTCGTGAAAAAGGGGGACTTGATCGCGAAGGTCTATGAACTCAAAACGATCACCGCCGAAATGGTCATTTCCGAAAGGGACATTGCGGACGTCAAAGTCGGCCAACAGGTCGTCCTCAAGGCGCGCGCCTATCCGGAAATGACCTTTTACGGCAAGGTGACGTCCATCGCGACTGCGGCTCAGGTCAGTTCGAGTTCCAGTTCCAGTGCCGGCGCCCTAGCGCAAGCGCAAGGTACTGCGCCGCCGACCATCACGCGCAGCGCCGTGGCCCCGAAAACCATTGCCATCACCACGGAAATTGACAATAGCTCCCTTTTTTTGAAACCCGAGATGACCGGACAGGCCAAAATTTCTTGCGGCGAGCGCCGCCTCATCGACCTCCTGACGCGCCGAATCGCGCGCACGGTCAAGGTCGAATTCTGGTCCTGGTGGTAAAGCACCGCGGAGACGAAAGGCAAATCCGATGATCGCATCACCCCAAACCATCGAAGTCGAATCCGATTCAAGGCTGGAACGGGCGGAACCTAAACGCGTCCCGGTCCGCGAAAGGAAGCGAATCAATCAGGCAAATCGGGAAGCGGCGGACGAGAACTTGTATCTGATCGGGCGTCCGACACTCAAGCGGTACCTTCGCTTTGTGAGAGATCACGCCGTGAAACCGCCCCACGAGGGGACCCTCACCGACGAATGGCAGGCAGCCCACGATTTCGCTCGCACCCTGGAAAAGGAAGAGGCTGGCGCTGCGGATAATCCTCCCATAACCAAACTGGAATTGAATTCGAGAAACGAACCGCTCCTGAGGGAGTTTCTCAAGGATCCCTTGGTCCGGAACGGCTTTAACACGGTGCCCACCGAGGTGGCGTATATCGAACTGGACCGGCTGGTCGTGTATCAACATCACATTGATTTGAGCTATGTCCGGCTGCTGGAGCGCGAGTTGGGACGTTCACCGAGCGAAGAGCAAATTTTCCGGACCAGTCTCCTGCACGACCACCCGCAACCTCCTGTGAAATGGTCGCGCGTGCATGGGAACAAGTTCGTCTTTATGTCGCCGTCCAACGACATGCGTTTCCTCGGCTCCATGAAACTGCAAGCCGACAACATCCAGGATTACCCTCCTCCGGGAAACCTCGCGGGAGTCGTCGGACTTGCCGTCGGGTTCGGTTCCAATTTCATGAACGCCATCTATGCGGAAAGGCGGCTGATCCTCAATAACGGCAGCCACCGCGCGTATGCGCTCCGCAAAATGGGCGTGACTCACGTTCCCTGCATTGTCCAGCACGTCTCTTCGCGCGAGAAACTGGACGTGGTGGCCGCATCCAAGGTCGTGGATAACCTCGATTACTACTTGAAACATCCCCGGCCCTCGATGTTAAAAGATTACTTCAATCCAAAACTCCACAAAGTCATGCGGGTCCACCGTCAACTGCGGCAGATCACCGTCAAGTTCGAGGTGGATCAAGAATACGTTCCGGCGCTTTGATCTGACCGAATCCACCGAACAACCATCTGCCGATAGATATGGACACTACTGCCAGCCCCGTGCTCGCGCTTCCTTCAGCTCCCCAGCCGTGTGACGGGGTGCTGTCTGAACCTGTGGCGCCGGCCCCCCCTGCAACGGATCGCTGGAAGGCTTGGGACGATTTCGTGGAAGCGACACCCGACACCGGTTTCATGCAGACCTCCTGGTGGGTCGAGTTTCGCGAGTACTGCGGATTTGAAAACTTCGGAATTACGCTGAAAGACGGGAATGATATTGTCGGCGGCGCGGTGGTGCTGAAGTATGTGTATTCGGAGGATCGCTGTTTCTACTACATCCAGGACGGCCCGGTGCTTCCGGGCGACCCGCTCGTCGCCGAAGAAATTTTCCGCGTTGTTCTCGAAGCCATCGAAGACCGTCGAAAAACCGAGCAGGAGGCGGTCAGCCATCTCCGCATCGAACCCCGCTGGCTGCGGCTTCCCGGGTTCCTGTCTGGATTTCGGGCCATCCCTCCCCTTGCGGATCGTTACCTGGAGGCGAGGGACACTCGCTGCATTGATCTGCGTCCTTCGGAGGAGGAGATCCTGGCCAAGATGAAACCCAAGGGCAGATACAATATCGGCGTCGCGCGGCGACACGGCGTCTCGATTATTGAGGACACATCGGCGCAGGGTCTTGCGGATTTTCAAAACCTCTACGAAGAGACGGCCGCACGCCAGGGAATGGAGGCCAAACCTCCCGATTATTTTGAGACACTCGTAGCATCGCTTTCGTCCGCGCATAAGGGATCGCTTTTCTTCGCCGAATACCAGGGCATGCGGATCGCCACCGCTCTGGTCGTTTATTTCGGCCCGAGAGCTACGTACTTCTTTGGCGGATCACGCGACATTCACCGACACGTTATGGCTCCGTACCTTCTTCATTTCGAGGTCATGCGCAAAGCCAGAGCGCTGGGTCACGAATGGTACGACCTGTGGGGAATTGCGCCGGCAAACAAACCGGACCATCCCTGGCGGGATTTCAGCGTCTTCAAAGCCAAGTTCGGCGGCGTCGAAGTCCATCTCGTCCCAACTCTCGATTATGTTTACGACGCGGCGGCCTACGATGGCTACGTGGCCGATCAGCGTCACTCTGGCGATACAGGAATCCGGGACCCTGTGTCGCCTGAACCTACCCTAAGCCCGGAAGGATGTGAGTGAAGATATGGGCAAAATTAATCTGTTTGAAGACGCGTTGCCGAGACCGCTTTTTCAACGGCTGGCACGCGCGGTGCGCGCGGTTGGCACGGAAGGAATGGAGGGCATGGGCAGCTACAACACCACGTTCTGGTTTCCCCGCGACGCGAAGCCCACAAATATAGTTGAGGAATGTGTCAGTAAGTTGTGTAGCTTGGTTCGGCCTGGCCCTCGGTGTATCGGATTGGAGTGGTGGCTCGGACGTCTCAAACATGGCGAATCGCTCCCCTTCCACACCGACCGGGATCGGAGTCTAAGAAAACAGACCGGGCAAATTGTCCATCCTTTGTGGTCGAGCATCCTGTACCTGAACCGATTTCCTTCCAGCCCGACATTAGTTTATGATCAAGTATTGAGTCCCGATGGG
>Ga0066685_10000094_pt1 | contig 20951 bp, 14 predicted proteins | sample GraSoiAngelo_134_FD_62305 | JGI IMG/M metagenome (GOLD analysis project Ga0066685, IMG submission 62305) | Grasslands soil microbial communities from the Angelo Coastal Reserve, California, USA - 14_0929_05_30cm | ecosystem: Environmental > Terrestrial > Soil > Grasslands | place: USA...
CCAACACCAACGCCAACAGCCACTCCTGTAGCGCCAAGTAATCTCACCGGCACTGCTGTGTCTGCGTCCAGTATTAACTTATCGTGGACAGATAATTCGGGTGATGAAACAGGTTTTACGATCCAGCGCTCTACAGATGGGACGTCGTTTGGCGACGTTGCCACCGTCGGAGCAAACGTTACCACCTTTTCCGATACTGGGCTTGTAACATCTACGACCTATTCCTACAGGGTATCGGCATTCAACTCAGGAGGCAGCTCTGCCTATTCGAACATCGCAACTATTGCTCTGATTGTCCCAGCGGCGCCTTCGAATCTGGCGGCGAAGGTCGAAAAGAATGGGCAGGTCACACTTAGTTGGAAGGATAATGCTAACAACGAGACTGGCTTCCAAGCTGAACGATCGACTGACGGTAGCGTTTTCACGGTCTTAGCGACTACCGCAGCGAACACAACGAAGTACAAGGATACCAAGGCGCAGAAGGGACAGACCTACTACTACCGCGTAGCTGCCAAAAATAATGTGGGCCTGTCGTCTTATAGCAATGTAGCAACGACTCCATAACTATTTACGAGAATGATCTGACTACCGATGAGCTATTCTGCCGGGATCGTAGTTAATAGGACGCACAGCCCATTACACTTATGAACGCTACTCGATTGCGCTTTACGCTTTTCACTTATTTGATCAGCGCGAGTGTTGTTGGTTCTTCTGCATGGCTTCCGCGCATTGTATTTGGTCAGACGAACACCTACATTGTTACGGAGCTATCTGGCAGCGATTTGGGCCAGGTGGCCTCGAAGCTGAACAATCTGGGAGTTGTGGTTGGCAGAGCAGCGAGTGATCAGCATGGCGAGACTCGAGTGACTGTCTGGAATGGTGCTAGCTTAAGGGCCAGGCATCTGGGCGTTCTAGCCGGCGGTGATTACAGTTCCGGATCGGACATTAACGATGCTGGACAAATTGCGGGACTTTCGAACACGAGTAAAGCAGTCTTACCGATTATTTGGACCGGAGCTGCTGGCTTTGAGCGTCTCCCCCTGATCCGAGGTGACAACTGTGGGCAGGCAACAGCAATCAATGGCCAGGGAAATGTCGCCGGCTATTCGTCGGGCCGGAACGGCTCTAAGGCATTTCTGTGGACGCGAAATAGTGGCACGCGCAATCTCGGCACGTTGCCAGGTGGCAACACCAGCAGAGCACGCGACATGAATGATTTCGACGAGGTGGTTGGAACGTCAGGCAGTTCGGCTGGCCAACGGGCGGTGTTATGGACAAAGACGGGGAGCATCCGCGATTTGGGTGTCCTCTCCGGAGATTCCAAAAGCGAGGCGACCGCCATCAATAACGCCGGCGATGTGGTGGGGTATTCTGTCGGTCCGCGCGGCATGCGCGCGTTCGTCTGGACCAAGCGCGAGGGCATGCAGGAGATCGGTAGCGGCCTTGGTGGTACATCAAGCCGAGCTTTGGACATTAACGACGCGGGGGATGTAGTTGGCAGTTTCGCTTCGGCATCGGGAGACCACGCATTTAGATGGAACAGGTCGTCGGGAATGACGGATCTAAACACGGAAGACTCTTTGAAGATGGGTATGCTCTTTATTGAAGCGCATGCAATCAACTCTGTAGGCCAGATTCTTGTGCTGGGCGAAGCCGCTCACCAAGCGCATACCGGCACCGATCCGAGCCAAGATTACCCATGCGCACCCGCTCCACCATCCACTTTCCTCCTTACTCCTACCCGTGTGAGGTGAGCAGAGCCTAGCGCACTCGTGACGACGCCCGCCAAAACCAATCGCTTCGCCAGCACCGAACTTTAATACAGGCCCTTTCGGCTAATGCCGAGTTGATTTTCAAAGACGCGAGTAACCCTACTCGGGTGTGGCCTCGTTTGCCAAAAGGCCTCGCAATTCGACCTTCATAGGTCTGACAATGGGCTGGGGTGGGGGATACATCCAGCGCACCAACAATTCCATTGAAAAAATCTTAGAGTTTCAAATGTGACCTCTGTGTCGAAGAGGGATACTGACATCAAGGTGGTTTTTATCGTGGGTTTCACGAGGAGTGGTAGCACTCTTTTAGAGCACCTGCTTTCCATCGCTCCTGAGACGGTTGCGGTAGGGGAGATGGCCTACCTGTGGGAGCCAGAAGTTAGAAATAACAGCTATTGTGGTTGCGGTACCAAATTGGACTGCTGCCCGTTCTGGAGAAAGATTCTCACTGCGCAGCAATCCTTTTTTGAGAAAGACAGATCGCCGGAGGTTTCTCAGTTTTGGCAGTTTTTTCGCGATCTCCTCAACAAGGAAGATGGTGCAAGTGGTCCACAGTACCGGCGATTCTTGGATCAAATCGGATCTGTTTATCGCGCGATTAGTGAGCAGACGCACGGAAGCGTGATCATCGATTCCTCAAAGAAGCCGATTTTTGGGCTTGCCGTATGCAGAGTACCCAACGTTAGCGCGACATTGATTCACCTCGTTCGCGACAGTCGTGGATGCGCCTTCTCATGGACCCGACGCAAAGCTCGCCAGGAGCTCGGAGAAAGGGCATTCATGTCACGCCTAACTGCTCATCGTACTGCGCTGGGTTGGGTCGGAAGAAACGTGCAGGCTGACATTTTGCGGATTCAAAAATGTCGCCACATCTTTCTTCGATACGAGGATTTGGTCGCTCAGCCGGCGTTAGAAGTGAACAACATTCTGAGCCAAATCGGCCTTTCTTCGATTTCGTCTGATCAGGACGGAATCTTTCACGCTCCCGTCTCGCACGGCATCTGGGGTAACCCCGATCGCTGGTCAAGTAGTATGCGCACGATTAAGGTAACTAAAGATCAACGATGGGTTACCGGTCTCTCAACGCGCGATTTTGCGATAACAACGGCCATTTCGGCACCGTTACTAAAATGGTATGGGTATCGATTGTTCCGCTCTCCTCCGGGCTAAGTCGCCACGACTCGATTCGAGCGTTGAGTTATTAACATCCATTCACATTGGTCAACCGAGGAACATTTTTACGTGAAACGCGATTTTATGATTGAAATCAATCGTCGGACCCTGAAGAGTGTGTGCGGCGAAAGGTATGGCTGGAACCCCCACATTTTGTCGATCGCAAGAACTCTATATTCTTTTTGGAAAAGGGAGGACACGCGAAATGGCCCGGCGTTGGTTGCCGACGCCTCTTCTACTGCTCTCGTTTGGATTTATCTTTTCGTCATCGGCGATCGCCCAGAACAGCGTCGTTGGGCAGTGGTCGCCGGTGATGACCTGGTCGTACGAGGCGATTCATGCGCACGTATTGCCAACCGGAAAAGTCATGTTTTGGACTCGCGGGGATCATTCTCAGTTATGGGATCCAGCGACCAACACGGTCACTTCAGCCGCTGGATCGGGAGCAAACATTTTCTGCTCGGGCCACTCTTTTCTATCCGATGGAAAGTTGCTGGTCTCTGGGGGACACGTAACCAACTGGGTGGGGCTGCCAAACGCCTATAGATACAATCCATTCAACGGAACGTGGACGCGACTGCCGGATATGAACGATGGCCGGTGGTATCCAACCAATACCACACTTCCAAACGGAGATGTGCTGGGGGTGAGCGGATGGATCGATAGCACCCAGGGCGTCAACGTGGAGCCGCAGGTGTGGCAAACGGCTACAAGTTCCTGGCGCAACCTAACGACAGCGCACTTGGCTCTACCGTTTTATCCCTTTATGCATGTGGCACCGAACGGGCGAGTGTTCTGTGCCGGGCCTAGTCAGGCGACACGGTATCTGGATGCGTCGGGCACCGGGGCGTGGACTTTGGTAAGGAATAGCAACTTCGGTACTCGCAACTGGGGTAGTTCAGTAATGTACGATATTGGTAAGGTGTTGCTGATTGGCGGAACCCAGAGTGAACCTTATAAAGGTGGCGCGCCCACCGCAACCGCCGAAATCATTGATTTGAACACTCCAACACCAACGTGGAGGTATACGGGGTCGTTGGCGGGGCCCCGCAAGCTCCACAACGCAACCCTGCTGCCGGATGGGAAGGTCTTGGTTACTGGCGGAATCCGGAGCAACCAAGATCCAAACGTTGCACCTACGGACCCATCCTACACGTCGGAAATGTGGGATCCGGCAACAGGTACATGGACGACAATGGCGAGCATCACCGTTTGCCGTTCATATCATTCCATCGCTCTGCTGTTGCCGGACGCTCGCGTGCTGTCAGCAGGAGGTGACTTTGGAGGGGCATCGGCTGAAATCTATTCGCCACCTTATCTTTTTAACGGTACGCGGCCTACGCTTTCATCGGCGCCCAGCAGTGTTGGTTATGGGAACGTGTTCTTTGTAGGCACACCGAACGGCACGAGTATCACAAAGGTAACTATGATTGCGCTGGGGTCTGTCACTCATGGCTTCAATATGAGTCAGCGCATTCTTCGGCCATCGTTCTCGTTGGCTTCGGGCGGACTCAACGTTACCGCACCATCTAATGCGAACAATGCGCCGCCCGGCTATTACATGCTTTTTATTTTGAACGGAAGCGGCGTGCCGTCAGTAGCAAAGATCATTCAGCTTTCCGGCAGCGGGAATCCAACGCCCACCCCTACGCCAACGCCAACTCCCACGCCTGCGGCTCCAAACGGTCTCACCGCTACCGCGCCGTCATCGAGTCAAATTAACTTGAGCTGGACCGACAACTCGACCAACGAAACTGGCTTTAAGGTTGAGCGGTCGCCGGATAACACAACCTTTACCCAGATAGACACTGTTGGTGCGAATATTAAGACCTATTCGAATACTGGACTCACCGCTTCTACGAAATACTACTACCGAATTCGCGCTTATAATTCCGGCGGCGACTCGAGCTACTCTAACACTGCGAGCGCAACAACCTTAGCTGCGCCTACACCTACGCCTACCCCCACCCCCACCCCCACACCCACCCCCACCCCCACCCCCACTCCCACACCCACACCCACCCCCGCTGCTCCTACGAGTCTCGTAGCGACATCAACCTCTAGTAGTCAGATCAACTTGACGTGGTCAGATAATTCTACAAATGACACCGGGTTTAAGATCGAACGAGGTCCGAACACTAACAACTTCACTCAAATCGCAACTGTAGGGGCGAATGTCACCGCGTTCAGCGATGCTGGATTAAGCAGTTCTACGAAATACTACTATCGAGTACGTGCATATAATTCAGCAGGTAATTCGGGCTATTCCAATACCGCTTCGGCGACGACGAGCCCGACGCCGACGCCGACGCCCACTGCGACACCGACCCCAACCCCAACACCGACGCCCACTGCAACCCCAACGCCGACCCCAACCCCGACCCCGACACCGACACCAACGCCAACACCGACGCCCACTGCGACACCGACCCCAACACCAACACCGACGCTAACCCCAACCCCGACACCGACACCAACGCCAACACCGACTCCAACACCGACGCCAACCCCAACACCAACTCCAACGCCCAATACCACACCCGTCGTGAATGCGGGGCCTGACCAGACTGTGCCGACCCGCAGCGCAACACTGAGTGGGTCAGCGACCGATGATGGTTTGCCCAATCCACCAGGCGCGCTCACATACAAATGGACCAAGGCGAGCGGGCCAGGAACGGTCACGTTTGCCAATGGGACTGCTGCGAGTACGACACTGACGTTTTCGGTCGGCGGTGTCTATGCGCTTAAGCTGACCGTCAGCGATAGTGTCTTGTCTGGCAGTGATACCGTTGTGATCACCGTGAACAAAGCTCCGGTGGTCAACGCGGGTCTAGACCAGACAGTGCCGACGCTTAGCGCGGTGGTGAATGGCTCCGCCAGCGATGATGGCCTACCCAATCCACCTGGAGCATTAACGTACACTTGGAGCAAAGCGAGCGGTCCGGGCACCGTCACATTCGTCGATCCAACTGCCGCAAGCACAGTTGCAGCCTTTTCCGCCGGCGGCACCTATACACTTAAGCTCACCGCCAATGACGGCGCTCTCTCCGGCAGCGATAATGTTGTTATCACCGTCAACAAAGCTCCAGTCGTCAACGCCGGACCGGATCAGACCATCACCCTTCCCGCTGCTGCTAGCCTGAGTGGTTCTGCAACCGATGACGGTCTGCCGAACCCACCGGGAGCGTTGACCTATACGTGGAGCACAGTGAGCGGCCCTGGCGCGGTGACATTTGCCGATGCATCTGCCCCAGCTACAACGGCTACATTTGCCCTGCCGGGCACATACACTTTGAGCTTGATCGCAAGCGACAGCGCGCGCACGGGCAGCGACTCGTTGGTGGTGACCGTGAGGCCGGCACCGACGCCGACACCAACGCCAACGCCGACTGCGACCCCAACGCCAACGGCGACGCCCACCCCGACAGAAACGCCGACGCCAACACCGACCGCGACGCCAACCCCGACTGCGACCCCAACGCCAACGGCGACGCCCACCCCGACAGAAACGCCGACGCCAACGCCGACCGCGACGCCCACCCCGACAGAAACACCGACGCCAACACCGACCGCAACGCCGGCGCCGACGGAGACACCAACGCCGACGCCTAGTCCAACTGATACCCCGACTCCGAGTCCGACGCCATGATGACAATCAAGCTGAGCTCACCATTTAAAAGATTAATCTACGGCTTTGGCGCAGTCATCGCGACTACAGCTGTCGTTAGTCCTTCACAGTCCGCGCGGGCTCAAACAACTGCGTACATTGTCACCGACCTCTCCGCCGACGATGCGACCCAAGTTCCATACAAACTCAACAATCTTGGTGATCTCGTCGGCAGAGCCCGCAGTACTGTTAGGGGGCAACCTCGAGCTACTCTTTGGAATCACTCGACTTTGGTGAAGAAACACCTTGGAGTTCTTAGAGGTGGCGATTATAGTTCGGCTACTGGTATCAACGATGCCGGAGAGGTTACCGGAGTATCCAATACGGGAACAGTAATAATTCCGTTTCTTTGGACTTCAAAAGAGGGTTTGAGGCGAGTTCCTCTATTATCTGGTGACAGTTGCGGCCAGGCTACCAGCATTAACAAGTACGGACATGTGGTCGGATATTCTTCGGGGCAGAATGGCACGAAGGCGTTTTTTTGGCCACGCAGCGGCGGCCTGCGGAGGCTAGTTACTTTACCCGGGGGCGACTGCAGCAAAGCTCATGATTTAAACGACCGTGATGAGATCGTGGGCACATCGGCAAGCTTTGCGGGTGAGCGAGCGGTGCTGTGGACGAAAACCGGAAGCGTGCGTGATCTCGGGACCTTGCCTGGAGATTATGTAAGCGAGGCAGTGGCTATTAACAATAATGGCGACGTGGTGGGATACTCCAAAGGCCCGCGCGGTATGCGCGCATATTTGTGGGATAAAGTGGCCGGTATGCAAGAGCTTGGAGTGTTGCCTGGCGGAGACTCGAGTCGAGCTTTAGCAATCAGTGACTTTGGGGAGGTGGTTGGGAGTTCGACCAGCGCATCGGGAGATCACGCGTTTATCTGGACGAAGCAAGCCGGGATGGTCGATCTGAACAACGCAAGTTCTGTCGATCTCGGTGTCGTGTTGTTTGAGGCGCATTCGATTAATGAGAAAGGGCAGATTATTGCAATGGGAGCGAGTACTCGCGAAGGTAGCACGGGTGATATGCCAGGTTCGGCCGGACACGAGGAATGCGCGCCGGCGCCTTCGGGCACGTTTTTGCTCACGCCGACTCCCGCAAGATGATCGTGGGGCTGCCTATTACTAGCAGTTTCGGAAGAACGATCGGGAGCAATTCGGCTACACCGAGCAGGTTCCTCGCTTAAGCTGAGCCATCCCGACCAAGCGGGCAGCGAAAGCGAACCTCCCAAAACGCGTAGACGTCTTACACTAGACTTTCATCCAGCTCATATGTCATGTTCCGGTTACACTTTCCGAAGGTTTGCCAAATGAGCTTCGTACTGTGTGAAAGCGATCTCGAAACCAACGAGCCCCGTCGAGCGTACCATTGCCACAATTCGATAATCAGCTGAGATGACCAAATTAGTCCGGTCCTTATCAAGTGGATTCCTCCGTTCTGCGACTCGGTTTTCTGATCGCGAGGCGCTTAACGTCGCTGGCGATAGAGTCAGTTATCAGGAGCTGGCCGAACAGGCTAAGCGTCTTGCTGCTACACTTCAAGCTGGCGCGACGGCTGGCGAAGTACCGCTTACGGCGGTGTTCGCCTATCGTTCTGTGACGGCATATGCCGCTGTGCTCGGAGCCTTGATGGCCGGTCGCGGGTACGTTCCTCTAAATCGGACCTTCCCGATAGACCGGACAAGGTTGATGCTGGAAAGATCCCTGTGCCGCTCCATCATCGTCGACGAGGTCTCTGAACCACAACTGGACAGACTGCTATCGCCCATAACTAGTCCGTTGCTCTTGGTTTGCCCTGATCGGTCCGACGTCGCTGACTTGGCGGCCAAGTTTCCGGCGCATCGATTTGTAGGAGGTAATAGTCTTGCTAGCGCCGACCAATGGCTTCCAGTAAATGTTTCAGTCAATTCGATTGCTTATCTCCTCTTCACCTCGGGGAGTACCGGGCAACCAAAAGGGGTGATGGTGTCGCATCAGAACGTCCTCCATTACGTAGAATACGTGACGAACCGTTATGGCTTTACTAGCAGCGATCGGTTTTCACAGACCTTCGACCTAACCTTCGATCTATCGGCGCACGACTTGTTCGTTGCATGGGAAAACGGGGCGTGCGTGTGTTGCCCGACTCAGAAACAGTTGATCAAGCCTGGGGCATTCGTGAATGATTCGCGATTGACCGTATGGTTTTCAGTTCCCTCGACCGCGATGTTCATGCATCGATTCGGAATTCTCAAACCGAATATGTATCCCAGCTTGCGACTTAGCTTATTTTGTGGGGAGGCGCTTCCCGTCGAAGTCATCCGTCGATGGGCCATTGCCGCCCCGAATTCAGTAATCGAGAATCTGTACGGTCCCACAGAGTTAACCATTGCTTGCACCGCGTACAGATGGGACAATAAAAATTCACCGGATGAAAGTGAACGGGGAATTGTGCCGATCGGCGAGCCATTTGACGGAATGCAGGCTTTGATTGTGGACGAACAATTGCGCGAATTAGGTGAGGGCGCTGACGGTGAACTTCTCATGACAGGTCCTCAGCTCAGCCTGGGTTACTGGCAGGACGAGGAAAGGACGCGGCGGGCTTTTGTTTCTGTCGCTGGCAAGGATGGCGTCTATTACCGAACCGGGGATAGAGTCCACCGCCGGGCGCCGAACAAGCCCTTCGTCTACCTGGGGCGGCTCGACAGTCAAATTAAAGTGCTGGGCCACAGAGTCGAACTCGGCGAGGTCGAGGCGGTAGTGAGGGAGGCATCTGGCGTAGAGGGCGTGGTCGCGCTTGGGTGGCCGGTGACCGGAAGCGGAGCCGATGGGATTGAGGTGTTCCTGCAAACCAACGAGTGTGATGTGAGTACTTTACTGACCAATCTTAAGGCGAAACTTCCGCCTTACATGGTGCCGCGAAAGATTCGGTTGTTGAGTAACTTCCCTTTGAACGTCAACGGGAAGTACGACCGGGTAGCGCTTTTTGAGAAGCTTGAAAAAATGGATCGAGCATAGTTGTTGCGCAGGCTGCCGGGGCGCGCAACATCCAATGCGCGCTTTCCCGTCTTCGCAATCAAACGGAGCCTGAACTTGCCGGTGGTCCGGCAATTGTCGCGCGTTCATGCACTCGATTATTAGAATGTAGGCACCCAGGTCGCTGCTAGAGTAACTAAATCGCATCGTCGCTTGTTGGAAAAGGTGAAAACTTCGAACCCAATTCGCCAGTGGATAGGCAGTTTTCCGCCGTCGCATCAGATCGCTGTCATGGAAGCGGTTAAATCTGGGAGCTTGCCTCAAGTACGAAGAACCTTGCGTCTAATTGACGAGTTAGACCCGCAGTACCGCGGTCGGCTTTTAAATATTGAGCTATTAAGCACGTTCAATCTCGAACCTCTGTTACCGGTATTGCAACTTGCGCTAAATTGTATACCTAGCCAAGCGCATATACAGCTGGGGCCGCTCGACGACATCGAAGGGCATATTGCGCGATCGTCATCGTCAGGTTCGTCTGCCACGTTCAATGCGCGGGTGGTACTCTGGCGGGTAGAGGAAGTGCTGCCCGAGGTCTTGTATCCGATTTCCTCTGGTTTTCCGGAGCGTGTAGTGGCTCTAGTTAATCAACTCGTCGAGCGAATGGAGAGAATCATCTCGCTCCATCAGAGTCGTAACCCTGGCGTTCCGCTATTTCTTTCGACGCTTCCTATTCCGGTCCACTTAACCAATCCGGTACTTGCGGCGCAACATTCCGCCGGCTTATTTGGCTCAATCGCACGAGTTAACCGGCATGTTTACGAACTGGCGACACGAGCTGATGGAGTATACGTGCTGGACGTCGCGTTTTGGGCTGCACTCGCAGGCAAAGGCTACTCTGATGCTACGGTGGATTTCCTTGCACGCCAACCACTGAGCGCGGAAGGACAATTTGGGCTTGCGTTCTTCATCGCTCGTAGTTTGCGGCCTCTCATTGTCCCGAGGCGCAAGGTCCTTGCGCTCGACTTGGATAATACGCTATGGGGCGGCGTCATTGGTGAAGATGGACTTAATGGTGTTGTCCTCGGTCACGACTTTCCTGGTAATGTCTACCTACGAATTCAGCGGGAGTTACTGGAATTACGCCGCCAGGGAGTCCTCCTCGTGATTGTGTCTAAAAACAATGAAGCAGACGCGCGTGAGGCGTTCGAATGCTTACCAGACATGATCCTAAAATGGGACGATTTTGTCGTCCGGAAGATCAATTGGGACCATAAATATAAAAATTTACGAGAGGCAGCGCGGGAACTCGGCTTAGGTTTGGACAGCTTCGTTTTCATCGACGACTCGGGTTACGAATGCGAGCAGATGCGGCAGTTTTTGCCCGAAGTACTTATTTTAAATGAGAGCCCGGATGCACTGCAGCTACTCCGGGCGATTTGGGAGACGGATGTCTTTGATTCTCTCGCTCTAAGCGATGAAGACCGCCGCCGGCATCAAGACTATACAGCGCGCGAGGCTCGGGAAGTGAAGGGACATGGCGGGGACTTGGAATCATTCCTGCGGTCTCTGCAAATGGAGGCAACGATCGAGCGCGTACAATCCTCGAATTTGGAGCGGGTCGTGACCATGCTGGGCAAAACGAATCAATTTAATCTAACCACGCGGCGTCATTCCCGAGCGCAGGTGCAGGCAATTTCGAAAACACCAGGTGCGATCGCGTTGGCCCTGCGGCTGCGAGACAAATTTGGCGATCAGGGGATCGTAGCAGTTTTGCTTGCAGTTTGTGATCCCGACCAAGCGACGCTGAAAGTTGACAGCTTCCTGGTGAGTTGCCGGGCGCTGGGACGCGGCGTCGAAGACGCTTTATGGGCCGCGACTCTGGAGCGAGCGCGTCAGCAAAAGGTGAGGAGGCTGGAGGCGGAGTATGTCGCGACGGCCAAAAACGCAATCGTGGCGGAGCTCTATGACCGCTTTGGTCTGCAACGCACTCGACACGACAATGGGTCGACATGCTATTTTTTGCAACCTATCGGTCCGCCCGTGTTTCCCTCATGGATCAGGTTGGAGCTATGAACTCAACGAAGGACAACTTATTGCACCGCCTATTGGTCGAGTTTTTTGACCTCCCGACTGAGACTCGTTCGGAGGAGATAAAGCAAGAATTGCTATCGAACTGGGACTCGTTAGCCATGGTGCAACTGATTACCGAATTGGAGCGCAGGTTCTCGGTAGAATTTGATATCGACGAGATTCATCGGCTGCGGAGCTACGCGGAGATTCGCGAGGCTCTTTCCCGGAAAGGGCTTGTCTTTGAACATTCTCCAACTCTGCCAGCTTAGCATGTTACAGCGAGCTCATGTTATGATGTGCCATTTGAGTCCCGCGGTATGAAAGCGGTCTGTAATCGGTATGGAACTTTGGCGTTAGCAGAAACTTCACGGGGTGAACCGCAGCGGTGACGATCGGTTCGGCGCCTTCATTGTTATGGAGATATGAGTGATATCACGCCAGCGACGGTGCGGAGCTTTCTCCTAACAAAATACGGCGAAGCCATAAACCTCTTAGGCTTCAAGCCGGACGAAGTTTCCGACAGTTTCGACCTTCTCCTGAGCGGAGTCATCGATTCGTTCGGTATCCTCGAGATGGTCAGCTCAATCGAAGATGAGTTCCACATCCAGTTGGATATGGCCGCCTTGGATGCGGAACAAATCACAGTCCTTGGATCGCTGTGTCAGTACGTTGCGGAAAACAGCAAGGCCGCGTAACCTGCCTAGAGACAGCTCATTTGGCTCGCTGATATGGTGCTACTATATCAAGACAAAGGTATTTTCCTTTACGGTTTTAATTATAAACTGGGAAGCATCCAGCGCGACTTAAACCAATTACAGACGGAACGACTTTTACTCGGCGAGCCGGAGGCTCTGAGCGCACTCGGATATCAGTACAACTTTGGAGTTGGCAGAAGTGAGACCCTTCTGAATCTGGCTACCGATCCATTGTCACGCGCTTTGCAGCGTGCCGGAGAGCCGCGCGCGTTGGTATTCCAGCATTGTTACGCCGAGAGCGCTGTCGTGCATTACGACGCTAACGAAACGGATATCGCGGCGCGGAATCGCTATTTTCCCGGCGAGATCATGCGAGAGCTTCAGCTTGATCATCTGCCATATTTCTGTTCCTTCGCAAGCGGCTGCGCAGGGTTTATGTCTCTTCTTGGGGTGGCAGGCGGTCTTTTGACTTCTTCTTCGGAAGAAGGTCCAACCATCTGCGTGATGGCAGACCATATGCCGCCCGGGGTTCCGTACAACATGTTGGTGGAGCGGATTCTTGGCTCCGACCACAGCTCTGCTTTTGTCGTTGGGCGGGAGCAGTGCGGCTATCAACTCCTTGCCATCGACTACTACTCTACTACGAGGACGAGAGTACCTTTTGTAGAGATCGTGAAACGAACCGTGCAGATGATCGAGGCGCTTGCCAAAAACCTTGAGCTGGATTTGGCGGCAAGCGATGTGACCGTTCATTATCCTAACATTTTTCCGGAGACTTGGAAAATGGTGACGCGGTACTTGCGAAATCCCCGAGTTGAGCATGTGCTTGATGGGATGGCGGAGCGGGCGCATTGCATGGCTTCAGACTCAGTAATTTCTCTGGCAAAATTTCATCGGGGCCAGGAGGGGCGTATTCATATTGCTGTCAACTACGGAGTTGGGCTGCATCTTGCCGTCTGTGTATTAAAGGAAAAGGCGAAAATAGATCGATTGCTCCAGCAGGATTGATTTGAACGACGTGAATATGCCATGCTATTTCCTGTCCTCAATCTATGGCTGAACGACTCCTACCAGGCATAAGAAACCGTTTGCTTCAAATGGTGGCGCGAAGTGCGCCGGGCGCTACCACCTGGCGGGTAAGGCTGCATCGGTGGCGCGGCGTGAAAATTGGCCGGGGCGTTTGGATAGGCTACGACACTGTTATAGAAACCTCATCGCCGCACCTCGTGACTATCCGCGACCGCGCTGCAATTGGTATTAGGGTCACTATTATTGCGCATAACCGCGAGCTACGAGGTGTGGTTATTGAGGAAGATGCCTCCGTTGGGACCGGTGCAATCATTTTGCCAAACGTAACGATAGGTCGGGGGGCGATTGTGACTGCTGGGAGCGTTGTTACGAAGTCGGTGCCGCCTAAAACCATGGTGCAGGGCAATCCCGCGCAACCAATTGCTACTGCAGAGATTCCGTTTGGCTTGGGCGTGTCATTAAAAGAATTTGCAAAGGGCCTCAGACCGATTCGAGCGCAATCATCCCGGACACCGAAGACGCCGTGAGGAGAGAAATCGTCGCCGTCACGCGCGAGCCTGAGCGTCTCAGGCGTTTGCTGTCGGCACTAGCCGACTGGCTTGGAGTCAATATAGTACTCAAGGACTTCGGCATTGATTCGCGCAACACGGCGCAACTAGTTTTTTGCGAAACGAGTGACGTTGTTCAAGGGGCGACTGCGCAACCGATTGACCGCCTGATCCTAGTTCGTGCTGAAGCGCATGGGAATGAGAGTAATCCGCTGGTGTTTTCAAATTCGTGTAGCCTTTCACCGCTGCTTCGGGGCCAAATACTTGAACGGTGCGCGGGGGTAGCAATGCCGCCTGGAATTGGAGGTGAGATTCTGGCCAGCTTCGGTCGATCTCCTGTTTGGACTAACGTCGAGCAAACAGGTCATCGGACGGAGTTCACAGCGGAAGCCCTATCGCAGCTGCAAACCGGCCAACTCCTGGTCGATCAACTAAGCTTGTCGCGATGGACAGGCTTATTGCCATTGATCATGTTCCTGCGACGGATGTCTGGTGAAGACTGGGTGCCACCGCCGCTTCGCGCCTGTTTCATGTTAGATGATCCCAACCTACACTGGCCCACGTATGGCTTTCTTGATTATCCGGCGATTGTCGCAGCTGCGAAAAAGCATAACTATCACGTCGCAATTGCTACTATTCCACTCGATGGCTGGTTTGTTCATTCTGCCGTAGGCCAACTCTTTCGCGAAAACACCGCACATCTTTCGCTCCTAATGCACGGAAACAACCACACTAAGGATGAGCTGGCGCGGTCTTACGATCACGGAAGTCGCGCAAAGCTGGTTGCTCAGAGTCTGGAGCGAACTGCGCGTTTGGAGCGAATTTCGAACTTGCGCGTGCCGAGAATCATGGTCCCCCCGCATAATGCCTGCACCACCCCTATGGCGGACGAACTCCTGCGCCAAGGTTTTGAGGCAGTATGCATGTCGCACGAATTTCTGCGTCGCTTCAATTCAACAACCGAATGGTCCGCTTCGTTCGGACTCGAGCCAGCGGAATTTCTCTCGCGCGGCCTGCCTGTACTTCCGCGATTTCGGCTATCGGATAGCGGCACCGGAGCGCCAATACTCGCGGCCTTAGCTGGTCAGCCAATAATTCCATCCGGTCACCACCAGGACCTCGCAGATGAACTAAGATTGGTGGAGAAAACAAGCGAAACCATCAACCGCCTCGGTGAAGTAAAATGGTGCAATCTAGCCGAAATCGCTCGAACAAATTACAAGCATCGCGTTTCAGGCGGGACGCTCCAGATCAAAATGTATTCACGGCGGATCCGCGCGAATGTGCCAGCCGAAGTCGACAGAGTGCAGGTATATCGAGCTTGGAAGGAAGAGGGCGACTCAAATGTCGCACTCGAGCAACGTCTGGATGGAGAACCATGGATTCGATGCGATGGAGGCGAGATCCTGCTTCCACAACAGAACGGCCGTGCGCGAATGCTCGAACTACGTCCAATAGCGCAGGCATCGGTCGTTCTCCCTAACATCCCCGCGCTGTCATTACACCCTTGGGGAATTGTCCGACGGCTACTCACCGAGGCTCGCGATCGGTGTTATTTTTATAGCGAATAAGGCGAAAATAGTCGCCTGCAAAGGTCTTGGAAGACCCGCGCAAATTCCAAGACATGGTCCCAAATTTATTGGACTCGAGAAATGATTCGAATTGGGCTCATTATTTCGAGCGCGAGACAGCATCGAAAAACGGGCGACGTTTATGCTGGCTGCTGCTTAATATTGTTATATTCTCGTATTTCAATCTGCTATAGGTGCATATATTGAAATACGCATTCGCCGGTTTTGCCGCCGGCGTAACATTATCGGTTAACGCTTGTACCGTACTGGAATTCGGTGCCGAAAATTTATTGTACCGCGGACAAAACACCCGTAGGATAAACTTTCAAGAACTAGCAGCGTTCGTCGCGGATGCTTTTCCGACTCGGCCTATTTTTACTGGCAGCGATCCACGATTCCAGGCAGATCTCAACGCGCCGATCGATCTTACTGGATATGGCTACGCCGTAGTTCACTACGCCCCTGGAACAACGGGAAACCCGGCATTCAACTTAGGAGGCAGTCTCGACTTCTACTTCATCAGCGGTACGGGCGCTTGCCAGTTCGCATTTCCGCAGATGGGCCCGGGCGACAACTTTTCGAATGGCCGCATCGCTTCGGTTACGCTGTTTCTTTCCGAACCAATCCCGGACGCCGGCGCAACAGCAGTGTTGTTCGCAATTGCACTCAGCGGTCTCGGCGTGATCCATCGATTCGCGATGCCGATCCACTATTCGAAACACCCGTCGGTGCCTTTACGACCTATTCCGGACCGGTTCACATGCAACTAGACGACATTATAAACGCCTACGCTTCGGCGTCGCGTTTTTCAGATTCACCGCACGCGTTTTTCAACAATCAGGATTTTGGCGGCGGCGGCGTTGGCAGCGGCACGCGCCCGCCTTAAAATCCGAGTATCAACACCGCGGACCATGCCGAAAAAACTCAATAGCGGTCAGCGTCGCGCGACGATTTCGGCCGAAAACGCCGCAAGACGCCAAAAACCCGAATTTCTCTCCCTAGTCGAAGGCGCTTTGCAATGCCGGCTCGGCGCTCTTGCAAACATGCCGCAAGTCGACTAAAAACACCGGCGATCTTCGCCAAACCTTTGCGAAAGTTCGCCAAACCTCGGCGCGCGCTACCGGAATGGGTCAGATCTGTCGCTCGCGATCGGCTAGGGTGAAGTCTGTCACGCGCGTTCCAAGGCAGCAAGAACTACTGCCGCATTTGTTGTCCTCGAAAGGCTCATAATTCCTATATTGACAAACGCCTCTGTTTTTGAAACGCTCGCTGTGTTCGGTGTGACCTGAAGTCGACGTCGGATGTGTCCTGGGCATCCTCCTTCGCCCGTCAGAGCCACAATCCCATAACAAATCCCACTGGGAGTAGGCTAAGACCTTACATTTATAATAGATCAGAAAAACCTTGCATCTTCTTGCGATCGTGCGCAAAATCGCGCCAATCCAAAGAGGCCAAGCCGTTCTGTCGCAGGGCGCCAGCTCGAGCCGCTGAAACAGGAAAGGAACAATTATGAGAACAATAGCATCTGCCAAGAGAACAATAACGAAACTGCGGTCATCGGCCATGTGCACGTTACTGCTCATGCTATTGACTGCAGGGGGCGCGGCGGCGCAAACTGTCCTTGCCAAAATTCCAATTCCGGCAAGCTCAGCAACCGGCCAGGTCGTAGTTAATCGAGTTCTAAATCGCGTTTACGTTTCTGCTGGCTTTTCTTCCGGAGGTACTCTGACGGTTATCGACGGGAAAACTTTGACCGTCTTGACGACTATAAGCAACAGCAACGGCGTGAACTGGGACCTGAAGAACGACAATTTCTGGACGGGGAATTTGACCGGTGGGCAAGTGCTGACCTATTCGGGCAGCACGAATACCCAAATTTCTGCCAATACAGTAGGCTTCTGTCCCGGAGAAACTGCCTTCGATGGCTTGCACCGGCGGTTCTGGGTAGGCGCGCAATGTGGCGCAGGAAATGATCCAATCTTTGTGTTCAATGCCGACACATTCGCCTTGATTGCGGGGCCGATTGAGACCGGGGGTACAATGGGGCCTATCATCGTTAATCCAGTTAACGGGAAGCTCTACGTCGAGTCCGGCGGTGTTTCCAAGGAGGTGGATCCAAACACTTTTGCCGTGACACCGACCGGTTTCGGCACCGTCATGGCGGTTGATTCGCACAAATCGAAAGTGTTTGCCACTTCAGGAAACAACCTGCAAATCATCAATGCCGCAAACGACAGCGTAGGAAAAACTGTTCCACTGAGCTATACTCCGGGGAGCCAAATAGGAGTCAATAATGCTCTGCGCCACATCTACTTGCTCAACCCGGCTGCGAATAAGATTGAGGTTCGGGGGATATTTCGGGAGGTGCAAGGCCCGCTCGTGGCGACATGGCCTCTTGGGGCGGGAAACACGCCGCAGGGGATCGTGGCAGATTCCGTTCGCGGACGTGTCTACGTGGTTGTAAACAATTCAGGTTCCTATTCTGTTTGGGCGATTGAGGATCTCACCTCAGCGAGACAGTGGGGGTGGGGCATTGGTAACGGCGGCGGCGAGTAAGTTACTCGCCGACTGGTTTCGATAGTTTGCCGAAGCGGCAGTCTCCATTTCGCGCGCGCGAGGCTGGCAAAGATCGCCGTGCATTCTTTTTGCACTTTCGTGAGTTTTTGTGTCAAATTGTGCTTTTTCGTTATCTTTTGTGCTTTCTTAGAACCCAGGCGGGCATATAAGCGCGAGAATGGCCGAACCATTCCGGAACCTAAAAGTCAAATCCATCGTCGTCATCAGCGCTATTTTCGCTTTGCGACAGGAGATATCGAAAACTCTGCGGCTTCTCTGCTATTCGCGCCTTGCTGACCTTTACGAACGATCTCGATCACGCCTAGCTGAGCAAGAGCGAATGTGATCGTGTGGGCTTCTTGGTGGCTCAGTCCGTCACAAGTTTTCGCGGCGTCGCAGTACCGACAACAGAGTTCAGCGGCCAATAGCTGCCGGGCGATCGACCAAATCTGCCGCATGGGTGCGAGTAGTTCTATCCAAGGGTCAGCACTGCGACCCAGCCCTCCATCAGTTTTTTACAATACCGCCTTTGAAACGATCGATCGGACGCTTTCGAAGAATGGAGATTTTTAAGGTTATCGGCCTGCGGATTGCTAATTAGGCGAACACGATTATATCGCCTTCGGGCCTGAGTTCTGGACGGAACGCTCTGCAAATAAATGAAAATCTGTATTGTTGGGTTAGGTTACGTGGGATTGCCACTCGCCATTCAGTTTGCGCGTTCAGGCGCAGAAGTAATCGGCCTGGATGTCGACCGGGCCAAGGTTGATCAGGTCAATCGCGGTCGCAGTTACATCAAGCATATTGCAGCGAAGACGATCAGCGAGGTCCTGAAGGCAAAACGGCTGACCGCGTCAACGGACTTTAGTCGAATCCAAAAGGCGGATGCGGTCATTATTTGCGTGCCGACCCCGTTGAGTAAGAACCGTGAACCGGACATCTCGTTTATCATCGAAACCGGACGCAAGATCGCACCGCATTTGCAGAAAAGTGCGTTAGTGGTGCTGGAATCGACTACTTATCCGGGAACGACGGAAGAGGATTTACGCGGCGTTATTGAACAGAACTCAAAGCTGAAAGCGGGGGTGGATTTTTATCTCGCTTTTTCGCCCGAGCGGGAAGATCCCGGGAACCCACACAGTGTCGTAGCGACGATTCCCAAGATTGTTGGTGGTTTTACCCCGGCGTGCCTGCAAAAGGCAATGGCGCTTTACTCGATCGCGATCAAGCGGCTCGTGCCGGTCTCATCCTGTCGAGTAGCAGAAGCAGCCAAGCTACTGGAAAATGTCTTCCGCAGCGTCAACATCGCGCTGGTTAACGAGCTAAAAATGGTTTACGGAGCGATGGGAATTGACATCTGGGAAGTAATTGAAGCCGCCAAAACCAAGCCTTTTGGCTTTATGCCATTTTATCCCGGGCCTGGACTGGGCGGGCACTGTATCCCGATCGATCCATTCTATTTAACCTGGAAAGCGCGCGAGTATGGACACAACACGCGATTCATCGAGCTGGCGGGCGAGATCAATACCTGGATGCCTGAGTACGTCGTTCGCCGCGTCGCCGACGCCTTAAACGCTCGCAGCAAAGCGGTCAGGGGTAGTCGCATTTTAATTCTGGGCGTCGCCTACAAGCCGAACGTGGATGATGAGCGCGAGTCGCCCAGTTATTTGCTCATGAGCTTGCTGGCGGACCGCGGCGCTGAAGTCGAATATTACGATCCATATGTGCCGGTGATAAAACCCACCCGTGAACATCCGCGCTGGGCGGGAAAGAAGTCGATTAGGTGGAATCGGGCGAGCGTCCGGAGTTTCGACCTGGTCTTAATAGCGACGAATCATAGTTCGGTAAACTATCGTGAGCTGGCGGATTGGGCTGATTGCGTCGTCGATACGCGCAATGCCATGGCTGCGATTACGCAGCCGAAAGCCAGGGTCTGGAAAGCGTGAGATCAAGGCTCGCAGACCTCTACCCTATTTGCTACCAATTGGGGCGGAGACGGATAGTCTTTAATGGCAAAGGAGAACTTTGAGTTTACCAAATATCGTTAATCCAACTGCCAGCAACGGAATCGGACCTTCCAATAGAAGGGCAGCGATGAACAGGCGCTTTGCCGGCTGGTGTATCTACCTTGTCATCCTGTGCGGCACGTTCGCCCTGGCATTGCGCGAATTCGTAGCCTATGCGGCACACAGTGATGTCCACTCCTACGTTCTGCTCATTCCGTTCGTTACCGCTTATCTTGTATATATCCGATGGAAACAGCTTTCGCGCGACCTGAGCAGCTCCTGGGGATATGCTTTGCTCTTGGCAGCGGCCGGAACTGGCGCGCTCTTCGCCAGCCTGCACTTTACCGAACTCGGCCAGAGCGATTACATGACACTTCTAGCGCTCTCATTTGTCTGTTTTGTAATCGCTGGGACATTTTTATTTCTTGGGAGCAAATGGGCGCGCTCTGCGATGTTCCCACTCTTTTTCCTCGCTTTTATGATCCCATTGCCGGAAGCAGCGGTTGATTCGCTGGAAGATGCATCGAAAAACGCTTCGGCGGGGGTAGCGAACTGGTTGTTTCTCATTACTGGCACCCCGTTTCTGCGCACCGGAACGATCTTTCAGCTTCCTGGAATAACTATTACTGTGGCCAAAGAATGTAGCGGCATCAGGTCGAGCCTGGTCTTGGTAATCACCAGCTTATTGGCAGCGAACATGTTTTTGCGCACAAGGTGGCGACGAGCGCTATTAGTGGGCGCGGTGATCCCGTTAGGTCTTTTGCGTAACGGCTTGCGAATTTTGGTGATATCGCTGCTATGTGTGCACATCGGCCCGGAAATGATCAACAGTGTCATCCATCGTCGCGGCGGTCCGTTCTTCTTTGCCGCCTCGCTTATTCCACTTTTTCTACTCCTCTGGTGGCTGCGGCGA
>Ga0066685_10000099_pt1 | contig 20776 bp, 25 predicted proteins | sample GraSoiAngelo_134_FD_62305 | JGI IMG/M metagenome (GOLD analysis project Ga0066685, IMG submission 62305) | Grasslands soil microbial communities from the Angelo Coastal Reserve, California, USA - 14_0929_05_30cm | ecosystem: Environmental > Terrestrial > Soil > Grasslands | place: USA...
AGTTTAGGCGGGCAAAGGAACCTAGCAGCCTCTCCTGCACGTAGAAGTGATTCCTTTGCAGCCGATCAAAAACGCCTGCTGTGCTTGTCGACCAGAATTGACTTCACATGCCTGATTCTCTTCCCTCGTCATGCTGCGACTTCGATCCGGAATTCCTTCTGAGGACTGCTATGTTCGATTCTGGCCCCCGGCACCTGCCGAGCAAATCCCACGTCCCTGATGCGTTGTATATCTGGCCTTCCGGCGTGAGGGTGATTTTCTGGACGTGCTTCGCAATCTCCGCCCGTGCGATTCGTGGCTTATGTTCCCTTTTCTAATGTCAGTCCTACTTGTCCTAACCAAGCGCGCTTCATTTCTTCGAAGGCCGGTGGTCTACTCTTTTTTCAAGGACCGAATCGAAATAAAAACTGCGGCCTCCGAATCCACCGTTCAATGGGCTATTCTGGTCATCATCCGTGAGATGAATCAACGGTTTCTCCTTGATTCCCAAAAATATGTGGTGTTCGTTATACCGAAATGCTGTTTTGCAGATGAGTCAGAAATAGCAGCCTTCCGGGAGTTGGTTCGCACCAGCTTTGCTGGACCAACGGCATTTCGCGTGTAGTGAAAGTACAAGGATTGGCGGAGCCAAATGGAGATCAACCCCGGCAACCGGATAGTCGGAAACTTCAAATCCATAAGTACGATTCCGGCGTTATAAGGTATATTCGGCGCGGTCATCGAACGGGCAGGAACGCCCTTTCCAGGCACTGATTTCACGCTCGGCATCCGCCGTTGTACGTATTACGCGGGCCGACTTGATTAGTGCTGTGCCTGACGCCTAGACATGACTAACGTAAGCTGCAATTCCCCATCCGAATAAAGCGACCCCTGCAACCAGCACCGCGAGCCCTGTCCACACCCAATGGCGAGTCAAGCGGCCCAATAGCCCCCCGATGCATCTCGTATCTGCCTAAAAGAATCAGACACCAGAACGGACGGGTTAGCTCATTCCTGATGGGCGCTTGGACGTATAGTCGGATTACCCGAGAAGCACGCCATGTTCAGGAACCGCCCAACGGTGCCGAGACGTGTTCATGCACGACAATCCAGCCGTGTGCCCGTTTCTCGAGCACCATCGTCCATCGCCCGTCCAAATGCGATGCCGCGCCTTGTTTGCTCACGAGATCTGCCCCAAACGTCACCGTCGCCCACGCCAACGATCCTCGCCGGTGCACCGCCAGATCGTCGTTCAGTCGCAACTTGATGCTGCGATTCGGATCAAAGAGTGCCCTCTGCACGCCCGCCCGGTACTCTGCCCAATTGTTGTATTTCATCGGCACAATGTCGAAATAGGCAAAGCCGGCATCCGCGGCGTAGTACGGCTCGATCTTAGTGATATCCAAACTTCCCCAGGACCCGATGATCTCCGGAACCAGCGTCCGCAATTTGGCTTCTTCCGAATCGGCGCCTGCCCGCGGAATGGTTAATGCCGCCGGACCGGCCATCAACACCATCGCAAGGCCAGATATCATGAGTCTACGCATGATCACACCCTCCTTTGCGATATTTCCAGTGATGCAACTTCAAGGGAGAACTTGCAACGCATGATACGCGGCCTGTCGCGACCCCGTCAACGTTACGGGCTCATCGGCTCATCTTGCCCACGCCCAGTTTTCGACGGCGGTCATGAATGTGAGACCGTTCGAGACGCGGGATTCATCGGCAAGGAGAATGGGGAGCTGTTGGCCCTGGCTGAAGGGTACTTTGACGTCCTCGTCACAATAGACAGGAGGCCGGCACCCGTGAGAGCCGCACTTGCCTGTTCGCAGAGATGTTCAAACCGCTGCTGCTCTGGCAGAAGAACGAGGCCGTCCCCTAAACGCAGCGCGGCAAAGGGCGCACCCGTTCTCAAGCCAAGGTCCTCGCGAAACTGCTTTGGGAAGGTGAGTTGCCCCTTCTCACCGATCTTCGTAGTTGTCAGAGATTCGAGCGTCCCCTCTCGGCTTGCCACGAATCGCTCCTGGTGGGAATATCCTGCCACGGCCATATTAATTTTAACCCGGCAAAGTAATATCGAAATTGTAAGATTGCTCCTGTACAAGGAATGACGCGAGATGTAATGTCATGGGCGCAAGACAATAATCCAATTCCACGACTTGGGATTTGCAACATGATGTCTTTCCTTCTCTACAGCTTACGTGCAAGAAGGAGGTGCGGGCTCGTACTTGCCGTGCTCATCTGCATCGTAGCTCACTCCTACGCACGGAGTCGTAACGGCCAAGACTTGGCCTCCGCGACATCTGGCTCCGCCCCACTGGGACAGATACAAGCGCGTCAAGAACTGTTCTCTGCTCGATGCGGCGTCTGCCATGGACGTGACGCCGCCGGCGGTAGCGCGCTTGGTCCGAACCTGCTCGCCTCGGCGCTGGTTGCTGAGAGTGGAAAGGAACGAAGCCAAACTGCGCAGGCAGCGTCTCAAAGCGCCAATTCACGGTCATATCCGCCCGATCAGATACAGGCTGGTAGAACTCTGTTCGCCGCGCAATGCAGCTTCTGCCACGGACGCGATGCGGGAGGTGGCGAAAGCGGTCCGGACCTGATGGCCTCGGCACTCGTTGAGCAAGACGTGCACGGAGAAAAAATCGGCGAGGTGGTCCGGAACGGGCGGCTTGGCAAAGGGATGCCGGCATTTGATCACGTCGACGAGCAGCAACTAGCGGCGTTAGTTGCATTCATCTATGATCGGAAGGTGAAAGCCAAGGAAGGCCGGCGGCGTACGGTTGACGTCAGCGATCTCCAGACCGGAAACGCCGAAGCTGGGATGCGGTATTTCAACGGCGCTGGCGGATGTGCCAAATGTCATTCTCCTAGCGGCGACCTTGCGGGAATCGCTGGCAAGCTCCAGGGATTAGAACTTCTGAAGCGCATGCTCTACCGAGAGAACGGACGCGCCGCCGAGTCTTCGCCAGGGGACGGACGCCTTGCTGAGCCCAGTAAGGCGATTCCAACTGCTACCGTCACGCTTCCCTCAGGCGAAACCGTAACTGGAAAATTGGCATACCGCGATGAATTCACGATCGCGCTGACCGATCCATCCGGATGGTATCGGTCCTGGCCTGTCACTCGGGTGAAATTCACGGTGATGAATCCGCTCGATGCGCACATCGAGCAATTAGCAAAGTATACCGACGAAGATATGCACAATGTTTTGGCGTACCTCCAGACATTGCGCTAGAGCAACGTAAGGCCGTCGATGGTGAAGAGACTAGCCAAGCGTTGATGTGGGACGCTTCTCTCGTGAGGTGGCGCAAGAATGAAGCTGGTAAGGGAGATCTTCCCTCTCGCTGCGGTGCTAGTTCTGGCGTCAGCGTTTTGCGGCCGCGCATCTGCCCAAGGAATCGATCCCGCTACGCTCCTAAAGCCGACATCTGATAGTTGGCCGATGTACCATGGCGATTACTCCGGCCAGCGTCACAGCCACTTGAGTCAGATTACTCCAGCGAACGTTCACGAACTCACACTCGCCTGGGCCTTTCAAACAGGCCAGACAACGCAAATCAAGTCTTCTCCCATTGTCGCCGGCGGCATTTTATACGTATCGATACCCGATCACGTTTGGGCTGTTGATGCCCGGACGGGTTCCCGAGTCTGGCACTACAACTATCCGCCGAACGAGGGTTCTCACATCGGCAATCGAGGCGTTGCTTTGTACAAAGACTCTGTATATTTCGCTACCCCCGATAATCACGTCGTCTGCCTGAATGCACGAGACGGGACGGTGAGATGGAACGTCGTTTTGGCTGACGTAAAGGAGGGCTATTGGTCATCGGTGGCGCCCCTTATCGTGCGCGATCACGTGCTGGTAGGACTTTCGGGAGATTTTGACAACCTCCCCGGAATGCTGAAATCGCTTGACGCGGAAACAGGCCAGGTGCAGTGGACGTTTTACAGCACGCCTTCGCCCGGCACTCCGGGCTCCCCAAGTGGCGGTGCCACCGGCGGCAATATGTGGATTACGGGAACGTATGATCCGGAGTCGAATGTGGTGTTCGAGGGCACCGGAAATCCTACGCCGGTACTGGCAGCGCAGCTCCGCCCAGGCGACAATCCTTGGACCTGCAGCATCGTTGCGCTGAACCCTGACACAGGGAAATTCATCTGGGGATTTCAGCCCTCACCTCATGACACGCATGATTGGGATGCCGTTGAGGTTCCAGTTCTCGTGGATGGGGCCTTCAACGGTTCGCCCAGGAAGATGTTGTTGCAAGCTTCCCGCAATGGTTATTTCTTCGTGCTCGATCGCACCAACGGGAAGAGTCTGTTGACGACTACTTTCGCCGCGGTTAATTGGTCCAGTGGCGTTGATAAGGACGGCCGTCCAATTCGCAACGCCGCAAAGGATCCTGCCCGGGATGGTCGCTTGGTTTCGCCCGATGAGGGCGGAGCGACGAATTATCGTTCGCCTAGTTTTGATGCCCGGACCGGTTTGCTAGTCGTTAGTTCGCGGGATGCCTACGGTATTTATTTCTCGAAGCCGGAACACGGTACGGTTGGCTGGGGCGGCGCAGACTACGAAGTCTTCGGAAAAGCAGTGCTGCGAGCGATCGATTATCAAACCGGAAAAATCCGCTGGAACCACGATCTTGGGGGTGGCGGTGCAGCGGCGGGAGTTCTTACGACAGATTCGGGTCTAATCTTCACTGGCGATTCCGTCCGCAGTGTCATGGCCCTGCGAACCAGCGACGGTGCAACCCTCTGGCATTCCGCCATTGGGCATGTGGGAAATTCCCCAATCACGTATGAACTTGATGGTCGGCAGTACGTAATTGTGGCAAGTGATGGAGCGTTGTTCGCTTGGGCACTCCCAGAGAAATCTGTGGAGCAAACTAGATTTGGCTCGCATAAGTGATGAGTGCATGACCGCAACAAGGCGGGCTTATGGCTCGCTGCGCTGGCGGTTTCTCGCTCTCCTCAATTACTCGAGCGATTGCGAACCAATGCCCTGCCATCTCTGATCGAAATGGCTCGATGAGGAAATCCGGGCCATGCCTATTCTTATAGAGTACTCCTTGGGCGCATAGCGGGACTCGACGAGACTCGAATTTCATAGCTTGATTGCAAGTTCGAGGGAGAACGAGATCATCGCTGCCGCCCAAAGGCCCGTTCGAACCAGGAATTAAACATCAGATCCAAGTTCGCAAGTCCGCCTGGCTGGACCACTCCTCGAAGAAGCTGTGCCGGCCTGGACCGGCGGCTATTCCTTGTTTTTCATGAACAAGACATGCGGTATCCTTAGGCCATCGGCGATTGTTCCGGGCAGTGTCCTGCAAAGCTCTGTGAAATGTGCGGTCGTCTTGCTGCTCAGACTGGCCATCGGTTGGAATGATTAGGGCCCCAATGAAGAATCGAGCTCTGAAAGAGTGTTGAAATGAACGAAGACATTATCGGGATGCGAAAGGGTGACTACGAGATCCTCGGAGTGCTCGGCGCCGGTGGAATGGGGACGGTCTACAAAGTGCGGAACGTCCTTTCGGACCGCATCGAAGCCATGAAAGTCCTTCTCCCGAACCCGGGAGACCAGAAAGCTCTGGCCGGCCGATTCTTACGCGAAATCAAAGTGCTGGCGAGCCTGAGCCACCCGAACATCGCGGCGTTGCGGACCGCGCTTACCCTCGACAACCAATTAGTTATGATCATGGAGTACGTCGAAGGCATCACCCTGAGCGCCCGCATGGAACAAGGAGTGATTCCTCTCGGCCAGGCGCTCAACTATGTTAGTCAAGTGCTGGCTGCCCTGAGCTACGCGCACAAACGGCAAGTCGTCCATAGGGACATCAAGCCCTCGAATATGATGCTGACTCCGGAAGGCATCACAAAGCTCATGGACTTCGGCATCGCACGCTCCGGCCCAGACATGGGATTGACGATGACCGGTACTACGCTGGGTTCCCTAAGCTACATGTCACCGGAACAAGTCAAATGCGCGCCCGTTGACGCGCGTTCCGATCTGTACTCGCTCGGCGTGTCGCTTTACGAGATGGTCACAGGCCAAAGACCGTTCCAGGTCGATAGCCACTTTTCCATTCTGCAGGCGCACCTGCTGGAATTGCCGAAACCACCGGTTGAAATAAAGCCGGACTTGCCGGAGGCGGTGAGCAAAATCATTTTGAAGGCCATGGAGAAGGATCCCGCAAAACGATTTCAGTCCGCGGATTCATTTTTGGAGGCGGTCGAAACCGCCGCACGTAACAGCGGAGTCGTGCGCGAGGCCACACAGGCTCTTTCCGCGGTGCAATCAAGTCCAGGAGCGGAAGTGCCTGTCCGCAAGGAGGCCACAGTTCTCTTGACCGAGAACATTGACTCGCGAGTCGCTCCGGAATCGGCAGTGCCCCAAGATGCGCCGGCATCTTTTCCGCCGCGCATGGGCCAGCCGCATCGCGGTTTGTATATCGGGCTGGGTGCGCTGATCGTACTTTTGGTTCTTGTGGCGGCTGGAATCTCCGCGCCTCATTGGCTACGAACGCGTGCAAAGGAGGGAACCTCCGCCGTTCCATCGAAGGATTCTTCGCCCAAACCGACGGACGGTGGCGCGGCCGGTCTCGAACCAGTGGGCCCCGGTCCGGTTTCAACGACCCCCCTGGCCACAAGTGCAGAAATTCCAGCACTCAACGCGACGGCAGCAGAACTATCTCCACCAGCACCGGCTGTTCAGCCAGCCCGCGGAGCTCACAAGAAAGGCCGCGCCGGACCCGTGAGTTCGGCCACGGCCAAAAATCCTGCGAGCACCGAAAGCCAAGCTTCGCCGGTGGGGGGGCACCAACAAGACGAGAGCGGCGCAGGCGTGCCGCCAGCGCCGTCGGAGGCAGATCAACTAGCCGAACTTGACCGGCAAGCCGATCAGCTCTCCGGCCGCGAAACGGCGATCAGCGCGAGCCTCGACACTCTCCAGCGGCAGCAAAACACGCATGGACTGCAACTACGCGGCGACATCGTTGCCGCGCAGTCTCGCATGCGCACTTACCTTGCCAAGGCGCAAGCGGCGCTTCAGGCTCAAGACATTCGAAACGCCCGCAAGTATCTGGAATTGGCAGAACCTGAAGCCGAGAAGATCGAGAAGTTTCTGGGGCGCTAAGCAGGCTCGCTAGTTAGCTGCCGTTGCTCCTTTTACCCTTGGCATCTGGCTGATCAATCGAATCAGTGACAGCTTCTCCGGTGATCAAGCGCGCGCCGCGGCTAAACGTCAAGTATTCGAATCCCCACTGGACGAAGACCAGGATGCGGCTCTGAAACTCCACGATATAAATCAGGTGGATGAACAGCCACATCAACCACGCGAGCAGTCCGGAAACGTGCACGCCAAAAATATTTGCCACCGCGGCGGCGCGGCCGATCACCGCCATTTCCCCCTTGTTGAAATAATGGAATGGCGGCGGCTCTCTCTTGCCTTCCAGACGAGCACGGATGACTCTTGCCGTGTACGCTCCGCCCTGCATCGCGACCTGCGCCACACCGGGAAGTGGCTTTCCCTTTTCGTCTCCAGCCTGCGCGAGATCGCCGACGATGAAAATATTGGGGAAATGGGGAATGGTCAGATCGCGGGTCACCTTGATCCGGCCGCTCCGGTCCGTTTCCGCTCCCGTGCGCTCGGCAAGTTTCCAGCCAAAGGGAGTGGCCATTACGCCGCCAGCCCAGAGCACAGTCTTGGCCGGCAGGGTCTCACTCGAATCACCGCGCTTGAACGTGACGCCCCCCGCGTCGATGTTCGTCACCATCACGCTCTTGATCACTTCCACCCCGAGCCGAGTGACTAGCTTCTCTGCCTTGGCCGATAGATCCTCGGGAAAGGGGCCCAAGACTCTTGGTGCGCCTTCCATCAGAATGATCCGCGCCTTTTGCGGGTCGATCTTTCGAAAATCGTGCCGCAGCGTTTCTCGGGCGATTTCCGCAAGCGCTCCGGAGAGCTCGAGTCCAGTGGCGCCGGCTCCAACAATCACGAATGTAAGCCAAGCGCTCGCTTCTTCCGGTGTGGCAGCGCGCTCGGCGCGTTCGAATGCATACAATATCTTGTGGCGGATCGCCGTGGCTTCTTCGACAGACTTCAGGCTAGGCGCCCACTCCCGCCAGGAATCATTGCCGTAGTAAGAGGTCTCAGTTCCCGTCGCCACAATCAGGGAGTCGTAAGCAAAAGTTGCGCCGTCCCGCAAAACAACGTGTCTTGCCTGTGGGTCGGCGTCCACTGCCTCGCCCAGAAGTACCCGCGTATTTTTCTGACGGCTCAGCACGCCGCGCAATGGAGCGGCAATTTCTCCTGGTGACAGCGAGCCAGTAGCCACCTGGTACAACAATGGCTGAAAAAGATGAAAGTTTCGCCGGTCAAGCAATATAACTTCGGCCGGAGCGCGCTTCAACTTTTGAGCCGCAGCCAGTCCGCCGAATCCGCCACCGAGAATGACGACTCGATGTTTCTCCGCCATTTCGTTCGCCCCCGAACACAACCTCGTCGAAGCTAGTATCATCTCATCTATTGCCGATTGCCCAGCTTTGATGCCCGGGACTTGCGTGGCAATTACAGGCTTTTCTGTTGTCGCCCTCGTTCCGGAATGAAAGCGGACCTACAAGGCGGCAGTTAGAGCTTTTGAATGCGCAGAAAAGAAACGGACCACGGACTTCAACTGGAGAGAAACACCTTGCGCTTCCTGTGCTCGGTACTGATCAAGAGCGGGACCCGCGTTGAGATCTGCAAATTGCTTGATCCCAGGGTCTTCGAAGATCCGTTGCAGCGCGTGGTCTTTGAAGAAATCCGAGAACTTGGATCCATCGATTCCCGCCGCCTGCGGGAACTTCTGCCGGCGCGCGTAGCCAACCGCGGGTTTCCGGACTTCGACTTGAAGGAACTGCTCGCCCCACACGAAGTGAGCGAAAAAGAGATCGATCAACTTTTTGAGAGTGCGCTGCAGCTTCTCGATCTCAGCCATCCGGACAAAGGGCTGCTCACGGAATAGCAGACCGATGACCGGGACCGCGCTGCGTTCGCTGACTTTGATTGAGGTTCTTACATTCTGCGGCTACGTTGGGTGGTACATCTGGCAGCTTCAGACTTCCACTTGGTCATCATGGACGGTGTTTCCCGTTTGGCTGGCCACCAGCTTTGTGCTGCACAAGGACACTCCCAAGACGCTTGGCTGGAGGGCGGATAATTTTTGGAAGGCGACCAAACGTTCGGCTGTCGTCTTTGTGCCATTCATCATCGGACTTTGCTTTTTGGGCCTGGTTCTTGGTGGTTTGCATCGCCCGTTCAACCATCTCTTGATTCCAAAACATTTCTTTGGCTACATGGCTTTTTGCCTACTCCAACAAGTGGGGTTGAGTTCCTACGTCACCAATCGTCTTTTCGCCGCAACAGATAGTGCGGTGCGCGCTTCCCTGATTGCGGGTACGATCTTTGCCGCGCTTCATTGGCCGAATCCGGTTCTTGTTCCGCTCACGTGTGTAGGCGGTATCGCGATGTCCTGGCTGTTCGTGCGCGAGCGCAACATTCTCCCTCTCGCTCTCGGGCAAAGTATCTTGGGAACTTTGGTTTGGTGGGCCGTTCCGGTCGCCTGGCATCACGCTATGCGCGTGGGGCCCGGTTTCTATCACTTTCATCCGCGATGATAGGTAAGCATTACAGATCCAAATGGGCGTAGTTTTTTGCTGTCGCGGCCACACCTGGCTTGGGCCAATACTTCCCTTTCGCATCGTTCTTCCAAACGCCGGAAATCGTGAATCTACACTTCGGACAGGCGCCATCCTTGATGCAATTCCCCGTCACATCGTGCCAGGCGCGCTCTACCAGCCGTTCTTTGCACTTGGGACAATAGGTGTTCGCACCATCGCTGTAGATATTTCCTTCATAGACATACCGCAGGCCCACGTCGAGCGCGATCTGCCGTGCATGGTCAAGCGTCTTGGACGACGTCCGTGGCTTGTCCCGCAGCTTGAAGTCCGGGTGAAACGCAGTGAAATGCAGCGGCACGTCCGGACCTAGATGATTCAGAATCCATTCGGAGAGCTTCCGTGTTTCCGCCGGATCGTCATTCAAAGTTGGAATCATTAGGTTGGTGATTTCGAACCAGACTGACGTTTCGTTCTTCAGCCACACCAGCGTCTCCAGCACCGGCTGAAGATGCGTCAGTGTGATCTTACCGTAGAAGTTCTCGGTAAAGGCCTTGAGGTCGACGTTCGCCGCGTCGATGTGGTCGTAAATGTCGTGGAAGGCATCGTAGGTGATGTAACCATTGGTGACCATCACCGTTTTCAAGCCATATTTCCTGGCCGCTTTGCAAATGTCGATGATGTATTCGCCCCAGATGGTCGGTTCGTTGTAGGTAAAGGCGATGGACTCACAACCGTATTTCAAGGCCAGTAGCGGCACATCTTCCGGTGGAACATGCTGCGAACGCACCTGATCTGAGCGTGATTTCGAAATGTCCCAGTTCTGGCAGAAAAAGCACCCCATGTTGCAGCCCGCCGTGCCCATGCTAAAGACGCGCGTGCCCGGCAGAAAATGATTCAGCGGCTTCTTTTCGATGGGATCAACTTGCAGGGCGGCAGGCGCGCCGTATCCCAGGCTATAGAGCCTCCCGTCTTGATTGGTGCGTATGAAACAGAATCCTGCCTGACCGGGATGGATGTGGCAATGCCGTGGACAAAGATAGCAGTGAACTCGCCCGCCTGGCTCCGCTTCCCACCAACGGGCCTCGTGCAAACGTTCCGTCTTCTGGAGGATCTTCAGCTCTTCCATGGATCCTCCTCCTGACCAGCATTATACCTCTGGGCGGAGAGGTACGCGCAGGTCATTCAAGTTTGTTGAGGGTATGTGCTCGAGCTTCAGGCGTGCCGCCGGCGCTGAAAGCGGCGTCTTTCCGCGGCCCAGTCCACGAAGCGTTCCATATGCTCGCGGTACTTCCAGGCGAGGTGAAAGAATTTCCCGGCGGTAAGATCGGCGGCTTCTTTCCCGAGAAAAGTCTCAAAGCGCCATCGCACATAGGGGCTTTCCCACGGCTTGAATCGATATCCCCGAGCAGCACTCCAGTAATACTGCAGCGTCTTAATCATCTCTTGCGCAATGGCCGAATCGCCCAGTCCTCTTCGACAAGACTCTAGCTTCCGGCTGCCGGCGCCGAGAGATGCTCGTGCACCAGAACCCAGCTGGCGCCGCGCTTCTCCCAAATACCGGTGTACCGGAGATCCATTTCAGTAGTCTTGCCGCTCTTTGATTTTTCCGTCAAATGCATCGGAACGATGGTCCAGGCGATCATGCCGCGGCGGTTCACTTTCAGATCCTTACCGGCGGTCAGCTTGATCTCCGAAGTATTCTCCAGAAACTCCTTCTGCACTCCGTCGTGAAATTCCTTCCAGCCGTGGTACGCAAAGGGAGCGACATCGTAGAAAATCAGGTCGTTGTCCTTTGCGTAGAATTTCGCCGGAGCCTCCGCCGTTCCCGTGCTCCAAGCCGCGCAAAAGCTATCGATCAGCTTGCGGAAGTTAGCTTCGTCCGTGGCTTTCTGTTGCGCCCGGGCCCCAACGAAAGTCAGCAACGCACCGACTATCGCCAGCGCCACATACAGCAGCCAGCGCCATCGCTCGGCATTTTTGTGGCTAGCTCTGCCCACAGATGCGGTCATTCCGTATCTCCTCTCAACTCGGGAACGTGAGAATGTAGGGGATCTCCCAAAGCGTGTCGCATAACCTATTCCCATTGGCGGGGTTTGGCAAGAGCTCTTATTTTATTTTTAGGGCCGAGATGCTTCCATGAGCGCCCTGATTGTGCGCGTGATGGCCGGGCAGACGCCGGAAGGCGGTTTTGTCAGACAGCTCCTCGATAGTCTTACTTTCGACCAGGACGTAAATCTCTCTTCTCAGGAACGCACCTTTCATCTTGCATTGCTAGCGCGGTCCATCCCTACGGCTGGCTGGCTGGCGAGTATGATTCGGTTCGGCTCGCACCGCTCCTCTTCTATTCCCCTTCCCGGAGCCTCCATTCGCCGGTAAATCGTTCCTCTTCGCCGAATCTTGGATGCATACCTTTTGTCGAACTCCTATTCTCGCGTTGGGGCGAGGAAGTCGCCTTCAGGAGCACAACATGACAGCCCGACGGACATCCTCTCAGAGCCGGAAATCCATTTTGGGGGCGGGCGTTCTCACGCTCGGGCTCTTCCTCCTCTTCGTCAATCTGGACGGACTCACAGCTCAAGTCAGCAGCATGGTCTGCATGGGGGCGGAAGCCCCGGGAATGCTTCCCGCACTCGGGCTGGCAGGGTGGCATGCTCTGCAGGCCTATACATTCGACCACGCCCAGTTTTTGTCGAGTCTCACGCAGATCTTGGTATCATTCTGGCCGCTACTCCTGATCGCCGCAGGCGCCGTTCTGCTCCGTCCGCTTGCCAGGAAAGGCCCCTGGCCGCAAGGCTCCTGCTCGGGAAGCTCTGCAGTATCGGCTCAAGGAGACCGTTGATGGGTGATGAACGCCGGGACAAAACGAGCCGGGGCGGAATTATCGTCGGCCTCGGGCTGCGCAGATCCGGCCAGGGGGCACCGCAATGGGGCGTGATCTCCGGCGGGATTATCGCCTTCGTTGGCTTGCTGATCTTGTTGGACAACATGGGTATTCACGTCGCCAGCCACCTGTATCGTTTTTGGCCCATGATTCTGATCCTGATTGGTGTATGGAATCTTGCTTCCCAATCCGGCCGGGTTTTTGGCGGCGTTTTGGTCATTTTGGGCGTTCTTTTTCAGTTGGACACCCTGGGGATTGCGCATTTCAGCTGGGGTGAGATGTGGCCGCTGGCCATCATCGGAGCGGGCTTCCTTGTGATGTGGAGTTCCCTGCAAGCCCGGAAGGTATCCGTCTCGAACCGCAAGGGCCCGGGCGAATCGGAGGCAGATCTGCGGACGACGCTGAATGAGGTGGCTATCTTTGGCGGCGTCGAGCGCCGCATTACCAGCCCTGATTTCCGCGGTGGATATGTCCACGCTGTTTTTGGCGGCGTCGAACTCGACCTGCGTGATGCAAAAATGCAGGAATCCGAAGCCAATCTGGAGATCAACGCGGTGTTCGGTGGTGTTGAGATTCGCGTGCCCGAGGACTGGCAGATTGTGTCCCGCGGGCAGGCTATCTTCGGTGGTTTTGTGGACGAAACGAGAAATTATCGCCCCGAAAACTCTGCTGAACCCAAACGGAAAGCGCTCATCCTTACGGGAGCCGCGGTGTTCGGCGGCGTGGAGATCAAGAACTGAGCTTGCCGGGATGGACGCCCTTTCATCGCGCCGCAACAGACTGAGGCTCTACAAGATCGCATGGCTACCCGTCTGCGCGCTGCTGATCTATCTGGTCGTTTCTACGGGTGGGATGGGCTGGCTCGAGACCGCCGTCTTGATGGTCCCACTGGCGGGCCTGGGTGAATTCATTTCACTCTCGGCGTGGTACTCCTGCAAATTCCGGCCGATCCAGAGGTCGACGATCCTGAATTTGATTGGAACGCACCTTGGTGCTGCGCTACTCCTGAGCCTTCTCTGGGTCGGGATGGGAAAGCTGCTCGCCCATTTCTTGTCCATCTTGCCCTGGTTCCAAGGGCTGGATGCGCGCTTCACGCCGAAAGTGGGGCTGGTATATGGAGCGGGATGCATCCTCTATCTTTTGTCAGTGGCGTTTCATTACGTGGCGTTGGCTCAAGATGCTTCCCGAGAGGCAGAGGCCCACGCGCTGAAGTCCAGCTTACTGGCGCGGGACGCCGAACTCAAAGCGCTCAAGGCTCAGGTCAATCCACATTTTCTTTTCAACAGCCTCAACTCCATCAGCGCTCTCACGAGCATTGATCCGGCCAAAGCTCGTGAGATGTGCATCCTGCTCGCCGAGTTCTTACGCATGACTCTCGGCCTGGGAGAAAAGAGCAACATCCTGCTGGCCGAGGAAATGGCTCTGCTCGATCGTTTCCTGGCCATTGAAAAAGTGCGCTTTGGCGCGCGGTTGAAATTGGAGGAAGACATTCAGGAGCAGTCGAAGCCTATGCTCGTCCTGCCGCTCTTGCTCCAACCGCTGGTCGAAAACGCCGTCATTCATGGCATCGCCAATCTGCCCGCGGGAGGATCGATTCGTCTGGTCGCACATTGCCATGACGGACGATTGTCCATCATCGTGGAAAACACATTTGATCCCGAGTCCAGGCCGGCGCGCCGCGACGGCCTAGGCCTGGCCAATGTTCGCCGACGACTAGAAGGCCGCTACGGCGAAGAGGCGACGATGCAAGTGAGCGCGGAAGGGGATTGTTTTCGAGTCCACCTATCGCTGCCCGCAGAATCAGGAGCGTCACTCAATTGAGTGCATTCACCAAGAAGATACGAGCGCTCATTGTGGATGATGAGGAGCTCGCGCGACACGTCATTCGCGAACTGCTCCAATGCCATCCGGAAATTGAGATTCTTGCAGAGTGCGCTAACGGCTTCGAAGCCGCCAAAGCTTTCGCCGAGCACCAACCCAGCCTGATCTTTCTCGATGTACAGATGCCCAAACTGACAGGATTCGACGTCCTGGAACTGATCGGCACGGACGTCTCCGTGATCTTCATCACTGCTTACGACCAATACGCCATGCGCGCGTTCGAAGTGCATGCCGTTGACTACCTGCTGAAGCCCATCGGCCGCGAACGCTTTGAGGCGGCACTGGAACGAGCGAAACGCCGGATGGGCGAGAAAATGCCCCCCGCGCACGAACTCGCGGCTGCCGCACGGCCCCCGCAACAATTCCTGGAACGGCTGGTAGTAAAAGACGGCACGAGGGTCACGCTGATTCCGGTTGGGAAGCTTGACTACGCGGAGGCCCAGGACGATTACGTGGCGCTTGCCAGTCAGGGGAAGAAGCATCTCAAGCAGCAAACCATCGCCGGTCTGGAAGCCGGCCTGAACCCTGACAGCTTCGTGCGCATCCATCGCTCTTACATCGTGAATCTGGAACGTGTAGTGCGCATCGAGCCTTACGGTAAAGATAGCCGGCTTGCCATTCTCACTGACGGCGCCCGCTTGCCCGTGAGCCGCGCAGGTTATGCCCGCCTCAAGGCGCTTCTCGATGAACGCAAGTAACCAACTGCCGTCCGCGCCCCACTGGCACGGCATGGCGCAAATAATTTCCGACCAGAAGCTGCAAAACACCAGCGGGATATTTCTCTTGCCAAAAACTAGTGACTGGAGACGCCATCCTCACTCGCCGGAATAGCTGTTGGCAACAAGCCGTACCGAAGACGTCTCACTCGCCTCCTGACAGGATGTCGATAACTGATCAGTGATAGCTGCTTCCCTTTGTGCTGAGCCGCCGCACCCAGATGCGCGTCGTGGCCGGCTTGCCGATATGCATCGTTTTCCCGCCGGAACGCAGAGTCATGGTTTCATCATATTCGCGCCTCAGCACCTCCACGGTCGTCGATGGCCGCAGGCGCAGTCCCTCCAGGAACTCCAGGAACCGTGGGTCCTTCTCGTAAACGCAGAGAATCTCACCCGCTTCATTCGCCCGCAATTCCGCGAGCAGGACCGCACCCTGTTTTCGAAGCTGCGCGATACCTCCGCGCATCGGCACGCCATGCGGACAGCTCTTCTTGTCTCCAAATCGCTTGAGCAGCAGCGCTTCCACTTCCGGAGAAATCGCATGTTCCAGCCGTTCTGCCTCGTCGTGCACCTTGGCCCAGGAGAGTCCGATCACTTCCGTCAGCAGCATCTCGGCGAGCTGGTGCCGCAGTGCCAGGCGTTCCGCGAACTTTCTGCCTTTTTGCGTCAGGTCGATCCGCCCGCTTCGCTGCACGCGCACGTGTCCGTCGCGCGTCATGCGTTTCAAGGCCGCGGTCACCGCCGGGGGAGTAACTTTCAATTCCTCGGCGAGCCGCGCGCTAATGGGCGTGTGGTCCTCTTCCAGCATCTCCCAGATGGCCTTCAGATAATCTTCCTGCGATACACTTGTCTTTTCTCGCCGCAAGGCAACTCCTATTTTACCGTTGTCTTGTGCTCTCGCTTCTCTCTCAGGCCCAGAGCGAGCTGGTTTATGCGCCGTTGGATGCCTTCGAACACCCTTTGGTAGGTCTCCGGCGCAGCGCCGTAAGGGTCTTCGACCATCCAGTCCTCGACTTTCTCCTGGTCCCAGAAGGCTTCTTCCCTGGGCCTGCCAGTCATGTTGATAATAATGTCCGCGGCGTCGGCAGCTTCGCGAGTGAGCACATCGGAAGTCAATCCGTTCGCGGAATAGCCATTCTGGAGCAGCGTTTGCCTTGTTTGTTCGGCGACGGATCCCAGCGGACTCAAGCCCGCGCTGGTGGCTTCGATCACATCCGCGGCGTCATAACGGGCGATGGCTTCGGCCATGGGGCTCCGGCAGGCGTTCCCGATACACACGAAGAGAACTCTCGTCCGGCTGAAATGCCGGGCACCGGAATCAGCCTTCTTTTCTTTTTCCACGATTAGGATATCGCGCTGCCCGCCGCGTGATTCGTTCCCACCGCCACAAGTCTGAGAAAATGCTCATGCACCGTGGTGTCGTCTGTCAATTCAGGATGAAAGGTGGCCGCCATAATATTGTCACGCTGCACCAGCGCGGGCTTTCCGGCATACTCCGCGAGAACCTTCAAGTCCGGGCCGGCCCGCTCAATGATAGGGCCGCGAATGAAGACCATTTCCAGCGGTTGCTTCTTCAATTTCGTTGGCCCGTTGACCACGTCGCTGGCGATCTGCCGCCCATAAGCATTCCGCAGCACGGTCATGTCCAGCAGTTTCAGGGAATCCTGCCTCGGATTTCGCACTTCCGCAGCCAGTAGTATAGCCCCGGCACAAGTCCCGAAGATCGCCCCACCCTGCTTTGCGAATTTCCCGATCGCGTCCGCCAGGCCCTCTTCCTGCAGGAACTGCAACTGTGTCGTGCTTTCGCCGCCCGGCAGAATCAACCCGTCGCAGCCCTGGAGTTGTGCGGGCGTACGCACTTCGACCGTTTCTGCGCCCAGTCGCGCCAACATCGCCGCGTGCGCCTCAAAATCTCCCTGAACCGCCAGAATTCCGATCTTCACTCCACGCACTTCACATCTTCCTTCGAGGGCACCGCATGCTGCGCCTCTTACGCCCAGGCTGAAAGTGCTTGAGAATCGCTTACCATCCGCGCGTCGACAGCATGTCCTTCTCCTCCATCTGTCGGACATCCAGTCCCCTCATGGCTTCGCCCAATTCTTCGTGGGCTTCGAGCACGGCCTTGGGATCCTCGAAATGCGTCGCCGCCTTCACCACCGCCTTCGCGCGAGTCTCGGGATCGCTGGACTTGAAAATGCCTGATCCGACGAACACCGCTTCCGCCCCCAGGCGCCGCACCAGCGCCGCGTCGGCTGGAGTGGCGATGCCGCCCGCGGAGAAATTCGGCACCGGCAGCTTGCCTGTTTTGGCGATCTGGCGAATCAGTTCGAGCGGCGCGCCCAGTTCTTTCGCTTCGCGCATCAATTCGTCGTCGCGCATGGTGGTCAGTTTCTTCATCTGGCTGACGATAGCACGCATGTGCCGGACCGCTTCCACCACATTTCCGGAGCCCGCTTCGCCCTTCGTACGAATCATCGCCGCGCCTTCGGCGATGCGCCGCAGCGCCTCACCGAGGTTGCGCGCACCACAAACAAACGGCACGCGGTAATCGTGCTTCCAGATGTGGTTCTCTTCGTCGGCCGGCGTCAACACTTCGCTCTCGTCGATAAAGTCCACTTCCAGCGCCTGCAGCACATCCGCTTCCGCGAAGTGCCCGATGCGCACCTTGGCCATCACGGGAATGGTCACCGTGGCCATGATTTCGCGAATCACCTTGATGGATGCCATCCGCGCCACGCCACCCTCTTTGCGGATATCCGAAGGCACGCGCTCCAACGCCATCACCGCGCACGCGCCGGCTTTTTCGGCGATCTTGGCCTGCTCGGCGTTGGTGACGTCCATGATCACGCCACCTTTGAGCATCTCCGCAAGGCCGACCTTCACTCGCCACTCATTCGATCCCTTGCTTCCCGCACCGCTTCCATTCACCTTGTTCGCGTCCATCTCCCGTCTCCTCTCGCTGCTTGAACTTCTCGATGGTCTCTGTCCGTCAAATCTTTTTCACTCGATAATCACAAACCGCGCCCTGCTCCTCGCCAGCACCAAACCGGCAGTATCGCGAATCTCGCCGGTCATAAAAATGTTTCTTCCCTTCTGTTCCGTCTTGCGCCCCTCCACAACAATTTCATCCTGCACATTCACCGGCTTCAGGTACTCGACCGTCAATTCCGTCGTCACTGCGCGAACCTCACGGAACCGACAAACCTTCGCCATCGCTTCATCCAGGAGCGTGGCGATAATTCCTCCATGCACAAATCCCCCGCCACCCTGGTACCGCTCACCCAAAACAAACCGTCCCACAATCCGCCGATTCACGTTGTCCTGTTGGAACGTCAGCTTCATCCCGCCGGCATTGTCCCCGCCGCAGCCAAAGCACTTGTTCACCGAACTCGGCGCCAGCATAATCGTTTTGCTCAATTCCTGGTACGCCGCCCTTCCTTCAATTCGTCACCTGTCTGCTTTATTTCTTCACACCAGCGCCACCCGGCTGCGTTCCGCCCTACGGACTCCGCGCTGCCGCTTGCGCATTTCAATCTTCAGCAATTCCGCCAACGTAACTACGCCCCGCGCGATCTGCTTTTCATCGAGGCTCGCAAATCCCAGCCGGAGCGTGTTCGGCTGCGGTCCCTGCACGTAGAAATACCGCCCCGGCGCAAACAGCACGCCACGTTCTTTCACGTGGATCAGCAATTCGCTGGCATCGAACCCCGGTGGCAACTCCAGCCATAGACACATTCCCCCCTCCGGCCGTGTCCACTGTGTGCCTTCGGGCATGTGCTTGCGTAGTGCTTCATCTAGTGCAGCCAGACGCGAACTGTAGACCTTGCGCATTTTGGCGAGATGCTTGCCGAAGAGTCCCCGCCGTAGAAATTCCGCGAGCGTAGCTTGCGCGAGCTGATCGGTATGCAGGTCGGTCGTCTGCTTCACCACGCGCAATCGTTCAATGGCCGCCGCCGGAGCAACAATCCATCCAACCCGCAAGCCAGGAAAAGCCACTTTCGCAAAGCTGTCGATATGAATGACCAGGTTCGAGCGGTCGAGTTGCTTCAACGAGGGGATGCGTTCCTCGCGCGCATGCAACCGCGCGTAAATATAATCTTCCACCACCGGGACCTGGTGCCGCCCAGCAAGTTCCAAAACCTTGCGTCGCGATGCCAGCGGCATCGACGTTCCGGTCGGATTCTGGAAGTCCGGTGTCAGGAGGATAAGCTTGACGCGATTGGCCGCCAGCGTCGCTTCCAGCGCTTCCAGATCGAGTCCCAGCGGCATTCCCGGCTCCGCGTGGGTTCTCATCGGAACACTCAGGCACCTCGCGCGAGCGCCATGGAAGATCGCCACCGCTCCCGGATACGTGGGGTTTTCCATAATCACGGAATCGCCCGGACGCACAAAGGCTTTGCTGATCAGATCGAAGGACTGCTGGCAGCCGTCGGTAATGAGCAGATTTTCATCCTTGGCTGCAATACCGTCGCGGTGCAACATCTCGAGCAGTGCCGCTTTCAAAGGCGGATAGCCATCCGACGGACCAAGATTCAACACCTCCGTCCCTTCGCGGCGAAGCACGGCGTTCACGCAAGTCTGGAGTTCTTCGATCGGAAAGAACTCCTCTGCCGGGCGGGCCATCACAAAAGAAAGTGCATCTTCCGGAACATTGGCAGTGAGACGGCTGAGGATTTCTTCGCCGCGTTCATCGGCAAAGAGCAATTCCCAGCGGATGCCCCCGTTTCCATTCAGAACTGGAGGTGCAGGCGGGGTGATCTTCAGGCCGTTACCGTTTCCCTTAATGAACGTACCGCGTCCCACGTGGCCCTGAATGAGACCTTCCGATTCCAGCTCGGCGTAGGCATTGGCTACCGTGGTGCGATGAACGCCGAGCATGGTCGCGAGTTCACGGCTGGCAGGAATGCGGTCGCCCGGGCGCAAATCTCCGGCGTGGACGAGGGCCCGCAATTGATCGCGAAGCTGGATGTACAGCGGAACGTGGCTCTGCGGCTGGAGATGGAGTGGAAGCATTGTCTCTCACCTTCGGCCAATTCTACCAGGTATTGGCCTGATGCAAGAGCCAATTTGTCTTCGCCCTGCGACCCTTTCTGGAGCCTGCGTACGGTCGATGGCGGGCCTGCTAGACCCTCCAGGTCCTACCGGGAGATCGCGGGACGAACGGCCATCCGCCAACCGCTTAGCCCCACTCCTCGACACGCACTACCAGATGGAGGCCGAGAGCAAATCTTGTCCTGTCTAGGGGTTGGCAGTAAATCACGCGCGCCAGCGACCTGACACCTTGGTCTGAAACAGTGACCAGCACGCGCTTCCCCGGAGCGCAATTGTATTCCGTCACGATACGCGCGCCTCGGGGGCTCACGTTTTCAGTTACCGCCGTCCAATTGAGTCGCGATTCGTCCAGGTGCAAAACCTCTACTGCCACTGCCCGGGCAGCGCGCTTTTCATATCGGCCAGTCGGGATATACATCTTGCACCTGCTCCCTGTCGGTGCCTAAATCGGATGCCGGCCGAGTTGCGTCCGAAAATGCGTCCGAACAAGGGATAAAGCGAGTTTGGTCTGGCATTCCTGCTTAAACCAACAATCCTTCTAAGCAGCCTCCTATGGTTGCCGCCGTTCGGCAACCGCGAGAATCTCGTAAATCGAAGTGACGGTCTG
>Ga0066685_10000102_pt1 | contig 20683 bp, 20 predicted proteins | sample GraSoiAngelo_134_FD_62305 | JGI IMG/M metagenome (GOLD analysis project Ga0066685, IMG submission 62305) | Grasslands soil microbial communities from the Angelo Coastal Reserve, California, USA - 14_0929_05_30cm | ecosystem: Environmental > Terrestrial > Soil > Grasslands | place: USA...
GTTTGCGCTTGGCTTTGAGGCGTGAGGAAAACGACAAGGGCAGCAGTCGCGATGCAACGCGCCAAAGTCAAACCTACCCGGGCATACCCCATGGGATCTCCACATCCAGGTCGCTTGGCTGCGGGCGGCGGTCCCTGGCCATTGGTACAGGTGCAATTCCCGAGCCAACGGGACCTGCAGTAACGTGTTTATTTACAACAATTTACAAACAGGCCGAGCGGCCATGATGATCGCGTGGACAGAATACTTCCCCTCCTAGCGCTTCCGAGGGAACTCTTTTGCACCGTCCGAACCAGCGCTTTTGCCTTTCTGATCCGCTCGAGAGCCTCACTCCAGAGGCAATTCCGCCACCGCTTGGCCATCCTTTCTGGGGTCGGACGCCCCATAATTCACTCCCGCCGCGAAGTCCCGCATGACCGCCTGTCCACCGCCCATACCGCTCGAATAGGTGCCTTTTAGCTCAATCCTGTGACCTTTGCTGGTCAGTTCATTCCGCACGTTCTGTCCGAAGCGGTTTTCCATCATCACGTCACAGCCGCTGAAGGTGTGCTTGCTGAACCGCGGGGCTTCCAGCGCCGCCTGAATATTCATTTTGAAGTCCACCAGGTTCGCAACGAACTGCGCGTGCGCCTGCGACTGATTCCAGCCGCCCATGATCCCAAAAGCCACGCGCACATCTCCCTTTTGGGCAAACGCTGGAATGATGGTATGCAGCGGCCTCTTTCTACCCGCCAACGCATTTGGCGAATTTGGATCCATGCTGAAAAGCCCGCCGCGATCGTGCAAAGCAAACCCGGTGCCCGCTGCAACGATGCCCGATCCAAAAGCCTCATAATTGCTCTGGATGAGCGACACCATGTTTCCCTCACTATCGACGACACTCAGATACGTGGTGTCGTTCCCAACCGGGATTTCACCCGCCGTCGCGTCGCAGTTCGCCTTGTCAGCATCGATCAATTTGGCCCTCTCGGCCGCCCACTCTTTCGAAACCAGCGTCGCAACCGGCAGTTTCTGTTTCCGCGGGTCACCGATGTATTTCGCAAGATCCGCATACGCCAGCTTCTTTGCCTCGATCATGGCGTGCAGGGTTTTCGTCGAGCCGAAGCCCCAATCCTTCTGCCCCAGCGGAAACGTCTCCAAAATGTTCAGCATTTCCAGTGCCGCCATGCCCTGCACGTTGGGCGGCAGCTCGTAGACAGTCCAATCGCGATAGCTAGTGGAAATCGGCTCGACAAATTCGCTCGAGTATTCGGCTAGATCCTGCGCCATCATCGGTCCGTTGTGCCGCTTCGTGGAGTCCAGAATCTTCGCGGAAATTTCGCCTTTGTAAAACGCCTCCCGGCCGTGCTGCGCGATCTGCTCGAGCGACCATGCCAACTCCGGATTGCGAAACACCTCACCCATTTTCGGCGCGCGATCTCCCGGCAGATAGATCTTTGCTGCCGTCTCATCGGTCCGCAGGTAATCTAGTTCCGCCGCCCAGTATACCGCCGTCCATTCGGGAACCGGGAACCCGTCTTGTGCCGTTCGAATCGCTGCCGCCAGATCCTCGGCCAGTTTCTTTCTCCCGAATTTATCCGCAAGCTTTTGCCACCCATCTACCGCGCCCGGCACGGTAATCGCATTTACTCCTTGTTGCGGCATGCTCCGAATGCCCTGCCTCTGCAAATACTCGATCGTCAATCCCTTCGGCGCCCATCCGCTGGCATTCAAACCATACAGCTTGTTCGCTTTCGCGTCGTACACGATCGCAAACAGATCGCCACCGATGCCATTCATCATCGGCTCCACGACACCCATCATCGCGTTCGTCGCAATCGCGGCATCCACCGCATTCCCGCCGCGCTCCAGTATTCTCGCTCCTGCCTGCGCCGCCAGTGGCGATTCCGCCGCAACAATCCCATTGCGCGAGATCACCATCGACCGCCCCTGCGAACGGTCCTGTGCCTCGCTCACTTGGCCACTCATCAGCATTGCCGCTCCGTTAAGTACAAACAGGAAAACGCATAGTCTGCGGGAAATCCCCATCGTCTTCCTCCGCTCCGTCGTCAATTCCTTTGAACTCCGCGTCCGCAGGAGAAGTTGCGCGATCTCCGGCACTCTAACCCGTGCGATGAGCATCTGCAAGCATCTGCCATTGCTTGGCCTTCGGGAGAATAGAGCACCGTTCGGTCTTGCCATTCTCGCATGGACGCCCCCATCACAGATCGTTTGGCATTTTCCGGCGAACGCCCTAGAATTCAGAGGACGCGGGTCAGCACCCGGGCTAAGCTTATCTCGGGATCCCTCGTTTCCCACGTCGCGGAGACCAACGCTTGTCTGAGCAGCGCCCAGCTATGCACGATGGGGCATCGATTGCTCCCGGCGATGCGCGCCTCAACGCGCAGATCGATGCCCTCCTTGCGGCCCGCCACTCCGATCCATTTGCCCTCCTCGGTCCGCATCCCGTCCACGGCCGCTGGACGGTGCGCTTCTTCCTCCCGTGGGTCGCGGAAGCTTCGATCTCCTTGAAGCCTCCCGCCGTTGAAGGAACCACGCTTCCCCACGCAAAAGTCAGCGACGCCGTCAAACTTCGTCCCGAAGGCTTCTTCGAAGCCACCTGGCCTGCGAGCCAATCCGTTCCCCCCGCCCCGGCGAATTACAAGATTCAAGGACGCACGCCCTTCGGCGAGTCCTTCGAAATCTTCGATCCCTATGCCTTTCCCGTGGTGCTCAGCGAGTTCGATCTGTATCTGATGGGCGAGGGCCGCCATTACGATACTTACGAGAAACTCGGCGCCCACTTGATCACACTCGAAGGCGTCCGCGGCGTGCACTTCGCCGTCTGGGCCCCCAGCGCGCGGCGCGTCAGTGTTGTGGGCGACTTCAATCGCTGGGACGGCCGCGTCCATCCCATGCGCGCCCGCGGTTCTTCCGGCCTATGGGAAATCTTCGTCCCCGAGCTCGACGAAGGCGCCATCTACAAATATGAAATCGTCGGCACGAGCGGCAACATTCTCCCGCTCAAAGCCGATCCCTACTCTTTTCGCTCCGAACTGCGCCCCAATACCGGCTCCGTCGTTGCCCGCCTCGATCACTACAAATGGACCGACGCTGGCTGGATCTCCTACCGCGCGCAGAAAAACTGGTTTGAATCACCAATCTCCATCTACGAAGTCCATCTGGGCTCCTGGCGCCGCGCGCCGGAAGACCACGATCGCTGGTTGAGCTACGGCGAGCTGGGCGAGCAACTCATACCTTACGTCAAAGACCTCGGCTATTCGCACATCGAACTGCTCCCCATCATGGAACATCCCTTCGACGGTTCCTGGGGCTACCAGACTCTCGGCTATTTTGCTGCCACCAGCCGCTACGGTACTCCCGCAGAATTCATGGAGTTCGTGGATCGCTGTCACCAGGCCGGCATCGGCGTCCTTCTCGATTGGACGCCCGCGCATTTCCCGCGCGACACTCACGGCCTCGCCCAATTCGACGGCACGCATCTCTACGAGCACTCCGACCCGCGCCAGGGCGCGCATCCCGACTGGGGCACGCTGGTCTACAATTACGGACGCAACGAAGTTCAAAACTATCTAATTTCCAACGCACTCTTCTGGCTCGACAAATACCACATCGACGGCCTTCGCGTGGACGCCGTCGCCTCCATGCTCTATCTCGACTACTCCCGCAAGCCCGGCGAATGGGTTCCCAATCAATTCGGCGGCCGCGAAAACCTTCACGCCATCGATTTCCTCAAGCGCATGAACGAAGTCGCGCATGGCAAATTTCCCGGCGTTCTCACCATCGCCGAGGAATCTACTTCCTGGCCCGCCGTGTCCCGCCCCACCTATCTCGGCGGCCTGGGCTTCAGCTTCAAATGGAACATGGGCTGGATGAATGACACGCTAAAGTATTTTTCCCACGACCCCGTCCACCGCAAATACGAGCACAACAAACTTACCTTCTCGCTCCTGTACGCCTTCACCGAAAATTTCCTGCTGCCCTTCTCGCACGACGAAGTGGTCCACGGCAAGAACTCGCTCCTGCACAAAATGCCCGGAGACATGTGGCAGCAATTTGCCAATCTCCGCCTCCTGTACGCCTATCAATTCGCGCACCCGGGAAAGAAACTCCTCTTCATGGGTCAGGAGCTGGCCCAGCGCAGCGAATGGAGCGAAGCCCACAGCCTGGATTGGCACTTGCTACAATATGATTCCCATCGTGGCATCCAGCATCTCATCCGCGACCTCAATGGTCTTTATGCCGCCGAGCCAGCCCTTCATCAAGTCGATTTCGACTGGCACGGTTTCGAATGGATTGACGCCAACGACGCCGACAACAGCGTCCTTACGTTTATCCGCCGCGGCAAAAACCCCGAAGACCTCATCGTCGCCATCATCAACGCCACTCCGGTAGTCCGCGAAGGCTATCGTCTGGGTGTCCCCAACTCGGGCTTTTATCGCGAAATCCTCAACACTGACGTGCCCCACTACGGCGGCTCAAACGTCGGCAACATGGGCGGCCAGCAAGCCGCCGACCACCCCGCCCAGGGCCGCCCGTATTCTCTGGTCCTCACCCTCCCACCGCTTGCCGCCATTTTTCTGAAGTGGCTTCCCGCTTAACAGCAATTTCTCATGTCACGAGACATCCGGTAGTTGCATCCAAAGCGCACAGAGCCGTTTGCTGGCCGGTGACCCTGCCTTCGGCTTATCTTTCGCGTTGGATGGAACGGCAATTTTTTGGAGGGGACGGTGACTTCCTTTTTCTTGAATGGAAAATCCGTAACTGTCGATGATGATCCTTCGACGCCTTTGCTCTGGGTTATCCGTGACTCATTGGGATTGACGGGGACAAAATTCGGCTGCGGTATGGCCCTGTGCGGAGCGTGCACCGTCCATCTGGACGGCAACGCCATGCGTTCTTGTGTGGCGCCACTCTCTCGCGTCGCAGGCAAGCAGGTCACCACCATTGAAGGTCTTTCGAGCGATCTGTCCCATCCGCTGCAGCGCGCGTGGATTGAAATTGACGTGCCGCAATGCGGTTATTGCCAGTCCGGACAAATAATGAGCGCGGCCGTACTTCTGAAGGAAAATTCCAAGCCAACCAACAAAGACATTGATGAGGCCATGTCCGGCAACATCTGCCGCTGCGGAACCTATTCGCGCATCCGCCGCGCGATCCACCGCGCAGCCGAAATCGCCGCTGAAAAGAGGTCGTCATGAGCCGTCTCCATGAGCGATTGGAAGCCAAACGGAAACTCCCGACGGCTGACACCTCCCATGTAGTTTCCCCAAAAACCACGCGGATTGCTCGCCGTGATTTTTTGAAGACCAGCGCTGCTGCGGGCGGCGGACTGTGCATCGCCGCCTTTGTCCCTGAGCTCGCCGCGCGTCCGGTTTCGAACCCGGCTGCCAACGCAACGGTCTTCGCGCCGAATGCCTTCGTGCGAATTGCCGCAGACGAATCCGTAACCGTCATCGCCAACCACTCCGAAATGGGGCAAGGCATCTACACCAGTCTGCCGATGTTACTTAACGAGGAACTGCAAGCAGACTGGTCAAGAATAAAAGTCGAGGCCGCGCCCGTGGATGCGGCTTACAACCACACCGTTTTCGGCATGCAGATGACCGGCGGCAGCACGACCACGCCCTCGGAATGGGAACGCTTTCGCAAAATGGGAGCGATGGCGCGGGTAATGCTCATTGACGCCGCTGCACATAAGTGGGGCGTCTCGGCCTCCGAATGCCACGCCGAGAAGGGCGTGGTCATCCACGCTGCCTCCAGCAAGAAAGCTAGCTACGGTTCATTGGCGGACGCTGCCTCGCAGCTGAAACCACCCGCAAACGTAGTACTGAAAGATCCAAAGCAGTTCACGCTGATCGGAAAACCAACGCGCCGCTTGGACACGCCTTCCAAGGTGAACGGCACCGCACAGTTCGGCCTGGATGTCCGTCTGCCCGGAATGCTTTTCGCTCTTGTCGCAAGGCCACCAGTGTTTGGCGGCAAAGTGCTGAGTTTCGACGCCAGCGAAGCTCTTAAGATTCCCGGAGTGCGCGCCGTGCAGCAGATCCCCTCGGGCGTCGCGATTGTCGCCGAGCGCTTCTGGGCTGCGAAGCTCGGCCGCGAGAAGGTGAAAATCTCCTGGGACCATGGTCCCAACGCAAAGCTTTCAACGTCGCAAATGCTCGATGATTTTTCCAGGTTGTCTGCCTCTCCAGGGACCGTTGCGAAGAGAACCGGGGACCCGGCGGCTGCGCTGGCAAACGCTGCGAAAACCATCACCGCGGAATACCACGTGCCTTACCTCGCCCACGCCATGATGGAACCGCTGAACTGCGTCGTTGATCTCCGCGCGGACAGTTGCGAAATTTGGACCGGCACGCAATTCGAGACCGTCGACCGCGCCAACGCGGCTCAGGTTGCCGGGCTTCCCCCGGAAAAAGTCCAGATTCACACCACTCTCCTGGGCGGCGGTTTCGGCAGACGCGCCAATCCCGCCTCGGATTTTGTCGTCGAAGCCATGCACGTCGCCAAGGTCGCGGGAGCTCCTGTGAAGGTCGCGTGGACGCGTGAAGACGATCTCGCAGGCGGCTGGTATCGTCCGATGTGGCACGACCGCTTCGCGGCAGGACTCGACGCCCAGGGCTATCCCATCGCTTGGACCCACACGATTGTCGGCCAGTCCATCACCGAGGGTACCCCCTTCGCCGCCTACACCATCAACAGGGACGGCGTCGACAGCACTTCCGTAGAAGGCGCCGCTGACCTTCTCTACGGCATTCCCAACCTGCAGGTCGACTTGCACAGCCCGAAAATCGGCGTGCCCGTACAGTGGTGGCGCTCTGTTGGTCATTCGCACACGGGATTTTCCGTCGAAGGATTTTTCGACGAAGTGGCGCACGCCGGAGGAAAAGATCCCTACGAACTCCGGCGCAAGCTCCTCGCCAACCAGCCCCGCATGAGCGCCGTTCTGCAGTTGGTCGGCCAAAAGGCTGGCTGGGGAAAACCCCTCCCGCCGGGACGTGGCCGTGGCATTGCCACCCACTTTTCTTTCGACAGTTACGTAGCTCAAGTCATCGAAGCAGCAGTGGACAAAGACGGCACCGTGCGCGTTCATCGCGTGGTTTGCGCCGTCGATTGCGGCCGCACCGTCAACCCCGATATCGTGAAAGCTCAAATGGAAGGCGGAATCATTTTTGGATTAACCGCCGCGCTCAAGACGGAAATTACTCTGGAAGATGGACGCGTGCAGCAGCGCAATTTCCACGAATATCCCATGCTGCGAATGTTCGAATCCCCGGAGATTGAAGTTCACATCGTCTCCAGCGAACAGAATCCCACCGGCGTCGGCGAACCCAGTGTTCCGCCCGTCGCTCCTGGCCTAGCGAACGCGATTTTTGCGGCCACCGGCAAGCGTGTACGACGTCTCCCGATACGAGCGAGCGATCTGCTTGGTGGAAACGAGGCGAAATCATGAGCACGGCGATCAGAAAGATGGGCTCTCGGTCGCTGACTGCGCTGGCCGCGGCGCCGTGCGCGTTGGTCCTGGGTGTGTTTGTGGCCTCACTTCGCGGTGCACCTCGAAGTCCCAAACCAGATGCCAACGCCTCGCGCGAAGCATTCTTCGAGATCTACAAGGTGTTCACCTCGCCCCGCTGCCAGAACTGTCATCCCGCGGGTGACGCGCCTCTGCAGGGCGATGACAGCCACGTGCACACGCAAAACGTGAAGCGTGGCAGAGATGGTCACGGCGTTTACGGTATGCGCTGCGACACCTGCCACCAAACCACCAATCTTCCCGGGGAGCACATGCCTCCCGGTAACACCAAGTGGTCTCTCCCATCCCCCGAGCACAAAATGGTTTTCGTCGGCCGTTCCCCCGCTGAGCTTTGCCGTCAGCTCAAGGATTCAAAACAAATCGGAGGCCGCTCGCTCCAGCAGCTGCTCAAGCATCTTTCCTCCGATGACCTTGTGGGCTGGGCCTGGGACCCGGGCCCGGGGCGTACATTGCCGCCGCTTTCACGCTTGGACACTGCCATGCAGACGAAGATTTGGATCGAAGGCGGCGCGGCCTGCCCTCAATAATGGCCGTGGCTTGCGTCTCGTGCCGGAATCTGACTAGGATGGATTGGGTTCGCCGATGGCCGGACAGGCTCAAATCCCCGCAGATATGTCTCAGACCAGCTCGGAGGGCTCATGGCCGAAGAAGCTGCTTGTCAACAGTAGGCTCATCAATTTGTCCAGCATCATCTTCGCCATCATGCAGAGCGCCTGTACCGCCGTCATTGCCGTCAGCGGCGTGCGCGTCGCCATCGGCTTCAGCGCTCTCGCCGCCGCGGCAGGCATTCACACACCTGCTCACGGCTTCCATCAGGATGCCATTCGCATCCCCATGATGGTCTTGGCCCTTCTGGGCGCCTTCCTCAACTTATTTATAATTTGGAAAGTACGCAGTTTGCGCGGCAAACCCGCCGCACAATGGCGCCAACAGCCCGTGACGAAGAAAAAACTCAGCTCCGAGCGCTTTCAGATCGCCCTCTCCGTCTTGACGCTGTTTCTTCTGGCCGCCGAATGGATCATTCATCCCCTGATCCACCGCGTCCCCTGACAACGATATCCACGGCGCTCCTTTATTCCTTCGTCGAATCCTTCTCCGAATTCTCCATTTCTTTCGCCAGCCGCTCGTGCAGCCGCTCGCTGTACCCCACCGGCAGTTCAAATGTCCGGTCGTCCGCGGTCAAAACCAGAATATTTCGAGTCGAATCCAGTATCGCCGAGCAGATTTCGCAGTGTTCCAGATGCCGCTCGATGTCCTCGCGCAGTTTGGCATCGACGGTATCGTCGATGTACTCCGAAATGTGCTCCCACACATGTTTGCAATTCAGTTTCATGGCGCTCTCCTGAAGAACCCCCTACGCGCCGGGGCTGTCGTTTTCAGAAATGGAACCAGGCGCTTTTGCAGCATTATCCGCGCGCGGTGCAGCCGCACTTTTACGGCACCAGGATTTATTCCCAATGCCTGGGCCGTTTCCTCCACGCTCAGTTCTTCTAGGTCTCGCAATGCGAAAACTTGCCGGTAAATGCCGGGCAGCTCCGCGACGGCAACTCGCAGCGCTTCTCGCAGTTCCTTCCGCTCCAGGGCTTCCAGCGGAATCTCCCGCCAATCTGTGAGCGGTGCTGGCGTGAAGTCCCCTTCGTGACTCGCTGCCTGCTCCTCAAGCGATTCCTCCGCGGCCCCTTTCGCCTTTCTCAGTCGTTTCCGCCCTTCATTGATCGCAATGGTCGTCAGCCAGGTGCTGAACTTGGCGTCCCCTCGAAAGGATGCCAAATGCCGGTACGCACTAATCACCGTCTGCTGCGCCCCATCCTCGGCTTCCGCCTCGTTCTTCACGATCGAAAACAACGTCAGGTACACCATCCGCTCGTACGGCCGGATCAACTCATGAAACAATTCTTTCTCGCCCGCCAGCACACGCGCGATCAGCCCCGCCTCATGTGTCTCCGTCGTCCGCATAAGAATCTTTCCTCGGCATCCTGCGAAAGGCTCCGGGGCTACGTCTCGTTTCTTCCCCTAGAACTTCTCCAGCCTCGCCACTCCAAAAATCGCGTGGAACCTTTCGCAGTAGACGGCCACTGCGTGATACTTGTTCAAATCCGCGCCCTCCGGCAAAGCATAATTCTGGTCACCTTGATTTCCTTTCAACGATCCGAGTTCCACGCTTATCAAACTCGCCCTTCACAATTTCCCCGTCAAGCGCCTGGTCCTCCGCCCGCACCAGAAGCACATGCACATCCGGCCCAATCGATGTCGTGAAAATCGGAAAGCCGTAAATACTCCTGCCCCTCCGCGGTCTTGTAAACCGTCGCCCGTCCGCTCGTGTGGTGAACCTTCCCTTCCAGTTTTCCTGTGTACAACGCCTCGGGCTCCAAGCTCAACGCGGCTGGCGCTGCCTCATTCACCTTCTGATTGATGAACAGCTTCTCCGGCCGGAACGCCCACCAGGCAGCCACACTAACCGCAATCCCCATCAGGATCGGAATCCACTTGTTGCGTGACAACCATGAACCTGTATGCGTATTCATCGTTTTTTGTTTCAAGAAAAAAGCGGGCAGGGTGACCTGCCCGCTTTCTCCTCCCTCTCTAGGGAATCCTAGAACCTCTCCAGCGGCGCCGCGCCAAAGTTCGCGTTGAACCGCTCGCAGTAGATTGAAACTGTCCGAAACCTGGTCAGGTCCGTTCCCGCTGGAATTTCGTAACTCTGGTTACCTGCATTCCCCTTCAGCTTCCCTAGCTCCACTTTTTCCATGTTGTCTTTCAGGAAGTTCGCGTCATCCATCGCATCCTTCGCCGCCACCAGGATCACGTGCACATCCCGCCCGTTCGAAGTCTTGAAATTGGTCAGCCGCAGCACCAGCTTCCCATCCACCTCTTGATACACCGTCGCGCGACCCGAAGTCGCGTGGACCTTGCCGTGGAACTTCCCCGTTTCCAGCGTCTGGGCCCCGCCGTCATGGATCATTTTGTCGTCTTGCATCTTGTCGTGCTTCATGGCGTCCTGTTTCATGCGGTCTTGCCCCATATTGTCTTGCGCGTGCACTGATGGCAGGAGCAGAAACGCCCCGGCCAGCGCCGCAAATGCCAAACCTGCCTTGATCGTAGGAACCATGCGAAGCTCTCCTGTAGGTTGAGTTTAGAGGGCCAATCCTTCCGCCCTGTCATCCCCTTCGCCCCATAGGAGTCCGCAACCCGGCAAAGGTTACCGCCCGCAGGACCAAGGCGATCAGCCCCGTTTACCTTTCGAGGAACGCCCCCGGTGGCCCGCAGCCGGACTCCCGGCAAACGGGTATCATCAAAATGCGTAGGGAACTCTTATGCCTAGCAACTTCGCTATCCGGCTCAGGTGTCCTCGCGGGGACAGTGACTCCTGGGTCACCCTTTCGAACCGCGAGGAATCCCTTGAACAAATTCTTCAGCAGACTTGGGACTTCAAGTGCCGCGAGCACGGCCAACAAAAAGGAATTCCCCAAGAAGTCATGGAGGTAGCTCCCCTCGAGGATCCGGATCCCCCGCAAAAAGCCCAGCCAACCCCGGCCGTCCCTTTCACCGCGGTCTCCAAAAAAAAAGTACCCCGCTCCAGCGAGCGCGTCTCGCTACGCGTACCCGTCGTGATTTACGGTTATGCGGGCAAAGACGGCGCCTTCCACGAAGATACGGAGACGGTCATCGTCAATTACAGTGGCGCCCTGGTCACCCTGAAGACCAAACTGGCGTTGGACGACATCGTTTTTCTGATGCACAAGGGCAGCCGCCAGGAGCAGGAAGTCCGTGTGGTCTTTATGGACTGCTCTTACCTCGAAACTCGCGTCGGTCTAGCCTTCAAAAAAACCATCTCCGACTTTTGGAAAAAAAACCGCAAAAAGCCTCGCGTTCCCAAAACTCTTCGCGTCCTCGTCAAAGGTACGGACCACAACGGGCATCCTTTTACCCAGAGCGCCTACACCGTCGATCTCAGCCAGGATGGCGCGCGTTTGGACGGCGTCGGCTTCTTGACTTCCCCGGGACAGACCATCGAAGTCCGCCGCCGCTGGCGCCAAGCCCGCTTCCGGGTCGTCTGGATCGGCCAAGTTGGCACCACCGAGACCAATCAGATCGGCGTCTTCCGCCTCCAGGCCGAAAAAGACATCTGGCGCATCGAACTTCCCAAGACCGGCGCGGTCCCACCCCCGAAAAAATAATTTCTCATCGCTCATCTTGCTTTTCTCCGGTACACTCGGGTGTCCACCATGTCCAAACTATCGCGCCGCAACGTGCTCAAGAAGGTGGTATCAGGAGCCACCTTGGCTTCTCTACCATCCGTCTCCTGGTCACAGGAAACTGCTCCGATAAAACGCAAAGGCAATATCCGCCAGTCCGTTTCCCGCTGGTGTTACCAGAGGATTCCGCTCGACAAGCTTTGCGCCTACGCCGCCGAGATTGGTTTGAAGGGCGTCGACTTGCTCAATCCCGACGAGTTCGAAGTGCCCGCGCGTTATGGTCTGGTCTGCAGCATGGGTTACGGTGGCGGTGGCGAGATTGGCAGCGCCATGAACCGCCTCGAAAATCACGCCAAGCTTGAGGAAGGATTCCGCAAATACATTCCGCTCGCCGCCAAAGCCGGCCTGCCCAATGTGATCACGTTCTCCGGTAACCGCAATGGAATGTCCGACGAAGAGGGCGCCAAAAATACTATCGCCGGTCTCAACCGCGTCAAGAAAATCGCCGAGGAGCACGGCGTGACCATCTGCATCGAGCTACTCAACAGCAAGGTCGACCACCACGACTATATGTGCGACCACACCGCCTGGGGTTTACAGGTCGTCCAGGCCGTCAACTCACCTCGCGTCAAGCTGCTCTTCGACATCTATCACATGCAGATCATGGAAGGAGACTTGGTCCGCACCATTCAGAAAAACATCGATTGGATCGGCCACTTCCACACTGGCGGCGTTCCCGGCCGACACGAACTTGACGGCACCCAGGAAGTCCAATGGGACGGCGTGATGCGCGGCATCGCGGCCACGAACTTCCGGGGCTACGTGGCCCACGAGTTCGTCCCCACCCGCGACCCCCTCACTTCCCTCCGCCAAGCCGCCGACCTTTGCGACGTTTAACCCGCTCCGCCCTCCAATGGCGGCCCAAAATATTGAGGGCGCAACCAGCTGTTAAGCGGGTTGCGCCCTCTAACTGAGCCGTAAAGTTTCTAACCTTCCCGATTCCATCTGGCGTCGTAAAAGCCGTGAGGCTGTTACGCTCTCCAAACCGATCCCTAAAGGCTTCACGCTTCGCGGTTCAATCTCGCGGCGCAACCGCCGTTAAGTGGTTGCGTCCTCTAAATGGAACCGTAAAGTTTCTAACCTTCCTGAACCAACCTGGCGGCGCAACCGCCGTTAGGCTTGCCGCGCCTTCCAAACAGAACCCCGAAGGCTTCGAGCTTAACGATTCAATCTCGCGGCGCAGCCGCGGTTAAGCTTGCCGCGCCCTCTAAATTGATCCGTAAAGTTCCAAAGCTTCCCGGTTCAATCTGACGCGCAAGATAGAGGGTCCCGTTCGCGCCGTCAATCAAATTCTGATCGAACCTTTGTGCAAATCTGTGGAAGAGTGTGCAAAAATGCCGGCGCTTGGCAGGCAGACAGTCCCTTGCTTGGAGCAGTCTGTAGGATCTGTAGGAACCGCGCGAATTCGATGCAAGCCAGGCCAAATGTTTGCCGGTTCCATTCCGCGGCGCGTAATGATTAGCTTCGCCCCACAACAACCCATGGGTTCTAAGCGACGCGTCGAGTCGTGCAATAATGTAGCAGGCGCCCACGAGAATCAGAAAGCCCACGAGAACAAGTACGATTTTCTTCGTGCCGGGACGAACGGCACACCTGGCCACCACCGGCGGTAGAGACAAAGTAAAAACAAGGCCGAGACAGAACCCAACAACACCAAGAATCTGCGCGTCACGAGAGCTCCCGATACAGGCCAAGGTTCCGGTACAAAGCGCAGGCGTAATCGGGACCACCAGGCGTGGCGGCTTAGCTTCTTGCGACATTGTGCGGCAAGCTAACGGTTTACTGGCGCTTTCAAGTTGTTGGCGCACACCGCCAGACTGGCCTCGAGCGGACACCTACATTTCGAAAGATAGATGCTTGTTCGTTCCATTTACGTTCTTTCCTTTCAATCATTTACAAATGGCCCGGAGCACAACTCCTTTCCTCCGGATACCATCAATTTTCATGGGAATGTGCGGCCGATTCTTTCTTCTCTACCCACTGCCCACCCCTCACCCATCAGGGTTACCGCATCTGGTTACACACTTTTCTCATTATTGCGTTGCTTGGCCTCGACCTCATATTTCAGGAAACTTTCTTTCCCACACTCTCGTACCTATCTCCAAGCGCCGGCCCGCCGCCGGCCGGGAGGCAACGTTTCATGTCCAACCTCAGCCGAAAGATGTCTAGCCGCAAAGACATGATGTCCAACTGTTCCCGGAGTCTCTTGGCCAAGTCTGCTCTCGCCGCCACCGCCCTTTTGTTGCTCACACCCTTTGGGGTGGTTGCGCAGTCATCCTCTGGCTCATCTAAGTCCTCATCTACTTCGTCGTCTTCGGACCGCTGGCTGCATGTTCGCGTCATCAGCTCGGACGCCAAGGGTGAGACCGTTCGCGTCAACGTTCCCCTGGAACTAGCGGAAAGGGTTCTCCCCACGATCAACAAAGACCGCCTCCACGACGGCAAGGTCAAGATCGACAATGCCCATGTTAATGATGTCGACCTCCGCGCCCTGGTCGAAGCTATCCGCACCGCCAAGGACGGCGAGTTCGTCACCGTGCAGAGCAATGATTCGGACGTTCGTGTCGCCAAACAGAACAATCACCTGATCGTTCATGTGCTCGACAAGCAGAACTCCAAGAAGTCTGAGGTAGAAGTCAAGGTTCCCATGAAGGTTATCGATGCCCTCTTTTCCGCCGGCAAGGATGAATTGGACCTCGTGGCCGCGCTTCACGCCCTCTCCGGGCAGGGCGATACGGAGCTTGTCTCGGTGAAGGATCATGAGAATACCGTCCGCGTCTGGCTCGATTCCAAAAACGCCACCGACTAGGACCGTCAGGAGGCCGACATGATGCTACTGGCGAAAGCAGCTCTCGGACTTGGCGGAACACTGGTACTCGCGGGCGCCTATACCATGCGGGAAGGCGTGATCCGGGTCGACGTCGACGAATACCGCTCTGGCGGCTCCCACGTTCATATGTGGGTTCCCGCCGCGGCCGTCTCCATGGCCATGCATTTCGTTCCTAGCAAGCACATGCGCCATGCCTCCGAGCAGGCGCGCGCAGCTCTGCCCGTTTTTCATGCCATCATCAAGGAGCTAAAAAAATATCCGGATGCCGACCTCGTTGAAGTTGTAGATGATGATCAGCATGTGCACGTGCGCACGCACGGAGGGAAATTGCAGATTGACGTCGACGCGCCGGACGAGAAAGTTCACCTTCTCTGCCCGTTGTCGGCCCTGGAAGACGTCACCAGCCAGCTCGAAGAGCGCAGCCCGGCAGCCTAGAATTCATTTCGCGAAGGCCCATGGCGGATGACTGAAGGAGCCCGTGAGACATTATCTCTTGATTCTTGCCGCGGCTCAGGCCGATTCTGTGGTTCTGTGGGCTCCGTCTGTCTTGGCCTGCTGAAAATAAATCTCTTCAAGCAAGGCATCCTTCTTCCAACCGGCTCTCTCAAGAATGCCGCGCCCGTTCTCCACCATTACCGGATGACCGCATAAGTATCCCGTCGTATCTTCCGCCCGCAACCCCCACTCATCGGCATACTTCCGTAAGAGATCATCCACGCGCCCCGTCTCCCCCTTCCAGGCCAGGTCCTCCCACGGCCGGCTCACCGTAGTCACATACTTGAACCAAGGCACCTCCCCCGCGTACCGCTCCAACTCTTCCCTGTACCCAAACTCCCACGACCGACTCGCGCCCTGCAGGCAGTACAGCTTATGGTCCCCGGGTAGAGGGGAATCGCCCTTCTTCCAGTCTCGATAAAGTGTTCTAACGTAACTGACAAACGGGGCGATCCCCGTCACCGTGGAGAGCAGCAGGTGGTGCGTCCTCCCGCTCCGCAAATCCAGCGTGAACCGCCCCTTGGCGATTTTTCTGCACAGCAGCGTGTCGCTTTTTTTTAGCTTGAACAGGTCCGGAGTCAGACCCCCTTGCGGGACCAACTCCACGAAGAATTCGAGCGCCTCTTCATAAGGCGAGGAAACGATGGAGTACGCTCTTTCGATGCGCTTTCCGTCATGCTCGACACCCAGGGTGGCGTACTGTCCAGCGCGGAATTCGAACGGTCCGCCGGGGTCGATTCGAACGATCCACAGATCGTTCGAAAGGTCCCGTCGCTCAAGAATCCGGGCTTGATAGTGCTTGTCTGGGGAGGCGACCATCTATTTTTCTCCCTGGGGATTCAAATTCATCTCACCAAAACGATAACGGGCGGGGCCCATTCCAGCTCCGCCCGGAACTTCATTTTCCCGTACAACCCATCCCCAATTCCTGAGAAGTGAACATCTCGAACCACGACCGAGACGGTGGAGTCGCTCGCCTGGGCGCGGCCAGGTGAATTAGAAATTATCAATTTCCTGCCCGCAGAGCAATCCTTTGTCAGATGAGTTTTGGAGGAAGCAACTAAAAAGATAAGCCCGCAAGCGTTTTGGACTGCCGGTCTATTCGTAGGCGAGAGCGACGACTGGGTCGTAGCTGGCGGCACGGAGCGCGGGGTAGACGGCCCCGGTTGCGGCTCCCACGAGTGCGAGCGCGATCGCGGAAAAAATCCAGGCCGGGGAAATCAGAATCGTCAAGCCTGGGTTGGTTTGCTTCAAAATCGCCTGCGTCAGAAAACTAAGCGCTATTCCTAGACCGGTTCCCATCAGTGTAAGGATAAGGGTCTCACCCAACAACATACGCACGACGTCGAGCCGGGAGAAACCCAGTGCTTTGAGAATCCCGATCTCGCGCGTACGCTCCATCACCATGGTGTGCATATTCAAAAGCACCACCAGGAAGCTCACCACAATTCCCAGGGCCACCATGGTGCGCGTGAAGGGACGCAACTGCGGCAAGTTCGACGAAGTCATCAGGGTCACGTATTCCGACAAGGAGCGGATACTATTCTCCGGCATCAACTTGAGAATCTGGGCGCGCGTGCCTTCGGTATCCCCTTTGCTTCTTACATAAAACATTGAAACGCGCTTCTCCGCCCCGGCGATCTCCTGGGCCGTCCGAATGGGAATGAAGTATCGCGCGCCTTTCCCGTGCCCTACGATCCCACAGACTGTAAACGCATGATTTAGCAGCGTGATCTGGCTGCCCACCTTCAGGTGGCGCGTTTGCGCAATGATGTCGTCAGCGATCACCTCGTCCGGCCCTTCGAAGGGACGCCCATCGCGGAACAGGAAACCCTTGCTCAGCGCGTTGAAGCGCTGGTAATCGATTCCATAGACCATCACTAAGTTCTTTTGTTCTGTAAGGATGACCGTGGGCGCCACCTCATCCACGCCGCTCAACGCCGCGATTTGTCCACCGAGCGACTCTTGCATCCCCACACTTAAGAACGCGAAAAAAATCGAGGAGTTTGGCGGTTGAACCAGGATATCCGCGCCAACACCCTCAACGCGCTTTCCCCATTCGGAAATGACACCAGATGTGAGACCTACAATCATCAGAACGAGAATCACCTGGATGGCAATGGCAATCACACTCAAAAAACTGCGCAGCGGCCGGGCGGTGATGCTGCCCCAAAACATTTGCAGGAGGGAAAATGGTCCGTCGTAGGTTTCCGTCATCGAACGCAACCAATTTTGTACTCTATCATCTCAATTTCGCGCCGGTCAAAACTACCTTGCAGGTCCAAAGGCAATACACGTGCCGAAGTCCGGGAAGAATGTTTATGCTAGGTTAAGTTTTCAACACAAATGTTGATAAGTATGTGGAAATCCCCCGCCCGCGCGCGCTAACTTCTCACCCGTCAACACTCTTATCCTCTTTGCACCATTTGTGTGCAACGGAGCTTTTTTCACGGGCATATCTGTCCGGCTGAAAGTTGTTCCACAGTAGAAAAAATTCCGCGAAAGATTTCGGAGCGAAGAAGCAAGGGTAATTATCCTCTCTTGTTTTCTTAAACTGTTGATTCTCAACGAGCGGCGGCGGATTTTCCTTCAGTACCACTTGGGGGGCTTCTCGAGATGCACCTTGATGGTCTGCTTGGGATCGGTGATGTCGAGCCAGCGTCCGTACGTCTTCCATCCTTCGGCAACAACTTGTACCAAAACTCTACCCATTGGCGCGTTCGGAACGTGGGCGATGCCCTCGCGGCTGGTCTTTACATTCATTTCCAGTTTCTTGTCCTTCTTCAGCGAGTGCTCTTCGATAAATTTCACGTACACGCTGGCGTTCTCGACGGGAACACTCTTGTCGCCGCCGGTCACTTCAATGGTGATCCGAGTCTGTACGTTGCTCGTGGGAGGCGGCGTCTGCGGTTTAGATGCCGATGCCGGTGAATTCTGGGCGGCCATCTGTTGTGCGACCAGCGCCGAAGCGGCGAGGCACAGGCATGCAAAAGAATTTGTCGAGAATCGCATAAATGGCTAAACTCCATGGTCCACGGAACGGCAGGCTGGGTCAAGGTCTCGCCGTGCTAAGATTGGATGCTGCTTACGTTCGGGATGCTGCCCCGGCCGATGCTCTGCCGTGGAAATCGCGGCCGACCGCCATTTGACTCATCAATTTAGCTCCGGTAAGTTCAGAAGAAACTGCCCGACTGGCAAGTTGGGGTTGCCTCAAGAATGCAGTTCACCCCGAACGGTCAGCGCAGGACGTCAAACTGACTGCCATACAATCAGAACAGGAATCGCAAGGAGAGCATCATGGGTTTTGCCACCAACGCCATTCATGTGGGTCAGGAACCCGATCCCGCCACCGGGGCCATCGTCGCGCCCATCTATCAAACCTCCACGTACATAAACGAAGAACTGGGCAAAAACAAAGGCTACGATTACGCGCGCACGAATCACCCCAACCGCAAAGCGCTCGAACGGACCGTTGCCAAGCTTGAGGGCGGACATAGCGCGTATGTTTTTTCATCCGGCATGGCAGGAATCGACGCTGTGTTCCGGCTTCTCCGTCCGGGCGATCACATAGTCCTCTCAGAAGCGGTTTACGGTGGCGTATTCCGCCTTTCAACACAGCTCCTCGTGCACTTCGGCCTGGAATTCAGCTTCGTGGACACTTCCACGCCGGATTTCGTGCGCGCGGCGTTACGTCCAAATACGAAAATGATCTACATCGAAACGCCGGCCAACCCCACGCTCAGCGTCACCGATATCGCAGCGATTTCTAAGTTGGCCAGCGAGCGCCACCTCTCCGTGACGGTCGATAACACATTTCTGAGTCCTTATTTGCAGCGCCCCATCGAACTGGGCGCGCACATCGTAGTTCATTCCATGACGAAATATTTGAACGGCCACAGCGATTCCACGGGAGGGGCAGTTGTGCTCACGCGTCCCGAGGACGCCGAAAAGATCTATTTCATACAGCGCTCCGCCGGCACGGGCCTCTCTCCCATGGATTGCTTCCTGGTGTCGCGCGGCATCAAGACACTGGCCGTTCGCATGCTCCAGCACAACGCCAACGGCATCACCGTGGCACGCCATCTCGACGCGCATCCCAAAGTCCGCAAGGTCTTCTACCCCGGCCTGCCGTCTCACCCGCAACACGAAGTGGCCCGCCGCCAGCAGAAGGGCCCAGGCGCCATGCTCTCCTTTGATGTAGGTTCCCTGGAGGCCGCGCGGCGCTTCCTAAATCACGTCAAGCTCTGCTCGCTCGCCGAAAGCCTCGGGGGCGTCGAGACTTTGATTTCGCTTCCCGCGATGATGACCCACGCATCCATGCCTAAGGAGGTTCAGGATCGCGTGGGCATCACCGAGGGCCTGGTACGTTTGTCCGTGGGCATCGAAGACGTCGAAGACATCATCGCCGACCTCGACCAGGCGCTGCTCTACGTCTGAACATTCCACAAGATCGGCCGCCTTTCACCCTCGTTTCTTTGTGCGTGGGAAGTCCGGCTGCCGACAAATTTGACACGCTAAGAATTCTGCCCGAGCGTACCGGGGCTTTCTATAATTCTGTCGGGATTGCGCCGCATCATGACGCGGAGGTGATGCACTTGTCCGTAGAACGCGCGTAGTGGAACCTGATGCGCCGCCTCGCGAATCCTTCCCCTTGCTTATTGACAGGAGCGGCGTTACTCTCTCCCCTCAGTAACTGATAGGAAGGTCATGAGCAAACCCACCGATCTCGTCCAGGGCACACTCGATCTGTTGATCCTCAAGACTGTCGCTGTCGAGCCCATGCACGGCTGGGCCATCGCTCAGCGCATCCGCCAGGTCTCGAAAGAGGTGCTGCAGGTCAATCAAGGGGCGCTTTACCCCGCGCTCCACCGCTTGGAACAACAGAGCTGGATCACCGCCGAGTGGGGCGAGTCCGAGAATAACCGCCGTGCCAAATATTATTCCCTTACGAAGTCCGGAAAAAAGTACCTGCAGAGCGAGCAAGCAAACTGGGAGCGACTCTCGGCGGCGATCGGATTGGTCCTGAACACCGCGTGAAGTAAGGAGGTTGACCATGCGCAGGCTGCAAAGCATCTCTCAGCGGCTCCGCAACTTGTTTCACAAAGACGCGGTTGAACGGGAAACCGACCAGGAATTGCACTTTCATCTGGAGCGCCAGATTGCGGAGCACGCCGCGGCCGGGATGTCTCCGGAAGAAGCGCGCCGCGAGGCCTTGCTCGAATTCGGCGGTGTGGAACAATTCAAGGAAGAGTGCCGCGAAGCTCGCGGCGTGAAGCGTATCGAGTCACTCCTCGCCGATCTGCGCTATGGTTTCTGCACGCTTCGAAGGAGTCCCGGCTTCACAATTGTGAGCGTACTGACGCTGGCCCTGGGCATCGGCGCGAACTCCGCCATCTTCAGCATGGTGAATGCCCTGCTTCTCCATCCCTACAACTTTCGCAATCTCGACGCTCTTGTCCGCGTGTGGGAAGATCGCGGCATCGACGAGGGCTACGACGCGAGATATATGGCACCAGCGGATGCCCAGGATCTCCGCTCGACGAATGATGTCTTTGAAGGCCTGGC
>Ga0066685_10000105_pt1 | contig 20390 bp, 21 predicted proteins | sample GraSoiAngelo_134_FD_62305 | JGI IMG/M metagenome (GOLD analysis project Ga0066685, IMG submission 62305) | Grasslands soil microbial communities from the Angelo Coastal Reserve, California, USA - 14_0929_05_30cm | ecosystem: Environmental > Terrestrial > Soil > Grasslands | place: USA...
GGCTCGCCAGTTGATCTGATTTCACAGGGGCAATCCCCTTGTTGATCTGAGGTGGGTTCATGTCTCGTCGGCAGTTGAAAATAAGCTAAAAACCGCACTTATACAGGTTGCCAAAAGTAATTTCCGATCAACGTCGTGTGCAGGAACTCCCCTCACCCGGCTAAAGCCAACCCTCTCCCCTCATCCGATGAGGGGAGAGGGAAGGGTGAGGGGAGCCGTTGGACATTCGACAATCGGTTTCATTTCGGAAATTTATTTTGGCAATTGGTCTAGACCACGAATGGACACGAATGGACACGAATGATCAAGCAGATACATGCCGCGTAGGAATAAGTGCCCGCATCTTACCACTACCACCGTAGCTGACTCCCTCTCCCTGCAGCGAAGCGCGGGGAGAGGGTTGGGGAGAGGGGCGTTTGATCTGTGCTTGCCTATGGTTCCGATGCGCCCGCAAATAGCCTGAGGGTAAGCTTTTCAGTGGCCCAAGATTCGTGTTCATTCGTGTTCATCCGTGGTTTCGACGAGCCTACTCGAAACAAACAAAATCCCAGTCCCCGCGATAACCGATTTGATGAAAAATCCACTCCCATTCGGCCGGCGTAAAAAAGCATTCGCAAGTGAGCTGCCAGTACAGCAGGTTTACTTTCTCGCGCTCGTTGCGATACGAATCCATGACGATGAATTTGTGCTGGCGCCCCACGCGCTCGATCTCGCGCAAGGCCTTGAACAAATCCGGCAGATAGAGGTTGTGCAGCGTGTTGATCGAAACCACCAGGTCGAAACTCCGGTCGGGGAAGGGAAGGTCCGTGGCGTTGGCTACTTTGACGAGCGGCCTGACTTCCTCCATCGCATTCGCGACGGCGTACTCGGAAATATCAATACCGGTGACTTCGAGGGCCGGCAGCGCTTTCATGAAGTCGTAAACGAGGAACCCTTTCCCACAGCCGATGTCGAGGACCTTGTGCCCCGGCTTCAAGCCGTAGTGCGAAATCAATTTCTCCGCGAACGGACGCCAGCGACCATCATATTTGTAACCGCCGTAGCCGTACTTGCGGTCTCCGTCGAAGTAGTCCTTGCCGAACTGTTTGGAAATTTCCGCGCACGCGGCCTTATCGGACTCGACGACGCGTTGGAGGTAATCTCTTTTTGTCGCCTTATGGATGATGGAGATGAAGTCGAGATATGCCATACCGGAAGAGAAAGCTGATCTGTTCTCGCTTATGAGTTTTCCAGTTCTGATAGAATCAGGTCCTCATCCAACCCATGCGCCGCCCAAAGCTCACGCTGCGATCCGTAAAAGTGAATGAATTTGTCCTGCAAGGAAAAGGCTTTGAGTTTACAGCTTGCGCGGACGTCCCACGCAATTTGTTTCACCTGGGCGCCCAGGCCCCCCACACAAGAATGCTCCTCCAAGATAACGACCAGTGGATAGGAACTCAGAATCGAACCGATTCCTTCTCGGTCGAGCGGCTTCAGCGTATGAGCGGACACGACTGCCATTGACCTTCCCGTTGCTTCCTCGAATTTCTGTGCCAGGTCGACCCCCATTTTGGTAATCGGGCCGTACGAAATGATGCATGCATCACGACCCTTTTTGATGAAACGGATTTTGCCAAATTGAAACGGCTCGGGCGCTTGTGACGTCAGATCGGGTTCTCCCGCTTTTCCGAGTCGTAAATAGACTGGACCGGGCACCTGAATGCAGGCATGGGTAGCGGCGATCGTTTCCGCCGGATCGCACGGAGCGATGATAGACATGTTTGGAACTGCGCTCATGATCGCGATGTCCTCTTGCGTGTGGTGAGTACCACCCAACGTGGAATAGGTTACTCCGCCTCCAATGCCCACAAGCCGGACTGGGAGATTTTGATAACAACAGTCCACACGTACTTGTTCAAAAGGGCGGTAGATCGTGAATGTAGCGATGGTATAGGCGAAAGGAATGCAGCCTCGCAATGCGAGTCCCGCAGCCACACCGACCATCACCTGTTCGGCAACACCTACGTTAACGAATCTTTCAGGATATTCCTTTTGAAAAGCTGCGGCGCTCGCGACGGGCGAAATGTCCGCGACCACAAGAAACAGTCGCGGGTCTCTCTTGGCGATTTCGTAAAACGCGTTCGCGAACGTGTTTCTCATGCGGCGGATGACTCTAATTCCTTAATCGCTTGCTGGTACTCTATTGGCGAAGGAGAGCGATAATGCCAGATTGGAACATTCTCCATGTAGGTCACCCCTTTGCCTTTGGTCGTTCGCGCAATCAGCATAAAAGGTTTCCGCCCGGAACCAGACATGACCGCTTTATAGATAGCGCTTGCGTCATGTCCATCGACTTCTATGGCTTCCCATCCGAAAGCCCGAACCTTGTCCAACACGGGATAAAAATTCGGGTGAATTTTGCTCGTCTGTCCAAGCGATTGAAAATCATTCAAATCAACGACGCCGACGAGTCTCGTGATGCCAAGGGTAGGCGCAAGCATCATCGCCTCCCAGATAGAGCCTTCCTGCAACTCGCCATCGCTCATCACCACGTAAATTGCCCGGTCTTTTTTCTGGACTTTGTCTGCCAAAGCCATCCCGACGGCCAAACCCAGTCCGTGACCTAGTGAACCAGTTGACGCTTCAATTCCAGGAAGCCCGTAATCAGGATGTGTGGCCAGGTGCCCTCCGGGCTTGCAATACTTATCCAGCTCTTCCGTTTTCAATACACCCAACTCTTCCAGCACCACGTACTGAGCCAAAGAGCCGTGCCCCTTCGACAAAATAAACGTGTCATCTGAATCCTTGCCCAGGTTTCGCCGCATCAGGCCAAAATAAATTGTATCGACAACTTCAAGACACGAAAAGGCAGGAGCAATATGCAACGCCGTCACCGTTTGAGAAATGTCAAGAATTCGCTTCCGAAACTTTCGGCAACGATTTTTGGCCGCAACCACGTCGAAAGTATGTTTAGATTCTTTCATTGCACCAGCATTGAGCATACGAGCATTATAAATGGCAAGTAGATAACCATTTTTAGGCCCTTTCCAGTGTTGCGTCGCCGACGGCATCCAGTTCAATGGGCCAACTTCTCGATCGCCAGGTCCCAAACGCGCCGCACATATTCCGGCATGGGGCAAGATGCAGCTTCCGCGCGCAGGATGAACTCGACGGCCTGCCCTTCAAAACAATGTACCTGCTGGAGGCCATCGTAACGGCAGGCAAACATCCCGAGCCGGTAGGTCAATCGTCCGTCGTCACTCGGATGGAGAATCCTGGTTAGCCATCGGAGCGCGGCGCAGACGTAACCTGTTTCTTCCAAAAATTCCCGTCGGGCGCCGTCTTCCAGGGATTCGCCCGGCGCGCAGTGGCCGCCGGGAAAGACCCAAAGCCCGGCCGCGTTCAGCCCGGGCTTGTTGTCCCGCAATTGCAGCAGCGCGGCGTTGTCGTCGCGCAACAGAACCACGCCAGCCACTGTCCGTACCGCGCACATGCAAGTTAGCGGGGTGCTCTTTCCGAACTAGCGGCGCATCCGGTCGAGCCCGTCCGCCAGGGTGGTTGGTTTAAAACCGGGAAAGACCTGCTTGAGAAGGGAACAATCGAATGCGCGATAACCGCCGTGTGGCATTGGGCCCTGGCGCGGCGTACCGCGGATTATGACGAGCGGTTCAAACCGCGCGGCCGCCATCCCGGCGATCGCCTTGAATGTCGTCACAATTCCAGTCACTGCATTGACAACGCCCGTGGCGCGATGGAACACGCAGCGTCTCACGATCTCGGCAACGTCCTCGATAAATATGTGGTCGCGCAGTTCTTCGCCTTCACCGAACAGAACAATGTCTTCGCCTTGAGCCGCCAACCGCATGAATCGGTTCGGGCCGTACCCGTTGTGTGGGTCGTCCGGCCCGAAAATCAGCGTGGGACGCACGAAGACCTGCGGAACATTCGGCAGCTCGTTCTTCAGCATCACTTCCCGCGTCAGGTGCATCGCGCCGTGCAACGACGCGGGTTCCGCGCAGGAGGCTTCGGTAAGCGGCCGCGCCGAATCGCGGTAAACCGCGTCCGAGCTGACATAGACCAGGTGGCCTACCGGGCAGGATTTGACTGCGGTGATGACGGCTTGAATCATGCGCAGGTTGTCGAGCAACATCGCGACGTTCTTGCAGGGCGCCTGCGCGGAGGTGACAACCAGGGTGGTTTCCGGCGAGAGATACGACGCCAAACGACCGGCCGCTTCGGCATCCAGCAGGTCTACCTTTTTGCGGGTCAAACTTGTCATTGCGACGCCGGTCGCCGCCAGGAGACGCGCACTCGCCCGGCCGACGAAACCGCCGGCTCCCATGACGACGATATGTCCGGGTTTGGTGGGTTCGTGGTGGTGTAGAGTGAGCATGAATAATTGCAGGCGATTGGCTCATTTCACGACTTTCTTGCCAGAACTCGCGGCAGATAGCGGCGCCATGCCGAGGCGATAGTAATCGAATCCCAAAGCGAGCGCGGTCTTACCGTCCAACACGCCAAGTGGATCAAGGACGATCCTGCTTTTCATGCCGGCCTCGACGGCTTTCAGGTCTGCCTGTCGGAATTCGGGCCAGGGCGTTGGAATGACAAGCACGTCCGCCCCCTGACAACATTCGATCGCGCTGACGCACTGCTCGAACAGTGGATAGGCGTCAACGGACAACTTGACCACCGGATCATACGCCCGCTTGCGGCACAGCGGAATGCTCGAGATAAAGGCCAGTGACGGCGAGTTTTTGATTGAATGAGTGTTCTCCTTGTAAGCGAGGCCCCAGATCGCCACGACCGCCGCGCCGGGAGCGACGCCCCGTTTCTGCAAGGCCCACTGGAACGTTCGCGCCAGCCAGCCCCGCCGATGCAGGCTGTTGTGAATCCACGCTCCAACGAGTCCTGCATCCATGTCCGAACCCTCGGCGAGTTGCATTACCGTGAGCAAATCGCGTTCGAGATTGCCCCCGGCAATGCCCAGCCCCGGATTCAGGTAGGCGTTCGGACCGATCCGTTTGTCCAGGCGAAGGGCCGGGGCGATCTCCGACCAGTCCGCGCCGATCTGTTCGCAAACTTCGGCCAGCATGTTGGTGGTTGAGACTGACGAAACGAGGAATAAATTGATGGCGATTTTGGCCAGTTCCGCGCTCTCGTACCTCATGACCAGCACCGGACAGTGAAAAGTCTCGTGCCAACGCCGGAAAGCTTCCGGCAACGGTTTGGCTGGATCGGCGGCGCCGACCATATAGCGTTCCGGATGCAGCGCGCGTTCGACCGCGCGGCCGAAGATGAGCGTCTCCACCTGATAATAAATTTCCGGCGCGGCACCGGAAGCGAGAAGCTCCCCGCGCAGCCGCCGCGTAAAGCCGGGCGCGACTTGACTCAAGACCACCAACGCCGCCCCTTTGGCGAGGTGCGGGACAATCTGACGTATCAACGCCAGCAACGGGCCCGTGTCGCTCCGATTATCCTCGTCCGTTTTGACGTCAATAGAAACGAAAAGCAGTTCGCAAGCAGACAGGTCCTGCGGGTCTATCGTGCAATGGAGCCGATGGCGATTCGCTTCAAAGAGTTCGCGCAAGCCGGGTTCTTCGACGGACAACTTTCCTCTCTCCAGGTCCGCCACCAGTTCAGGCGACGGGTCGTAGGCTCTCACATCGAAACCCTTGGCCGCCGTGGCGAGGCTGTAATTGACGCCCAGGTGCGAGAGTCCGGCAAAACCAATCATAACGGAGATTGCGCACTGAGATCACTGAGCATTTCATTGATCCAGAGATCGTTGTCAATGTTGCTCTGAGGATCCCGGCAAAGGCGAAGAAAATGTTCGTACTCTGCCTGCCAGGTGGGATCGGCGCACACCAGCGTGACGGATTCCTCGTCCGGCCGCCCGCTGGGCAGAACGCGCGTGCGTCGCGTGAAGGTGCTGGGCCCCCATTTGCAGAGGCAGTCAATGTGCACGCTTGCATTCTCGGCGAAGAGATCAAGCCGGAACGTGTTTCGCCAGGAAAGCATCGTCATTTCGTAATCCAGCGCCGGGGAGCCCGGGAAGCTGAAGTGGTAGTGGTCGAAAGACCGGTTCTCGAAGCGGTGCGCCGCCCAGACCCGCGCGGGAACCTGCGGCTTTCCAAAAAGAAAGAGCGTCCAGTCAAGCAGATGGCTCCCGAGGTCGGCCAGAACGCCCAATCCCGCGTCGCGCCAGGGTGAATTTCGCACGTCACGCGCGGTGCCGTTGCCATAGAAAAACTTGACCTGATAAACCCGACCGAGAGAGCCGCTCTCCAATGTTTGTTTTAAGCGGACCAGATGCGGTTCAAAACGGTGATTGTAGGCGGTATAACAAACGACCCGATTCCGCTCCGCCAGTTCCTTCAATTCCTTCAGGCTGTGCTCCGCGTCGCTCAACAGCGGCTTTTCCACCAGGACATGCCTTTTATTGGCGAGCAGGTAGGCCAGAATTTTCGGCTTGGCCACGTCCGGCGTGCACACCAGAGCTGCCTCATAAGAATTGAGCGGCGCCTCTTCGATGGTCTTGAACTTCGCCTCCGGATTGAACGGGTCAACCGTGGCGACGAGATCGGAACCCGCCACTTTCGCCCGCTTCTTACCCTGGTTGCCCAGACCGACGACGACGACTTTCATTCGTAGTTGATCTGTCTTTCCACCTGGTTGAGGCGTTTCACCAGATCGTTGGCATCAATCGGATTATTGCCGTCGCGTTCGCAAGCCAGAGCCGCCGCAATCGAGCCGAGAACCGAAGCCGAAACGACGCATTTTGATACCACCAGCGTGATCGTCGCGTAAGCGAGCAACGCGTCGCCCGCGCCGACTGCGTCCACGACTCGGTCGGCCAGACTGTCCACGGTAAAGAAAGAGCGCACGGTGTCGCTTGGGGCGCGATAAACGATCATGCCGCGCTCGCCCATTTTGAGCATCAGATATTTGCAGTTGGCGCGTTTGTAGAGTTCCATTGCCAGTGGACGCACGGTTGAATCCTGGTCGCCCAGGGCGAAGCGGGCCTCCCGCTCGTTCGGCGTGATCAGGTCAAATCCCTGAAAATCCAGGATGTTCCCCCAGCGGCTCGCGACCTGGCTGTCGGCGACCCGCATAGGTCCTCGCGGCAGGGCGCCAATCAGCAGCGGAATGGTCGTCTGGTTGAAGATGCCGTGGCGAAAATCGCTGAGCACAATCGCGTCCGCTCGGCTCCCGGCGATCAGGGATTTCAATTGCTCGAGGATCCTGTCGGAGATCGGCCGGTTATCGAGTTTGTCCACCTTGAGCATACGATAGCCCTGGGCGGTGAACAGGTTCTTTTGCGTGGTTGGACGCGTGCGGTCGATGATGGCGTCGCAGGGCACGCCATAATTCTGGAGGTCGTTTAACACGAAATCCTTGAGCGCATCGTCGCCCAGCACGGTGGTGAAGCGCACGTCGGCGCCGGCGCTTTTCAAGTGTTTGGCCACGATGCCGGCGCCCCCGAGGAAATCGACCTGATGATCGAAGCGCAGGCTGAAGGTCGGCGTCTTGGTGTTGCCGCCAATCAACGTGCAATACGTGTACGAATCCACGATCGTGTCTCCGACCACGTGAACTTTTGCCCCGGCAAACGACTTCAGAATCGAATGCAACTTGTCGAAGGTGACCCCTTCCGCGTGCATCAAGGCGTGCAGTTTATCCGCCGAGAGGTTCGGAGGCGTGGTCTCGATGATATGGGAAGAGGAATAAACGATGTCGCCTGGGGTGAACAGAATTTCTCCGCCATAGCTTTCCAATGCTTCCTTCTCCTCCCGGGTCCGGGGATGCAAGCCTTCTTTGCTGTACTCATATCCTTTGGCAAAGTAATCAGGCTGGATAATTTTAATGTTTTCGATTGGCGTGGGATTTTCGTCGACGATCACGTAATCCACCACTTCCAAAACGGCGAGGTTCATGGCGCGCAAATCCTGCGGCACGAACGGGCGAAAATTGGCTTTGTAAATGTGGGCGTCGGCGGTGAGGCTGGTGATGAGGATGTCCGCCTTGCTCTTGGCGTAGAGGAGATGCCGGATGTGGCCGGGATGCACGAGGTCGAAGGTCCCGTGGCACATGATGGCCTTTTTTCGTCGGGGCAACGGTCCAAGAATCTCGCGCAGTGCCTGCGGCGTTAAGATTTTTCGCGCGTAGAGTCTCTTTTCTTCTTCGGTGACATGCGAGGTTTTCACGTCTTCCCTTGGAGAAATCGAAACCAGGTTTTGGTCGCCAGCTCGATTGAGTCCCGGTCCCACACCGGCGCCTGCCGCCAGTATTCGATGTTCTTCAGCATCATCCCCACCCCTTGCTCGAAAGACACGCGGGGTTCCCAACCCAGGTCCCGTCGAATCTTGGAAATGTCCGCCCAAGTGCAGTCCGGTTCACCGGGGCGCTTGGGCAGATGGACCACTTCGCCGCCCAACAATTCCACCAACCGATTGACTGACTGCGGATTGCCAGCGCCCAGGTTGTAAATCTCATTCACTCTCTCCGTCGTCGCCGCGAGGTAAAAGGCCCTCGCCACGTCGGTGACGTAGAGGAAGTCGCGTCGTTGGGTGCCGTCGCCCACGACGGTGAAGGGTTTGCCCGCGAGTTTCTGCGCGAGGAACACACCGAACACCGCGCCGTACGCCCCCGAAGTCTTGGACCTCGTCCCATACGCGTTGAAAATGCGGATGGAATTGACCGGGAGCCGATAGACCCGGCCCCAGTGCAGCACCGCCTCTTCTCCCATGTATTTGCTCAACGCGTATGGATACTCCGTTCGAATCGACGCCGATTCCGTCGTCGGCACCTCGGCCAGGCCGTAGCACGAAGAGGACGCGGCATAGACAAGCTTGCGAATGCCGGCGTGCCGCGCCGATTCGAGGACCTTGACCGTACCCAGGGCATTGGTGGAGAGATAGTCCACCGGCCGATCAATCGAGGGGACGATGTCGCCAATGCCGGCAAAGTGGAACACGTACTCGGCCCCCTGGAACAATGGATCCCCGGCAGCTAACTCCCGGATATCCCGGATTTCAACACCCAGGTTTGGGTTCTGCTTGCGGTGCTCCAGGTTTTGCAACCGCCCGCCGGCCAGATTATCGATCACGTGAACCCGGAATCCCTCGTCCAGCAGCAGATCCACCATGTGACTGCCGATGAAGCCCGCGCCTCCGGTGACCACGGCCAGCTTGCGATTACTCATTTGAGGCCGAGTTTCTTCACCACCTTGACGTTGACGAACTGCTCGTCGCTCAGGGTGTTGCCGGGAAATTTCCCGATCTTGAACGCGCGGCACAGGTCCCGCACCGCATCCTGAATGTTTCGCTTCGGGTGCCAACCCAGCCGCGCGCCAATCTTCTTCGACGACACGTGATACGAACGGGGATCGTTCGTCGAAGTCGTTTCGATCCGGATCGGTTTCTTTTCAGGCATTTCCTCCTCCACGACCTCCCGGACAATGCCGGCCAACTCGGACACCGTCTGGTTCTGGTATGCGGCATTGAAGGTTTCTCCGCCGACCAGCTTCCTGGGCATGCTGAGCAACTGCACATAGAGCTCGCAGATGTCGTCGATGTGAATGTTCGGACGTTTCTGGTCGCCGCCGAAGACGGTAATGACGCCCTTGTTAACAGCGTGATTGGTCAGGATGTTGACGGTCAGGTCGAAGCGCATCCGGGGCGAGTAACCACATACTGTGGCCGGCCGTATGATAACCGCGGTGAAATCCGGCGAGTGGTAACGGAGCAGGATCGGTTCGCACAGGCCTTTGTACTTGTTGTAATCGGTGAGCGGTACCAGCGGATGTTCTTCGGTCACGTCCGGCGCGTCGCTGACGCCATAGACAGAACTGCTGGACACGTAAACGAACCGCTCGATCCCGGCATCGCGGCTGGCCTTCACCATCGGCTCGAAACACTCGTAATTAATCGTGCGGCTCAGCGACGGATCGAGATCGAAGCTGGGATCGTTGGAAATGCAAGCCATGTGGATCACCTGGTCCACTCCCTGCAGGCAGCGTGCGAACAGTTTCGTGTTCCGGATATCGCCGGTGACGAGCTGTAGGTTTGGATGGGCGGCCAGTCCTTCCGAGCCGAAGAGCATCAGGTCATACACCACCACCCGGTAGCCCGCCTCGAGCAACTTGGGCACCAGCACACACCCTTTGTATCCCGCTCCGCCAGTGACTAATACTTTCCTCATCTGTGCAACGCGGAGAGGTTAGAAACTTGAGCCGCCCTGTCCAGAGAAATCAACGTCGAGTCCCAAATGGAGTCGGCCTCGCTGCGGCGCAATATGAAAACCGGCGCTCAGGGCACTGAAAACCGTGCGTTCTCCGATCTCCATTACCGGGTCGTCTCGATCTGGAATCCCGCGCTGCGCGCGTCCTGGTAGAACATCTTTACCGTGTCCAGGGAATACTCGGCCAGATCCTTTCCCACCAATGGCAGCTTGTTCAGGATGTCATGCGTTACCGTGATGATGTGACAACCCACCGCGTCCGCGTGGAAGATGTTCAAGAGTTCGCGCGGGCTGGCCCAGATCAGCTCCGCCTTCGGATTCCCTTTGAGCAACTGGACGGCCTCGGCCATGAGCGGAACCGGGTCGCGACCTGTGTCGGCCACCCGGCCGGCGAAAACGGACACACAACTGCGCGTTTGAGGTGAGAGGCATTCCAGGACTGCCCGAACTTGTTCGTTGCTCAAAAGCGCAGTGATGTTCACCTGGACCCCCGTCCGGGCCAGGCTGCGGATCAGTTCACCGGCGAACTCACGCCGCGTGTTGGTCACCGGTATCTTCACGTAAACATTCGGTCCCCAGGAGGCGATCTCCATCGCCTGTTTCTCCATTTCCGCAAAATCGTCCGAGAACACTTCAAACGAAACCGGCCGCTCCCCGATGATGCCCAGGACCTCCCGGGCGAAACCGCGATAATCCTGGATGCCGGCCTTTCGCATCAAGGTCGGGTTGGTCGTGAACCCCTTGATGACGGGGTTGCGGCTCAGGTTGGAAATTCCCTTCAGATCGGCGCCGTCGGCGAAGATCTTCACGTTCAATTCGCTCGCTGCTTTCATACCCATCCGGTTTCCGGAATTGCGACTCGATTCAATTCCCGAGAATAATCTTCACAGCTTCGGGAAGCGAAGTCACTACAAAATCCGGCCGGTCCGCCAACTCCTCCGCGTAGCCGTAATCCACAAAAATGGTTTTGCACCCCGCCGCCTTGCCCGCAGCGACGTCGCGCCACCGATCTCCCACGATGAACGATCTGTACAGATCGATCGACCAGTCGCGAGCCGCCTCCAAAAGCATTCCTGGCCTCGGTTTGCGACAGGAACAGTCGTCCGCATCGACGTGACCGCACACTTTGATATCATCGATCGGAAGCAGAGCCCGGAGCTTTTGATGGATCGCCTCCGCCACCTCGGGTCGAATTCTTCCCGTCGCCAGGTCCGGTTGGTTCGTGACCACCACCAGGACAAAACCCGCGGTCCGCAGATCGGTCAGCGCTTCAAGCACCCCGGGCAGCAACTCGAACTCGTCCAGCGAAGTGGGCGCATACGGACGGCCCGCCCGGACCACCGACCGATTCAGAACGCCGTCCCGGTCCAGAAAGACTGCCCGCTTCATACCCGGCTATCGTTTCGGCTGTGTCAGTCCTTCCCATTTGTTGGACTGCAGCATCACCCGCGGATGCGATACCAGACAATGCCAGATCACTGCTTGAAACGATTCCGCGTGGGGGGTTACCAATGCGGCGGCAACAGTCGGCACCACCACCACCACGTCACCTGCTTTTTTGGTATAACCACCGTCGCGACCGACGATCCCCAGGATTCTCGTGCCACGCCGTTTGGCTTCGTCCAACGCCCGCACCAGGTTGGGACTCACGTTTCGTTCGACATCTCCACCGCCCACCGAAAAAATGAGCACGGCATCCTTTGCTCCCGCCCGGCTGGTGCGCAACCAGGCCTCGAAAACGGTCGGCCAACCTTCGTCATTCGTGCGCGCGGTCAATTCGGCAACGTTGTCACAAGGGCTGTACGCTTCAATTCCCGCCAGTTTACGAAAATCATTGACCGCATGGGAGCAATTGGCCGCGCTGCCCCCCACTCCGAGCAAAAACAGGCGACCGCCTCGTTGACGCAAATCTGCCAATTCCTCCGCCATTTTCTCAATCAGCTCAGGGTCCAACGCGGCGGCAATTTGCCGGACCTGATCGAGGTACGATTGCGCGTGTGTCATTCCGCGAGATGTTATTTCAAAAGTCCTGAATCAACAAATGGATTCACGTCCCCGCCCTTCGGCAGCGGCGCACCCACCTGAAGCAAATTAGGACACTGCCCGCGTCCTCACCCTTCGGCACCGATTCCCGCTCTTTCGGCCGGAGGATTGCACCGCCTCAAATCATGCCGTGCGTCAAGGGTGTCTGTGCCGTTCGAGATAGCGCGCTATACCGCCGGCAGTTTTGAATTTTGCCTCGATGGTCATCAGTAGCGGGATCAACGACTTGGGAACATGCGGTTTGAGCCGTCCCCGCAACGCCAGCCACCCGCTTTTCGCCATTGCGTCCTGGCCCGGACGCTCACGTCCAGCCGTGGTGTTCCAAGCCCTCAAAAACATGCCCTGCTGCACCTGGGCGTCGCAAGTTGCGCCGGGCTGTTTTTGGGCGGCGAAATAAATGCCCCAAATCGCCCGACCCAATCCTCCGGCAAACGCAAACGCCGTCAGCGCGCCCGGCTTGTATTCGTAGATCTTCCATCGCCGGTTGCAGTTGGGGAAATTCTGGAAAAGATAGTGGCGCAGGACCTGCCAATGATTGGCGCTGTAATAATCCTGGAACAGCGTCGGTGAAAAGTTGTAGAAGCCGTGGTCCACCAGATTCGAACTGGGCACGATGCATATGACCGCTCCCGCATCGCCGGCGAGGTGATAATAATTTCTCAATACCTGCGGCACATTGAAGATATGTTCCAGGCAGCCGGAGTCGATGATCAGGTCGAACGGCCCTGTCTTCGCCAGCAATCCCTCGGGCAGCGGATGGTTCAAGTCGCAAATAACGTCGGCCCCTTCGTAGTCACTGTAGTCCAGCGTGACGGCTTCGCGGAAGCCCATCAGTTCGAACAACGATGTGTCCTGAATAAAATTGAGCCGTCGAAAATCGGGTTTGAGCGAAATCAGCGTCTCGCACGAGGCGGGAGTCAAACCGCACTCGCGCAGCCACCGGATGACTTCTATTTCCGTCCCCCACACGTCCTGTTTGCCGATGATAAGAACACGTCCGCTGATGCGGTGATCGCGGATGGTCTCGGCAATCAGTTGAATCGCTGAGCGAGCAAGTCCCATATTGGTTGGAGCAAATTTCTCAATCCGGTGTTGGGTGGCACGCCGCGCCGTTCCACTCCGCCAGCGCCCGAACCACAACCCGCATTCATTGACCCAAGTCCCGCTCAATTTGAACAGCAATTTCTTCCCCGATCGCCAGAGAGGCCGTCGCCGCCGGGCTGGGAGCGTTCAACACGTGCAGCGCGCTTCGACGGCGAACGAAATGAAAATCCTGAATCAGTGCGCCGTCGGGCGACATCGCCTGGGCGCGAACACCCGCGCCGCCGCGCTCCAGGTCCCCTTCACGAATCTCCGGCACCAGTCTTTGAAGCGATTCGCAGAACAACCGTCTGCTGAACGAGCGCTTCAGTTCCTCCCAGCACATGCGCTTGTGCTGCGACAGAAAGCGCCTCAACCCGGAGAAGCTCAACGCGTCATAAAGATCGCTCAGGTTCACATCGGTCTTGCGATAGCCCTCGCGGGATAAAGCAAGCACCGCGTTCGGCCCCGCTTCGATCCCGCCGCGAATCAGACGCGTAAAATGCACGCCGAGAAACGGGAATTGCGGGTCGGGCACGGGATAAATCAGATTGCGTACGAGAAATTGGCGGTCCGGTTTGATCTTGTAGTATTCGCCGCGGAACGGCACGATGCGGACTTCGCGCTTCTCGCCCGCCAGCTCGCTGAGACGGTCGCAATGCAGGCCGGCGCAGTTGACGAGAAACTCGGCCTCGAAATCTCCGGCGGTCGTTTCGACGGTCCAACCGCCCGACGCGGGACGCAAGGCGATGGCTTTTGCCCGAGTCACAATGCGACCCCCTTGCTCGGACACTTTCGTCGCCAGGACCGCGCAAACTTTCGGGTAGTCCGCAATCCCTTCCTGCGGCACATGGAGCGCAGCCACACCGCCGACGTGCGGCTCGATTTCGCGCATCTGTTCCGGTTTCAGAAGCTTCAATCCTTGCAATCCATTCTGCCGGCCGCGTTCGTGCAAGGCATTCAGCCGCGGCAGTTCGGACTCCTCGACCGCCACGACCAGCTTGCCGCAAACCTCGTGGGGAATGTTGTGTTCTCGGCAGAAAGCAATCATTTCCTGAATGCCGGACACTGCCAGACGCGCCTTGGTCGAACCGGGCTGGTAGTAAAGTCCGCAATGCAAAACCCCGCTGTTGTGGCTGCTCTGATGCTGTCCCGGTTGCGCTTCCTTCTCCAGCACAGTAATCCGCGCCCGGGGCAAACGCCGGCCCAGTTTGAGCGCCGTCGCCAGGCCGACAATCCCGCCGCCGACAATGATGATGCGTTGCGCTTCCACCGGGAATGAGGTTTCGAGACAATCGTGCAGAGGGCCGATGTCACTCGTCAAGCTTTCTGGCTGAACCCGCCAATTTCCTGGCAGTGTCCTAATTTGGCTTCAGGTGGGTGCGCCGCTGCCGCGGCGTACGGCGGTGCCGCAGCACCGCCGCCACCAAACTAGGACACTACCAATTTCCTGTTGGCCTGTCCGTGTTTCTCTGTATCTTCAATCCCGCTTGAGAGCTTCTGTTATGCCCGTTGACACCAAAACTGCGTCGAAATTTCGTGCCGGTTTGCGCGGTCTGTTGCTCTTTGTGATTTGCCTTCTGGCGACGCTCTGTGTCCTGTTCCACCGCAGTTTCGAATCCGACCAGGTGTTGTTTTCCAACGACGGGCCCCTGGGCGCGAACCGGTCACAGGCCGAATATGCCTTGAGCAATTTCCTGGGCTACTGGCAGGACCTGAATTGGCTCGGCATGGAATCCCCCGGACTGTCTCTCGACGCCTCCGGCCTCATGATGGCCTCCTGTTGTAAACTCTCGCCGGATTTCGGCCCGGTTCTCTTCGCGAAAATCTACGCCCCGGTCGGGGTGTTTCTTCTGGGCGTCGGCGCCTGGTGCTTTTTTCGGCAATTGCAATTCCGTCCGTGGGTGTGCGTGCTGGGAGGATTGGCGGCGGCTCTCAACACCACCGCATTTTCACCTGCCTGCTGGGGACTGGCAACCTGGCCGCTGGCCTGGGCCATGAATTTGTTCGCCTTGGCGATTCTGGCCGCACCCTCACGGCAGTGGGTCTTGAAAACCGCGCTGGCCGGTTTAGCCGTCGGCCTGGGGGTGATGGAAGGGTTCGATGTGGGCGCCATCTTCAGTTTGTTTACTGCAGCCTTCGCCTTCCTTTCGGTGATGGCGACGCGAGAAACATTGGGAAAAAGAATCGCAACAGGCGCAGCCACGATTGCCATCATGGCCGTTTGCGCCGGCCTGATCGCCGCCCAAACCGTGAGCAGCTTGATCAGCACTCAGGTCAAAGGCGTCGCCGGGATGGCACAGGATGAACAGACCAAACAAAGGCGTTGGGACCAAGCGACTCAATGGAGCCTGCCCAAGGCTGAAACCCTGCGGGTGATTATTCCCGGCCTCTTTGGCTATCGCATGCCGGAACTGTATGGCGACCCGGTGCCATCCGCCGGCGGTTCAAATTACTGGGGCGCGTCGGGACAAACTCCCGGAATCATCCAGTCCCGCCATTCCGGCATGGGGATTTATGCCGGAGTACTCGTTGTTCTGGTCGCCGTGTGGGGTGTGACACAATCGTTTCAGAAAAAAGGGAGCGCACTGCGATCCGAAGAGCGAAAACAAATATGGTGCTGGCTCACCCTCCTGGTCGTATCGATCCTTCTCGCCTGGGGCCGACACGCGCCCTTTTATCGCGTCGCCTACGCTCTCCCTTATTTGTCCACGATTCGCAATCCCATTAAATTCACCTTTCCGTTCAGTCTCGCGCTTGTGATCTTGTTCGGCTACGGCCTCGAAGGGCTGGCCCGGCTTTACTTGGACAAAACCCGCTCACAAGCCAGAGGCTGGCGGGATCAAGTCAAAGGCTGGTGGAAAACCGCGCCGGTCTTCGACAGGAAATGGACCATCGGATTGCTGGGCACGGTGCCGGCCAGCCTGTTGGGGTGGCTGATTTACGCCTCTTCAAAAGCCGAGATCGTTCGGTATTTGCAGCAGGCCGGCTTTCCCGAACAGCAATACCCGCAGTTGGCCGATTCCATCGCGCAGTTCAGTCTGAACGAAGTGGGACTCTTCATTTTTTTCCTGATTTTGTCCGTCGGGCTCGTGACGCTCATGTTGAGCGGCTTCTTCGCCGGCCCCCGGGCCAGGTGGGCTGGCATCGCCCTTGGTCTGCTGCTGGTGATGGATCTTGGACGAGCAAACACTCCCTGGATAGTTTACTGGAATTACAAGCAAAAGTACGCCAGCAATCTCATCATTGACCTGTTGCGCGAAAGGCCCCAGGAGCACCGGGTGGCGGGAGAACTCGCGCCATTAACGCGTTCTTATCTGGTGAATGACCGGGGACAGAATTTCGCCGCTTTGTACGGATATGAATGGCTGCAACATCTCTTCCAGTATTATCGCGTCCAGTCGCTCGACGTGATTCAAATGCCGCGCCAGCCGGAATTCGACAGCGCTTATTTGGCCAACTTCTCGCCGCTGAACCAGACTGAAAGGGGCCTGGCGTTGGACGAGAGCCGCCTCCATTTGTGCGCCCGACTCTGGCAGTTGACCAACGCCCGTTACGTTCTTGGGATGACCGGTTTCCTCCAGCTCCTCAACACACAGATCGATCCCGTTCAACAGCGATTTCGCATCCACACCCGGTTTGAGGTCGTTCCCAAGCACGGTGTCACTGTGCCGACCAAACCGGAACACCTCACGGCCGTCACCGACACCAACGGCCCGTTCGCGCTGTTCGAATTCACCGGCGCTCTTCCCCGCGCGAAATTGTTTGCGAGTTGGCAGGTGAGCACGAACGACAACGACACGCTGCAACGACTCAAAAGCCCCGACTTCGATCCCAGCCGCACCGTTTTGGTTGCAAACGAATTGGCCGGGGCGAACGCGGCCGGTTCCACGAATCACCCTGCGGGAACCGTCGAGTTTGCGGGTTACCAGCCGAAATCCGTCCAATTAAACGCGGACACCGCCGCTCCAGCCGTGCTTTTATTGAACGATCGTTTCCATCCCGACTGGAAGGTCCTGGTTGATGGCAAACCGGAAACTCTGCTGCGTTGCAACTACATCATGCGCGGCGTCTATCTGACGCCCGGTAAACACGTGGTTGAGTTTCGCTTTGCGCCGGCCACCACCGCGTTTTACGTCAGCCTGGGCAGTCTCATTGCGGGCGTCGCGCTTTGCGGTTTCCTCGCGGTTTCAAGCCGAAGACCGGAATCGCCCCCGACTGCCACGAAGCCAGTCGGTAAAAATTGATCTTGTTCCCTCCCGACTTAAACTCGCCCAGGCATGAGTCATCTGAACGCCATTCGCAGCGACGACGCCTATGCGGAAATCCTGGCGAATTGGGACGAAAAATTTTATTTGAAGTACACAGACGCGGTCCGTCCCTCGAAACCCGGAGGGCGCGTGCTCGATGTGGGTTGCGGCGTCGGCCAGGTTGTGGCCCGCCTGACTTCCGCAGGATTCGAGGCGCATGGCGTGGACGTTTCCGCGCCGAACATCGCCAAGGCGCGGAAATTTTCTGAGCGCTGTCAGCTTTACGACGGGCGGCATCTGCCGTATCCGGACAATCACTTCGCCAGCGTCGGCGCGTTGAACGTCCTCGAACACGTCGAGGCCCCGGAGGACTTCATTGGCGAACTCGCGCGCGTGACCGAGCCGGCCGGGCGCATCGTCATCTCCAGCCCGAACTTTTGCCGCGTGCTCGGCTTTCGTGACTATCACCCGCGCATGCGCGGCGTGGCGACGAAATGGCAGAACTGGAAGCGTCTTGGGGAAAAACGGCGGCAAATGAAAAACGATCCGGCCGCCGTGCGCTTCGACCGCATGACGCCCATCTTGAAAGAGCCGTTCACGCCCGACGACGACGCGATCGTGGCCACCAATCCGTTGGAAATTCAATTCTTCCTCGAACGAAACGGCTGTGCCGTCGAAACGGTCTCCTGCACCGATCGCTATGTGGCAGGGCCTTTGGATTGGCTTTTGAACGCGACGCCGCTCCGCTATTTCATGTTCAACACGTTCCTCGTTGCTCGAAAAAAAGAGAGATGAGGCCTTTGCCGGAGTGGGCCGCATCTCAGTTTTCTGCAGAGCGCATGGGCGGCTAGTGGCCAAAAGTAATTTCCGAAATGGTGGGGCAAACCTGCCGGTTTGCCGCGACGACCCGCAGGTCGTCGCCCACCATTTCGGAAATTTCTTTTGGCAATCACACTAGTGGCACGGGCGTCCCGCAGCGTCCCGCCCGTGTGTTTCAGAAAAGCAAGACCTCACGGGCGAGGACGCCCGTGCCACTCAGCGCTCCCTTATCGTCGTTGTTTCTTCAAGCGAGTCAGGATTTTGCCGGGAAAATAAGGCAACGCCCTGAGGACTTCCTTGATCATTCGCGGCGACATTTCCTGCGGCACCGCGGCTTTGACGTACGCGCGCGGATGCACCAGGTCAACCGGCCACGCGCAACGGCAGCTTTCCACAGCGGCCGGAAAATCGGCGACGCGATCCTGCTTGATGAAAACAAACATGTTTTGCGCGTACCACCAGGCCACTTTCTCGTTGCCCCAGATTTGTGCCCGGATGCAGTCCAGAATTTGAAAGCCGCTTTCTCGAAAGAAAGCAATCCAGTAGGAGGGCCATTGTTCGTTGACGTGATGCGTGCCGCCCTGGCCGGGCACGGCGGCGGAAAACACGGCGACATCGCTCAACCGGCAAAGATCGCGCACAAATGATTGAGCGCGCGCGGCGGGCAGATGTTCGGCCACTTCCAGGCAGTTTACCAGGTCGAACCGGCAGTCGAGTCGGAAAGGTTCGATGAGATCGCGTCGCTCGAATTCCTGCGGTTGGATGAGCAGTTGTTCAATCCTCACGTCCTGTCCGTCGATCCCCAGAACCGCCGCGCCCGCCTGCTTGTATGCCGCGGCCCAGGCGCCCGAACCGCAGCCGACGTCCACGACGTGGCGCGGGGCGAGTAATTTCATTATCAGCGGGACGACTTCTCGCGCGGACGCCACGGAGTCCTCTCTAATGCTTTGATAATAGCCTGCGGAGTAGGAAGGATTGTTCATGGTCTGGATGAGCCGGCGCGTGAATTAAAGGCCGCTTGGATGGTCAATGAACGTCCACGGCACCTTGAACTGTCGCGAAAGATGGGCCGCCAGCGCCTTTACACCAAAAGTCTCAGTCGCGTAGTGGCCGCCGTAAAATACGTTCACGCCGAGTTCTTCCGCCAAGGCAAACGTCCAATGCGGCCCTTCGCCGGTGATGAATGTGTCCACGCCGTCCCGCGCGGCCTTCTTCAATTCGCTGCCCGCCCCGCCGGTCACGACGCCAATGCGACGGCACAGAAGCGGCCCGCCCGGCGCCAAGGTCGGCAGACCGCCCAGAGCGCGCTTCAATCGCCCGGCCAATTCCTCGCGTTTCAGTCGGGCCTCGGCCTTGTAACCAATGAACTGGCACTTCTCAAAGAAAAACGGCTTCAACTTCTTCAAACCGAGCGCGGCGCACAGTTGCGCGTTGTTGCCGAGGCGCGGGTGCGCGTCGAGGGGCAGGTGCGAGCTGTAAACGGCCAGATTGTTTTCCAACAGCAGCCGCAGCAATTCATGGCGCTTCCCGGTCCAGGGATGACTTGGACTCCAAAACAGCCCGTGATGCACAATCATCAGGTCGGCCTTGGCCGCGACAGCCAGCTTGACGGTCGCGAGGCTCGCATCCACCGCGGCGGCTACGCGCGTGATCGCGCCGCGATTTTCCACTTGCAAACCGTTGACGGCTCCTTCCCAATCCCCGAAGTCGTCCGTGCGCAATAACCGGTCGCAATGGCGCGCGACGGATGCCAGAGAAATCTTTGCCATGCGCGAATGGAACCAGAGCAATGTTGCGAAGTAAAACGAGAAACGCGGGACGAAGGATTTTCTCCGAATCCGCGCTCGGGTCGCTTCACGTGCCGACAAAAATTTTTCATCACCCTATTGAATTCTGCGATGGCCTCCTTATAGTGCGCTCGTTTGAGTAATTCAAATGAGTGATTCAGCGAACGGCTCCAGGCCCTGGGACATCCAG